>Ga0209026_1000374_pt1 | contig 41174 bp, 31 predicted proteins | sample AraplaCL_Col_mCL_FD_184262 | JGI IMG/M metagenome (GOLD analysis project Ga0209026, IMG submission 184262) | Arabidopsis root microbial communities from the University of North Carolina, USA - plate scrape CL_Col_mCL (SPAdes) (version 2) | ecosystem: Host-associated > Plants > Roots >... | reverse complement strand
CGCCGGGAATACAACGAGGAGCGACCCAAGAAGGCGTTGGGCGGGCTGACACCCGCCGCCTACGCCGAGCAGTTAAAGTAACCCCGGGCTCTAAATTGTCCCGCTACTGAAAGCGGGGGGACGTCGCGATCGGCCCGGGAGCTCTCGGCAGCCGTGTGTTCGCAGTTCGGTAGGCCGCAGTAAATTCTTCAGTCTAGCGTCGCCCTCGTATCGGGGTAACTCGCCCTTCGCTCAGTTGAATACGGAGTTGTTCATTCTCCTCTTCAAGATCTTTACATCTTGACTGTATCAAGCCGAGCTCTCTTATAAGGTCTATCTTTTCAAGTTCAGCCAAGTGATATTGATGGCCTAATGCATCCAGATGCGCCTTCCAACGATCAGCACGGTCAGTCACAGCCCGCCGTACATTTTTCTTCCCTTGGACTGCTTCTCCACGAATGCTCTTCAACCAAGAATCAACTTTGTTTTTCGTCGACTCTTGGCCCCTCTTTGACTCTTGATGGCGCTCTCCATACAGAGTCATTGGATTGATCCCGGCGCGCCGACAAACTTCAGCTTGGGAGAGCCGTCCCTGATTATGAGGATAAATTCCCTCATTTGCGGCAAGCTCTTGCTCAATCAATGTAAACGCTTGGTCGAGTTTTGCGACGACGCTACGCGTACGCGATACCTGATTTCGGCGCAGCGCTTCAGGGACCTTGTTCTTAGCAGACGGCCGTACTTTGGATATCTTACGCGGCATTCCGGATCACCATTTGTTGAATCAGCGGGTGTGTACTCCACTTTTCTCTGAGCTCTTCAAATCGTGGCAAGTTCGTAAGAATCTGTCCTTCCCAGAGAGCTATGGCGAACTCGTCCTTCTCCTCGTGCGCGCGCTGCAGATGGGAAACTGCCTCCTCGATTAGTCGGTTGACATCATCGCGAAGTGCTGCCAACTCCAGCCGAAAGCCGCAATTGGAGCGGCAGCTACTTGGCATAGGATGCCCCGTTTTTTTTGTACACGGCCCGCGTTCACTTGCTAACTTGGTACAGATGACGCCTGGCCTAACCAGCTGCCATTGAGTTCCACCCAGAGTCAACAACACGGCCAGTTCGCCCACATCATCAACTCCGAACTCAAGGTCTTTGCGGCGCGCTCGAAGCTCATCTATCGCATTTCGTACTCGCGTAGCAGCAGAACCTCCGTTGTCTTTTGCGCTGCTGATGGCCTCCTTTGCAAACATAACGACCTGTCCTTTCGCCACTTCTTCGACTTCTGCTCGGAGATCTTTGTCAGTGTGAATGTAACGCAATGCCATCTCGATAGATTTGTGCCCAAAAACGTCCATTAGAACTTTGGGCGCACCCGATATTGCGAGTCCAATCAGCCTCGCAAGGGTCTTTCGAAATCTATGGGGATTTGGGTTTGAATCACCTAGCAAAGGCATGAGGCCAGTGACGGTGGCCAAACGTCGCAGGCTGTGATTAAAGGTAAGGTACGACGCCTCCTCATCTTCTCTACGGACTTTGGCGCTTTTTCCTGACCTCATGGGAACCCATAGCGCATCAGGTTCAATGTGAGCATTGACTGGCATGAGCACCTTAAAGATCCTTGCGAGTCTCTGCTGCACGAGCAACACAGGAAGCAATTCCTCGGCAAGCGGCCAATCCCGAAGCTCACCTCCGTCCCGGGTCACTAACTTGTATGTGCGACCTTCGATGCGAAGATCACGATCAGATGACTCCAAGAGGCAATCGCTTCGTAAGCTAGCCATTTCGCCAATTCGCGGACCCGCGGCTAACAGGAGAATGAAAAGATTTGACGCCTGTAATATTCCCAGGAGCTCCCTGAGGCCTTGAAACGTCCTGATGCCCCAGTCTCCATTTTTGAATTGAGTCCACAAGTCTCGCTTACGCGATATGAGCTGGAAGGGAAGCTCGCAAATGCGGTCTCCAGATGGAGTGCGCCACTGAAATTGGGAAAGATAACTTTGCCGAATTTCGCCAACGGTGATCCTAGACTTCCCGAACGAGCGAGAATCATTTAAAACGCCCTCAACGCAATCAAGAGCCGAAGGGGCGAGAATTTTGCTTAACCACAGGCATCGCCAGCCGAGCTGTGCGACGAATGCATCCGGCAATGGCTGGTATTCACCTTTCGCGTCAACCGCCGACTCCGGCGCGTCTGAATTCCTCCGCGATTTCTCGACCGAATTAGATTGCGGAGACTTGAATGCGGGAAATGTCCCGATCAACCCGCGCTTCTGAAGGTCAATGATACCTTCTAGATGCGAAGGGTTGTCGCTGCCCAATGCGCGCTTTACACGTTCGTCTGTGAGAGGGATGCAGATGTCTTGGCCTTGTGAAGCTTCCAACGCATTCCGTGCGAGTCGGACTATTACTCGCGATCTTTTCATCCAGGTACCGATTGAGAGCTTTCGTCGGCGACTTTTCGCTGTCGTGCTAGTTAGAAGGAAGCATGCTAATGCCACTCGAAGGATGGTCTCGATGACCTGCTCACCGTACCCGGAGTGTGCGTCCATGTCAGGCGATAGGGCTAATCGCAAGTCAATGCTACGGCTCGAAAATGCTCGTCGGTTAGCTGCCATCAATTCGGGCGCAATCACGACTAACCCCCACTCATGACCAAGTCCAGCCAATGATTGGAGTTTTCTTAGGTCGTCGCGGTTCATGTCCTGAAAGTTTCTACCTATGAGCACGCGGTCTGCATTAGCGCGACACGTCTCCAAGCTCATTTTGACCTCAGCTGGCGAGTTCATAGGTGCCCTCGAAATCCAAGGGTCGGTGCTCGCCCATTGCAATCTTCTGCTCCCAAAACGCGACTCGATCCTCAACTTCGGCTGCGTCAAACTGCCCCAGAGTCGCGTCAAGTCGCTCAAGCTCATCACCCAAATCGCCCTCGATCCACGAACTGATCGGAGTCAATTCTTGGATGTGGAGCAGTTCAGCTTTCCTTCGCGTCAACCCTTCCAAACTCACTTGGAGGACAATGCCGTGCCGACACAAAATGCACCTCTGAATCCGGCAAGTAACACCGTCTTCGTGCTCAGGATCGATGTTCGCCGGAGGATTGTAAGGATCGACACACCCCATACCCATGCGAGTCAGCGATTTGTGCGCTTCCCAATTAGCGCGTTGTAGTTCGGTAATTTCCCCACGATCGACAAGTGCGCGAAGCACAACCGGATCGAGGAGCTGCTTTTGTTCGATTTCGCTAAATAGAGCAGCTTGAAGCTTCCTGGCTTGGTCTTCACTATGTCGCCGGTATCGATTACGGCGGAGATAGTGACGCAATGCGGAGATTGTTGTGTGGCCAGCCGCGACTTTCGCCACCAGCCAGTTGTATCCGGACGCTGCATACACGTGGTCAATAAAAGCGTCACGCAGGTCCGTAGTTGATATGTGCTGCGGGATGGTCAGCCGCGCCATATCGGCGTCACTAGAAATTTGAGATTTCGCCGCCTCATTAATCTCACTTATCAGAACACTCATATACGAAACGTGGCCACGTCCGGCTAGCACAGTTTTGCTATAGCTGCCCTGGTTTAACACAGCAACTTTGTCGAATTTTTTGCCTGCGATGTGAATCCATGGGCTTCGGACGGCGGATTCCCAAAATACTACTTCGGCGGCCAAAGCAGCATCCTTTGGGTTCGCGTCCGCCGCGCTTTTTGCACTTTGCAGTTCTGTAACACACAGGCTGCGTAATGACTTAGACCTCTCGAGCAAAATCTCGATCAGCTTAAAGGGCGAGAAAGTGTGGCGCTTTAGAGAAATGGCTTGCTGAGGTTTCCCACCCCGAGTTTTGACGGAATGCAAAATCACAATGTCGGGCGATGTCGGATGCGCAAATGACCATTCCTTTGATATGTCTATATCCAAGGCCACTTGTGGATTCCACCCTGTCTTGAGTATCACAAGGTGTAGAAAGTCTTGTACATCTGTTTTCGTCGGATAGATGCCAGCGAGGAGCTCCCACAGGCTCCCGCCCGTGCAAGTTGGTATATGCGTCCTGCTCGTCTTTCCTCTTGCTTTATTAAATTCGCTCGGGGTCAGCAATGGCTTCCCCAGTTTCGCAATAGCAGCACGTACAGTCGCGTGAAGGTCTTCGGGAGTCCATTTCCGTTGCGGAGCGCCCAACCTGGAAGATCCCTCCAAAGCTAGGCGGTCAGCTTCGGACCAACGTTGAAGCGTGCATCTAATACGATCTTTGAGTTGACGGTAAAGCAGCTTTATTGACTGCTGACTCGGGCCATCTGAGGAGTGAACACTTTGGTCGGGCGCAGACGGCCAAAATTGTGGAGGTAAGCCTGCTTTTTTGTTAGCGAGGCGGACAACGAGAGAAACAATGACATAATGTGAGCGCACTGGACCGCTTCGGAGCCACAATGTGCTGTGTAACTCATGAATGTCAGACAAAGAATCTACCCGAAGTGGCGTCTCGTCGAGCGAGTCCATGAACCACCAAAAATTACGAAGTGCGTGCTTTACATTATTGAGTGTGCTTGCGGTAGAGAGTGCGTAGTTTTCGCGCATCGGCTCTATGAATGCTTTGATAAGCAGTGGCCGACCTCGAAATGGCCGACCCTTCGGTCCGCATCGTTTGCCTTCTGCTGAGCTTCCCTTCGCCAAGGAATTTAGATCTATATGCCCAGCTTTGGTCGTGTGATGCGACCGGACAACGAAACTGTCACTCTTGACAAGCATCGACTGCACAGTTGTCCGTCCAATGGACTGAGTAGGGTGTCTACCCAAACTTTTCTTGCGCAATGGATCAACCATCAAGGCGCTCCAACATCTCGTGATAGTTGTGCGCGTATTTCACCAGAGTAATCGCTCCGTGCAGCCATTGAAGATAGAGATTCGTTGTCTCAGAACTAATGTGCCCAAGCTGCGGCCGTATGATCAGTTCAATATCAGTCATTGCTTGGGCCGTTATCCAGTTGTCTGACATTTCATCTATCCGACGTTCTATCGCCATGACCCGATCAGACTGGCTTTTAAGTAAGGTCATGCACGCCCAATAGTGACGGCCCAGATGGGGCGACCATTCTTTGTATGGAAGCGCAGGAATGTTCTTCCAACCGTCGTAAAACGCTTGGTCCGAAAAAGGCCGACCCGTAAAATCCGAAATAAAGAGTTGTGCTGGTTCCGGTGTCCGCCTGCGAGCTAGGAAATCTGCCTTGCATTGGGCCGATTTAACCCATTTCCCCAGAAGCATTGCACGACGGAGCCGGCGGTATTCGTCTAGCTTTTCGGCCATCCGCAACGGCAATGAAATGCGCCTTGCAGGTCCCTCTAAACTGTTGGGATGTCTTTTAGGCCCTTTGGCTCCGAAGCTAATTGTTACCTGGACGTTGTCCCCAATTCGGTGCCAATCACTCCTGTTCAACGGCAGTGTGTTCGCCTGCCAAAGTACAACCTCTTGACGGCGAACGCCTGTTTCAAGCACGAGCTCACACATCAACGATTTTGTCTCACCACGCAGTATGCGAACTTCTTCCAGCCAACGCGCCACCTTGGAGGGCGAGGGTAACCTTAGCAAGGCGGGGTTGATTCGCACAGCGCCAGCACGAACCTCGACGCCGCGAGGAGCATGTCCGGTACTGCTCGTTCCCGAATCAACTATTTTTCCTACTACTCCACTAACGACCACAAAGTGGCCGCGTAGGTGCCGAGCCGCTGCCCATTTGAGAAAACTGCAAGCCTCACCAACGCGATTGTTAACAGTCCTTCCATTGAGGGCAGAGCCGTCTTTAGACCAGCGGCCCGACAACATGTCCGCTTGATAGCCGTTGACGATGTTGTTTGTGTATTCGATCGACTTCCAATCGATGGACTGATGCTCTGCCCACTCGAAGAAGTTGCACAATTGTCGTGCAATGTTTTCCAACGTTTGTCGAGTTGGATACTTAGGGCGGAACCTGCTCACGCCTGGTTCTTCGTTCCCTGGCTTCCATTCGAGCAAGGCTCGCTCTCGCAAATAGCGATTGGCTTCCCGCAGGTAATTCCAGTCTGCACCAAACAGCACGGGAATATGAGCTATTGAAGCGAAACCCGCTTCCGATAGCTTCTTTTTGTCAGGCCACCAAACAAATGCCACGCGCCCCCAACCTCCATCGAATTGTTGACTGAGTATCAGGTTTTTGGGGCGTGGGAAACAAGGCTTGACTATACGAATGGTTAGGCTTGCAGTTTCTGGAACGGGAAGAAATAATGAATACCACCACGCAGAACCTGCGGCTGGAAACCCACTTCGCCATTCAGCGCGATCAGGCCGCGCGTCAGCGACGGCGCACCCCACAGCCGCTCGACAATGCCGACGCGATCATTAGGAATATAGACGATGGCATTGGACGCAAACGTCAACGCCACCAGCACGACTACAGTTACTGCAGACGCAATGAGCAAATACATGGTTGTAAGTCCCTGTGAGAAATGAACCTGACGCGTAGTCAGGGCCGTTATGCAAAAGACGCCAGGCCGGATTTGGGCCGAACCTGGCCGCAGCCCGCGCTTGTGCTCGGGCTGAGGGTTGAAAAAACGCTTGAGTAGCTACGCGCTATCGACGCCGTCGGCCGACGGCTTCATCAAGCGAGCCGAATCGGTATGGCGTGGAAAATGCGGTGAATAGTCGGCACATGGCGATGACCAGAAGCGACGTGCGCTCAGAGTCGTTCACGTTTCAAAGGAAGGTATGGGGAAAGTGCGCTCGCTGGAGGAGGCTAAGCTGCGGCAGTCTTTCTTGGCGCGCCGGAACGAGCAGGACACTGAAAGATGCGGATCATGTGGGCCGGTCGGTTGACCTTGGATGCGCGCATTCTACGCCTGATTTTTTGGGAGTGGTGTGACGTTATAACGTGCAGAACGCCGGTTGCTTTTGTCTTCCTGCCAGGCCCGTAGGTTGGGGTGCAAACCCCAACGTGTTGATCGGCATGACGACGTTGGGGTTTGCACCCCAACCTACGGGATATGGCGGACCGGGAAATCGAAATACGTGGTGGGATACGGTTCGTTCTTCAGCGTGAAGTGCCACCATTCCGTGTCGAGTGGCGCGAAGCCTGCGTCGATCATCAGCGATTGGAGCAGCAGCCGGTTGGCCTTTGCTTGCGCGGGAATGTCTTGAAACGATGGATGCGAGGCTTCGCTGAAGCAGTCGTAGCCGGTGCCGAATTCCAGGCTGTTGTCGGGAACGCGCGCTGCGGCGGGCGCAGTGCAGTTGGCCAGTGGTGCCTGGTTATCTACGCGCGGAATGGCGCTGCCCAGCGGCACGATGGTCAAGTCGATGGTGCTGGCGCGGCTGTGGCCGGAGTGGGCGGCGATATAGCCTTCGTCGAACAGGCGGTCCTTGGGCACCGATGCATAGAACTCGGCCTTCATCTGCGTGGCGCTGGGATCGGCGGCCCAGTGTACGAAATCGTCGACGGCGCCTTGCGGGCGGTAGCAGTCGTAGGCTTTCAGCGTGAGGCCCATCGGCAGCAGTTTGGCTTCGACGTTCTTCAACGCGGAAGCGGCGGCTTCGGTAAGCAGACATGCGGGTTCGTCGTAGCCGTGGATGCGGCGGCCGACGAAATTGTGGCTGGAGAAGTAGCGTATGTCGAACTGCATGGCGGGGATGGCCCGGCCGAGATCGACGATGTCGCGCGGGCGTTGCGGCTCGCGCTTCGTATCACCGGTAGCGAATGACAGGCTTGATACGCAGCAGAGGGCGATGAGGGTTGCTGCGATGTGGCTTTTGTTTTTCATGCCGAACCCAGGAGTGAAGCTCAGCGCTTGATAGCACAAAGAAGAAAGTACGTGGGTGAGTTTGCCGAAATGCTTAAATTCGTCGCGAGATTGCTTCACCCCACCCCAACCCTCCCCTACTGCACGTAGGGGAGGGAGCAGGTCTCGGTATACGTGGTGTTATTGGCCTGCGACTACCAGCAAGGTGAAGCCGCTTACTGGCTTGCCCTTTTGCGCCACCTTGGCGCCGACGAGATAGATCTTGTTGGCGGCGGTATCGAGCGCCATAGTGCGCGCGCTCTTCATGGTGGGTACGTCGGCAAGCTTGGTGTACTTGTCGGCCGAATCCTGATGGATGACGCTCAACACGCCTTCGCGGCTGGAGCTGAAGACGTTGTGCGTTTGCGCGTCGTAGGCGGCGGCATCGGGTTCCTTGCCGACGGCGATCTTGGCGACCTGATGGCCGTCGGTAGCATCGGTGACGATCATCCAGCCGTTGGCGCACACGGAGAACAACCGCTTGTTCGCGCCATCCAGCGCCAGCCCGGTCGGACCTTCGCACGGCGCGAGCGGCCAAGTATGCAGCACTTTGCCGGCCTTGATGTCGATATGCGCCAGCTCGCCCTTGTCCTCGATATTGACGTAGACGTTGCCCTGGCCGTCGCTGGTCGCGAATTCCGGATTGCCGTCGAGCGCGATGGTGGCAAGTTCCTTGTTTTGCGCGGGATCGATGATGCTGATGGTGTTGCTGTCGCCGTTCATCGCCAGCACGCGGTGGGTCGCAGGCTCATAGATGATGGCGTCGGGGTCCTTGCCGCTTACGGGGATGTGGCTGAGCACCTTGAGCGTGTCCAGGTCGATCACGCTGATGTCGTTGCCGTGGCCATTGCTGGCATAGGCGCGATGCAGCTCCGGCACCAGCGCCACGCCGTGCACGTGTTTCATGCCGGGGATTTCCTGCACCAGCTGGCCGCTGTTCGCATCGGCGACCATGACGCGATCGTCGCGCGCGATGAAAAGACGATGCGTGGAAGCATCCAGCGTCACGTAATCCCAGCCGCCTGCACCGCCAAGCACATGTTGCTGCGCCAGCTTGTAGGTGCTCGCGCCCGACTCGGCACTCCAGGCCGAAGCACTGAGCAGGCCGGCCACGACCAAAGTCCATGCGATTTTTTTCATAGTGTTGCCCCTTGACGGTTTTGCGGATGGATAAATGTGACGCAGCGGTGACATAGGCTACGCGCTTTGTTGTGCGTGAAAATCCAGATGCACGCGCAAGCCTGGGTCGGCATCGTCGAGCGCGAGCGCAATGCCATGCAGGTCGGCGACGGCGGCCACCAGCGACAGGCCCAGGCCGCTGCCGGGTGAACTGCGTGCGGCATCCAGGCGCACGAACCGCTTCAACACCCTGCTCCGTTCCTGTGGCGGAATGCCGGCGCCTGCGTCTTCGATGATCAATCGATAGCCCTGCTCGGTGGCGGCGAGTTTTACGCTCACCGGCGTTCCCTGCGGCGTGTGGTGCAGCGCGTTCTCGAGCAGGTTCACCAGCATTTGCGTAAGCAGCAAGGCGTCGCCATGAACGTGTATGCCCGTGGCGATCTCGACCGTGAACGCGCGCTCCTCGTCTTCCATCACCGGACGGTAATCGTCGACCAGCCGCTCGAGCAGCGCCGACAAGGCCACGTCCGCAAACCCTTCGCGCCGCTGCCGGCTTTCGACCTTGGCGATGCGCAGCAAGGCGGCAAAGGTGTCCAGCACGCTGTCGACATCGGCCACGGCGCGCTCGCAGGCTTTGCTGTAGGCCTCCACGCTGGTGGCCTCTTCCATCGCCGCTTCCAGGCGCTGGCGCATATGCGTGAGCGGCGTGCGCAAGTCGTGGGCGATGTCGTTGGACACCTGGCGCAGGCCTTCCACCAAGCTCTGGATGCGTTCGAGCATGCCGTTCAAGGAGAACGCGAGGCGATCGAATTCGTCGCCGCGGCCGGTCACCGCGACGCGCGCGGCAAGATCGCCCGCCGCGATGCGCGACGCTGCATCGGCGATCGCTTCCACGCGACGCAGATAGCCGCCCGCGGTCACCATGCCACCCACTAGCGCGAGCACCACGGCGGCCAGTCCCGCCCAGGTGAAGACGCTTTTCAGTAACGCATCCAGCTGGTCGACGCTGGCCAGGTCGCGCCCGACCACCACCGTGTTGCCGTCATCTTGTACCGCTGCGAAGACCAGGATGCGGCGCACCAGATCTCTCCCATCCCGCAGCCCTTCGTTCTGCTCAATCGTGCTCCAACCGGCCGCCGGTTCTTTCAGGATGTCGCCGACGATCAGGTTGTGACGTGCGTCGAACAAGCTGTAGTCGTAGGCGCCCCTGGGTACCTGCGCGAGCGAACGCCGTATCGAGCCTGCACGCTGGGCGGCCGGATGCGCGATCACTTCGGCGAACTCGTCGGCGATGGTCTGCCGCAGCTGGTTTTCGATGTAGTGGCGCGCGGCGAACCAGGAGACGAGGAACAGCGTCAAGGCGATCAATGCGAACAGCAGCGCCTGCAGCACCGCCAGGCGAAAGGCGGCGCTGCGCAGCCGTGCGCCCACATGCGCGTTCACTTTCAGGGACATTCAGGGCCCCTGCTTGACGGACAGCAGGTAACCTTCGCCGCGCACCGTGCGCAGGATGCGCGGACCGACCTCGCGCTCGATCTTGCTGCGCAGGCGGCAGACGTGCGTATCGACCAGGTTGGTATGCGGCGAGGATTGAAACCCCCATACGTGCTCGAGCAGCATGCTGCGCGTGACCACTTCGTCGGCGTGCAATGCAAGGTATTTCAGCAAGTCCCACTCGCGCGGCTGCAAGTGGATTTGCTTTCCGGCGCGATGGACGCGTTGCATGGCCAGGTCGAGTTCCAGCTCGCCCACGCGCAGCAGCGTCATGGTGTTCGCATGGGTGCTGCGGCGGGAAATCGCGTTGAGCCGGGCGATCAGTTCGTTCAAGGCGAACGGCTTGCCGAGATAGTCGTCGGCGCCGGCTTCCATGCCGTCGATGCGCGCGTCCACGTCGCCAAGTGCGGTGAGCATGAGCACGCGCGCCTGCGTACCGCAGCTGCGGAGCTTCTTCAATATGCTCATGCCGTCGAGCGCGGGCAGCATGCGGTCGAGCACGATCACGTCGTAATCCTGCGCGCAGGCGCGCAGCAGGCCTTCGTTGCCGTCGCCGCTCTCGTCCACGGCGTGTCCCTTTGCGCGCAGGCCCGAGGACACATAGGTCCTCGTGTCGATATCGTCTTCGACCAGCAGAATTTTCATGGTGTCACGCGATCCGGGTCGAGGCGAGGCTAGAGCACCCGCCTCGCCGGGTCAAAAGTGAAAACGCACGCCTGCCAGATACGTCACATCATAGAACTCGCGCTGGATCGGCCGATCGGGCGTGCCCTGGTAGAACGCGTGCGGCGTATTGAGCAGATTCTTGACGGCGAAGTAGACGCTCCAGTTCTCCGGGAAATCGTAGCTGGCGCTGAAATCCATCGACGTGCGCGAGGCGTTGAACACGTCACTGCTGCGATCGGTGCCGATGGCGAACAGGTCGGCCGAAACCGAATAGGCCGCAAGATTCAACGACAGCCCCGCGCGCTTGTAGAAGATCGATGCGTTCCAGGTGTTCTTCGAGGTGGACGGCAGCAGCGAGTACTCGCCGGGACGGATTTCAAAGCGCGAGTCGACCCAGGTGTAGTTGGCGCCGGCACCCAGGCCCATCAGCCAATCCGGCAGGCCCTGGAACTGCTGGTTCCAGTTCAGTTCCAGGCCGCGTGCATAAGACGAACCGGCATTCTTGTACGTGTACACGCGCAGCGGCTGCGAGCTGCCCGGGAACAGGCTGCTGTCGAATGCCTGCGTGGTCTGGATGGGTACGATGTAGTGGGAGATTTCCTTGTCGAACACGCCCACCGAGACGATGCCGGCGTTCGGCAGGTATTTCTCGACGCTCGCATCGACGCTGTTGGCGGTGGCCGGCTTGAGATTGGGATTGCCCGTCTGCACCGTGCCCGAGCCCAGATCGACCGACAACGACGGGTTGGACTGGTTGAAACCGGGGCGCGCGATGGTCGACGAATAGGCCACGCGCACCAGCATGTTGTCGCCCAGGTCATAACGGAACTGCAGGCTGGGGAAAACATTGTGGTAGTTGTGCCGGCTGTTGACCGGGTTGGCGAACGGATTGCCCGAGGCGTCCACACCGGCCGAGAAGGCATGGCTGCGGTCGCGCGTTTCTTCGTAACGCACGCCGCCGAGGATACCGAGCTTGCCGTAGGTGCCCAGGTATTCGCCGTAGCCGGCGTAGATGTCTTCGTGCTCATCCAGGAACTGCTGCTGCGCGGCCAGTATTTCGTTGGCGCCGATCGTGCCGTAGCCGAACATGCGCTGCAGCGCACCCGGCGCGATATCCACGCCGTTCTGGTAGATGCCGTCGTAATAGGTTTCGTTGCTGCCGCTGGCCACTGCCGTCATGGAGATCGGCGAGAAGGCCACGTTGTACGGCTGCGAATTGGTCTGCTTGTGGCGCTGGCGCACGCTCACGCCGAAGTTGAGCGACTGGTCGGTCAGGCTGCCCCAGTTCACCGGCGTCTTGGAATTGATGGCGTAGGTCATCTCACGGTCGAAGTTGTACGCCGTGTCGTTGTTGATGCCGGTCAGCGTGTAGTTGGCCGGATCCAGGTAACCGGGCGCGCCGCTGATGCTGTATACCGGCACGTGTCCTGGACCTGAGTTGTTGTAGGTGACCAGGCCCTGCGCGCCGTCGGGCGCATGGTAGGTAAAGGTGGAGTTGTAGTCGTACGGCTTCTTGTACGTACCTTCCACATAGGCCACGTGATAGTCGAGGTTGGTGCCGCCCAGCTCGTTCTGGCCGCCCAGCATGTAGAAGCGCTCGGTGGAGGTTTCCCGTTCATCGCGCAACGCTTTGGTGATCGCGCCGGGGAAGGTCAAGGTATCCTGCAGCTGGCCATTGGGCAGCACGCTGGTGTTGCCGTCCGGGATCACGTCGAAATACTGGCGCTCGTAGACTTCCGTATAGCCCGCCTCGAAGGCGCGGAAATACCACTGGTTTTCATCGTCGATCTGGTAACCCATGTCCAGCGCATAACCGTGGCGGCGCCGATGCAGTTCGTAGTCGCGCTGCTCGATGTCGTTCACCGCCTGATACGGATGGGCGCTGTCGTTGAAATAGGCCGGTTCCACGTCGTCGATGCCGCGCCCGTCGTTGTGCTTGGACGCGGTCACGGTGATCCAGAAGTTATTGAAGCGGCCGCCGCCAGTGAGCGAGAAGTTGCTCACGCCGGTGCTGCGCAACGGCTCGTAACCGCCGCCCACGTCGCCTTCGAAAAAGCCGCCCTGCTCTTCCGGCGCGGTCTTGGGCAGCACTTCGATGGTGCCGCCCAGCGCTTCGGCATCCTGGCTGGGCAGGTTGGACTTGGTGACCTTGACCGCGCCGATGAAGCCGGTGGGAATGGAATCGAGCGCCACGCCGCGATAGCCGCCGAACGGCGACGCGTTGTTGGTGGGTAGCAGGCGCACGCCTGCATAGGTGGTGCTGTTCAAGTCGGCATCGAAACCGCGGATGTTGACGTAGCGGCCTTCGCCTTCGTCGGTTTCCATCGAGATGCCCGGAATGCGCCGCACCGCTTCGGCGGTGTTCACGTCCGGCAGCGCGCGGATTTCATCGCCGGTGCGGATGTTGATCAGGTTCGGCGCGTTCTGCTGGGTCGCGCGCGCCATTTCCTCGGTGGTGCGCGGCGCTACCACGTGCACGCCCTGCAGGTCCTTCACCTTCTTCTTGTCGCTCTTGCCGGCATCGTCGCTGTCCGCATCCGTCGCAGCCGTGGAGGTGCTTGCGGCCGGGCCGTGGTTGCCGCTTGCGGGCGCGTTCTGGGCCCACGCGCTGGCTGGCGCGCAAAGCGCAGCCAGGCCCATGGAAACGGCGTAACTGAGCAAAGCCTTGCGTAAAGCTGAAGATTGCATGGAGCGAGCCTCGAATTTGGAAAAAAGCTCCCTGGCGGCGCATGCGGACATGCATCGGCGAGTGGTGCAGGGATAGCCGTTTCAAACTAGGCGCCGCGGATGACGGTTGTGTTGCTGTCGATTGACGATGCGGTAAGGAAGCTCAGCGAAGCACGTATGCGTGCATGCAATGCCGAGATGTGATGATCGCTCCCTCCCCTGCGACAGTAGGGGAGGGCTGGGGTGGGGTTGTACGAGCTTGCCGCAGTGTTGAAATCCGTCGCGAGGTTGCACAACCCCACCCTAACCCTCCCCTACTACGCAGGGGAGGGGACAGATGGTTGCAAGCTCAGGCTGACGTCAACCAGATCGCACAGGCTAGGTTTTTCTCGCGCGCACGCCGACATAAGCGGCGAGATGCTCACCAGTCAACGTGGAACGTGCCGCGACAAGTTCGGCGGGCGTGCCTTCGAACACGACGCGTCCACCTTCATGTCCGGCGCCGGGGCCAAGGTCGATGATCCAGTCCGCATGCGCCATCACCGCCGGATGATGCTCGATCACGATCACCGACTTGCCGGCATCGACCAGCTTGTCGAGCAGGCCGAGCAGTTGCTCGACATCGGCAAGATGCAGGCCGGCGGTGGGCTCGTCGAGCACGTAGACGCCGCCCTTTTCCGCCATATGCGTGGCCAGCTTCAACCGCTGGCGTTCGCCACCGGATAGCGTGGTGAGCGGCTGGCCGAGGCTGAGATAGCCGAGGCCGACGCCGACGAGGCGTTCGAGGATCGCATGCGTCGCCGGGTTCTTCGCTTTCCCTGTGCCGAAGAACGCTTCGGCTTCGCTCACCGGCATCGCCAGCACTTCGCTGATGTCGCGTCCGCCGAGCTTGTACTTCAGCACCGACGGCTGGAAGCGTTTGCCCTCGCACTCTTCGCAAGGCGTGGCGACGCCGGCCATCATCGCCAGGTCGGTGTAGATCACGCCGGCGCCATTGCAGGTGGGGCATGCGCCTTCGGAGTTGGCGCTGAACAGCGCGGGCTTGACGTTGTTGGCTTTCGCGAACGCGTTGCGGATCGGATCGAGCAGGCCCGTATACGTTGCCGGGTTGCTGCGGCGCGAACCCTTGATGGGCGTTTGATCGATCGCCACCACGCCGTCCTGGCCGGATACCGAGCCGTGAATCAGCGAACTCTTGCCCGATCCGGCCACGCCGGTAACCACCACCACTACGCCAAGCGGAATGTCGACATTGACGTGCTTGAGATTGTGCGTGTCGGCGCCGCGCACTTTCAATGCAGCCGATGAGGTGCGCAGCGATGCTTTCAAGCGAGCGCGATCATCCAGATGCTTGCCGGTGAGCGTACCGCTGGCACGCAACCCGTCGACGCTGCCTTCGAACACCACGTCGCCGCCGGCGCTGCCGGCGCCGGGGCCGAGATCGACGACGTGATCGGCAATCGCGATGACCTGCGGCTTGTGTTCCACCACCAGCACGGTGTTGCCCTTGTCGCGTAGTCGCAGCAGCAGTTCGTTCATGCGCTGGATGTCGTGCGGATGCAGGCCGGTGGTGGGTTCGTCGAAGACATAGGTGACATCGGTGAGCGAGGAGCCGAGATGCCCGATCATCTTGACGCGCTGCGCCTCGCCGCCCGACAACGTGCCCGAAGGCCGATCGAGCGAGAGATAGCCCAGGCCGATTTCCACGAACGAGTCGAGCGTGTGCTGCAACGCCTTCAGCAATGGCGCCACGGAGGGTTCGTCGAGCGCACGCACCCATGCGGCCAGATCGCTGATCTGCATCGCGCAGGCATCGGCGATGTTGATCTTCCTGATCTTCGAGGAGCGCGCCGCTTCCGCAAGCCGCGTGCCGCCGCAATCAGGACAAATGGTGAAGGTGACCGCTCGGTCCACGAACGCGCGGATATGCGGCTGCATCGCCTCCTTGTCCTTGGCCAGCATCGATTTCTGGATGCGCGGAATCAGCCCCTCGTAGGTCATGTTGATGCCCGCGATCTTCATGCGGGTCGGCTCGCGGTAAAGAAAATCCTGCAGCTCTTTTTTGCTGAACTTGCGGATCGGCTTGTCCGGATCGTAGAAGCCCGAGGCGGCGTAGAGCCGATAGTTCCAGCCGCCGGCCTGATAGCCGGGAATGGTGAGCGCGCCTTCATTGAGCGATTTGCTGTCGTCGTAGAGCTGCGCCAGGTCGATGTCGCTGACCGAGCCCATGCCTTCGCAGCGCGGGCACATGCCGCCAGTGCGGGAGAACGTCTGTTTTACGGTTTTGCTGTTGCCGCGCTCGACCGTGATCGCGCCGACCGCCTTCACCGACGGCACGTTGAAGGCGAACGCGCTGGGCGGACCGATATGCGGCTTGCCGAGCCGGCTGAACAGGATGCGCAGCATCGCGTTGGCGTCGGTCACCGTGCCGACGGTGGAGCGCGCGTTCGCGCCGATGCGTTCCTGGTCGACGATGATCGCGGTGGTCAGGCCTTCGAGCACGTCCACGTCCGGCCGCGCCAAGGTCGGCATGAAACCTTGCACGAAGGCGCTGTAGGTTTCGTTGATCAGCCGCTGCGATTCGGCGGCGATGGTGTCGAACACCAGCGAGCTTTTGCCGGAGCCGGAGACGCCGGTGAATACGGTCAGGCGGCGCTTGGGGATGGCGATGCTGATGTTCTTGAGATTGTTTTCGCGCGCGCCGTGCACGCGAATCAGGTCGTGGGCGTCGGCGGTGTGCGACGCAGACGGCTGCGCGTTCTTCCTGCTGGCCTTGGTCATAGTGTTTCCTTGTGCGGCCCTTGGTCCCCTCTCCCCTCCGGGAGAGGGCCAGGGTGAGGGGCTATCTTGCAGCACCGTTTAATCAGGGCGTGGTTCTTATGAAGTTTGGGGCAAGCCTTGCCCCCTCACCCCGACCCTCTCCCCGGAGGGGAGAGGGGGGAAAAGCGCGCTCAGCGCAACTGCTGGATACGGATGAGGTTGCCCGCCGGGTCGCGCACCGCGCAATCGCGCACGCCATACGGCTGGTCGGTAGGCTCCTGCACGATTTCCACCTCGCGGCTCTGCACCCGCTCGAAGGTGCCGGCCAGATCGTTGGTCGCCAGCAGCAAGGTGGCGTAGGTGCCCTTGGCCATCATCTCGGCGATGGTGCGGCGCTCCTCGTCGGTGATGCCGGGATAGGCCGCCGGCGGCGCCAGCACGATCGAGGTGCCCGGCTGGTTGGGCGGGCCGACGGTGATCCAGCGCATGCCGCCGTAGCCGACGTCGTTGCGCACCTCGAAGCCGAGGGTGTCGCGGTAGAACGCCAGGGAGGCGTCCGGGTCGTTGTGCGGAAGAAAGCTGGCGTGAATGGTGATGTCCATGGCGGTCCGTCTGGTTGAGTGATGACGCGGTCAGTCTAGTTGCGGCTCGCCGGCCGGCGCTTCTCGATTCCTGATCGGTTTGGTGACCTGCCGCGCCACGCACGAGGGCATGCCCTCGATCGCGCGCGCCTCCCGTTCGCGGCGCAGGTAGGCGCTGGGCGAGATGCCGACCAGTTCGGTGAAGCGCGTGCTGAAGGTGCCCAGCGAGGCGCAGCCGACGGCGAAGCAGACCTCGGTGACGCTGAGGTCGCCGCGGCGCAGCAAGGCCATCGCGCGCTCGATGCGCCGCGTCATCAGGTAGGCATACGGTGATTCGCCATAGGCGCGGCGGAACTGGCGGCTGAGATGCCCGGCCGACATGCCGATGTCGCGGGCAAGCGCCTCGACGTCGAGCGGTTGTTGGTACTCGCGATCGATCCGGTCGCGGACGCGGCGCAGCCGTGCGAGGTCGCGCAGGTAGTGCGGTGCGGCTGGGTTGCTCATCGGCGGGATCGTGGCATGCCGGAAAGGTGCGCTCAACTCTCCCAAAAGGCATGGCCGATTGAACCAACCCACCCCAAAGGCGTATGAACCACCATACAGCCACGCGTGGAGAGCAACCGTGCGCAGCAGGCGGGCAGGTTCGGCAGGGGATGGCGTTTCCGTGGACGAGGAAGCCGCCTTGCTGGCACGCGTGGCGGCCGAAGAAAGGGATGCGTTCGAAGCGCTCTATCGCCTGTACAGCCCGCGCCTGCAACGCTTCGTGCGCGGCATGACCAGGCAGACGGCGCTGGTGGAGGAGATTCTGGACGACACCATGATGGTAGTGTGGCGCAAGGCGTATACCTTCAACCATCAATCGAAAGTATCGACCTGGATTTTCGCGATCGCCTATCGCCAATCCTTGAAAGCGCTGAAACGGCTTGGCGCACCGGAAGAAACCGATCTGGACGAGCGCACCGAGAGCTCGGCGCCCGGCCCCGACGATACCCTGCAGCAACAGGAAGTGCGCAAGCATCTGGACGATGCGCTGCACACCCTGTCGCCCGAGCAGCGCGCGGTGATGGAACTCACTTATTACTTCGGCTACGCCTGCCGCGAAATCGCCGAGATCATGGGTTGCCCCGTCGATACGGTGAAGACCCGCATGTTCTATGCGCGGCGCAAGCTCAAGGCATCGCTGGCGTCGCGCCGGGAGGCCATATGAATGGTCGGGTGATCAAGTTCGAAGGCCCGGTGCATGCACAAGCCGACCGGCTGCTGCCCTGGTACGTGAACGGCACGCTGGATGACGACGAGCGCGTGCAAGTGGAACATCATCTGGCCGAATGCGCGCCGTGCCGGCAGGAAGCGGCGTGGCTGCGTGCGGTGCAGGAACAGTTCGCCGAGCAGGCGGACAAGGATGAGGTGTCGCCGAAGTTGCGCCGCCTGCACCGGCGCGTCGCCAGGTTGCATGGCGCACCGCGCGCTGCTTCGGCCTGGCATGGCCGCGAAAAGACGCTCGCCTGGCTCGCTGCGCTGCAGGCGGCGGTGATCCTTGGCTTGAGCGTGATCGTGCTTCATCCGCAGCACGACAGCTATCGGACGCTGAGCGCACCGGGCAGCCAGGACGCCTTGCTGGTGGTGATGTTCGATCCGCGCACGCGCGAAGCGCAAATGCGCGAACTGGTGCGCAGCAGTCATGCGCGCATCGTCGGCGGGCCGACCGAAGTGGGCGCCTATGTGCTGCGCGTGCCCGAGGCGCGCAGCGCAGCCACGCGAAAAATGTTGCTCGGTTCGCCACAGGTGACCCTGGTGGAAGACCTGAGTGCGGGCGGCCATCCATGAAGCGACTGCACGCGCTTATGATTGCGCTTGCAACAGGCCTGTGCGCCGCCGCTCACGCGCAAGCGCCGCCGCAAGTACTGGTGATGTTGCGCGCCGCGCCGCCTCATCTGCATGCCGCGGACGGCTATGCGGTGACCTATACCGCCTCGCCCGGTGAAACGGCGCGCATGCATGTCGCGCGCGAACTCGCCCGGCAATACGGCTTGCAATTGCTCGACAACTGGCCGATGCCGGTGCTGGGCGTGGATTGCTTCGTCATGCGCGTCGGTGCCGGCAGCTCGGCGAGCGATATGGCGCAGGCGCTGTCGCACGATGCGCGGGTGGAATCGGCCGAGCCCAGGCAAACCTTCCATACGCTGGCCAGCAACGATCCGCTGTATGCGCTGCAGCCGGTCGCCACGCATTGGCATATCGCCGAATTGCACGCGCTGGCCACCGGCAGGAATGTCGCCATCGCCGAGGTGGACAGCGGCGTGGATGCCGCGCAACCCGATCTCGCCGGGCAGATCGCCGAGCAGCGCAATTTTGTGGACGACGGCGCCTATCGCGCGGAACTGCACGGCACCGAAGTGGCCGGCATCATCGTCGCGCGCGAGGGCAATGGCGTGGGCATCGCCGGCGTAGCGCCGCACGCGCGGTTGCTCGCGCTGCGCGCGTGCTGGCAGTTGGCGGACGGCAGCGCCACCGCCGCGTGCGACAGTTTTACGTTGGCGAAGGCCTTGCAATACGCGCTGGGAAAGCACGTGCGCATCATCAACCTCAGCCTGACCGGACCGGACGATCGCCTGTTGCAGCGCCTGCTGGACGCCGCGTTGGCGGGGCACGTCACGGTGGTGGGCGCGGTGGACGACACGATCGCCGACGGCGGTTTTCCGGCGTCCTATCCGGGCGTGCTGGCGGTGGCGGGCGAGCATGCCAGCGTACGGCGCGGCGATGCATGGCTCGCGCCGGCCGAGGACATTCCCACCACCCAGCCCGGCGCGCGCTGGAACCTGGTCAGCGGTTCCTCGTTCGCGGCGGCGGAAGTCAGCGGACTGGTCGCGCTGCTGCATGAGCTGTCGCCGGATCTCACGCCGGCGCAGCTGCGTGACGCCTTGCATGCGAGATCTGCGCTAGGCTTCGCGTCACTGCGGCCCATGACGATCGACGCGTGCGCCGCCGTGGCGCAGCTGAGCCATCGTTGCACCTGCGACTGCGCCGCCACGCATGCGTCCATTGGAGTGCCGCGCCGATGAGCATGCCTCGTGTTACGAACCGTCGTGGCAGTTCTTGTCGTCCTGTTCGCCGTGCAGGCCCGTGCGCAGATGACGGGCAGCGCCACCTTCGTTTCCGACTACCGCTTTCGCGGGGCTTCGCTCAGCGATGACCATCCGGCTGCGCAACTGGCGTTCGACTACGACTGGGCCGCAAGCGGCTGGTATGCGGGAGGCCTGATGTCCAACGTACGACTCGACGCGCGCGATGCCGTGCAAGCCCTTGTCGATGCGGGCTATGCGCATCGCCTGAGCGCGGACCTGAGCTGGGAAGCCGGCATGCGCTACTCGCGCTTCAGCGGCCGCGAGTCGTATGCGTACGCCGAGGCGTATGCGGGATTCGCGTACCGACAACTGGCCGGACGTCTTTACTACGCGCCGAATTACTTCAATGCCGGTTATCCGGCGTGGTACGCCGAGCTCGACGGCAACCATGTTTTGTCCGGGCGATGGTATGTGTTTGCGCATGCCGGTTACCTGCGGCGCAGCGGCGATGTGGCGGACTATCACGCCAGCCGCTTTCGTGCCGATGTCCGGGCTGGCGTCGGCCTGAATCTGGCGCCGTGCAACATCCAGCTGAGCTGGACGACCACGCGCGGCGCTTCCGATGCCGTGCTTGGCTATCCCTCCGCTGCGGGTACCACCCGCAACGCCTGGGTGCTGAGCCTCTCGTATGCGTGGTGATGCTATGGGCGTGGCCATCCGTTTGATCTGAAAGCTTCATAAGACGACGCACGAACTTCCCATGCACGGCACGGGGAGCAAGGGGGACTTTACGTTCATCCCGCAAGGAGGGATCTGTCATGAGACGCATGTTGTTCAAACAGAAACTCGTTCATTCCATCGCTACAGGCCTGGTCGTCGCGGGGGTGGCGACGGGCGTGCTGTACGCCAAGGCGGCCGCGGCGCAGAGCGACACCGGCCACGTGCTGATCGCCGACCAGTTCAACAACCGCGTGATCGAAGTGGACCGCAAGACGCACCAGGTGGTGTGGCATTTCGGCAACGGTTCGGACCTGCCCGGCCCGCACAGCGTGGTGGGCGTCAACGATGCCGAACGCTTCGGACCGTTCACCTTGATCTCCGGCACCGGCACGCCGCCGGGTTTGCCCGGGTGTTCCGACACGGTCAACGGCTGCCCGGACAATCGCGTGTTCATCGTCGACCCCACCGGCAGGATCATCTGGCAATACGGCCAGGCCGGCGTCAGCGGCGCGGGGCCGAACCAGTTGAATACGCCGGTGCAGGCGCTGTTCCTGATCAACTTTCCCTATCATCCGGGACCGCATGTGCTGATCGCCGACCAGGCCAACCAGCGCGTCATTCTGGTCAACCTGCATCACCGGATCGTGTGGCAGTACGGCACCACCGGCGTGAGCGGCATGGGGCCGAACCAGCTCAATAATCCCAACAGCGGCGAGGTGCTGGAGAACGGACATATCCTGATTGCCGACGAGAGCAACGATCGCGTGATCGAGATCCGGCCCAATGGCACGCTGGTCAAGACGTTCACCGCGGGCGGCACGGTGAGCGGCGCGGCGTTTGCCAGCCGCCTGCCGAACGGCGACACGCTGATCAGCGATTCCAACAACAACCGCATCGTGGAGGTGAACGGCAACGACCAGGTGGTGTGGCAGTACGTCACCAACCTGCAGGCGGGCAGCAATCCTTCGCCGGCGCCGACGCGCGCGGTGCGCCTGCACAATGGCAATACGCTGATCAGCGACCAGTTCAACGATCGCGTGATCGAGGTCGACAAGGCCGGGCATATCGTGTTCCAGCAGGGTGATCTGAACATCCCCGGCGCTGGCTTCAACGATCTGAATGGTCCTTACGACGCCAAGCAGATCGGTGACTTCACCGGCTTGACGCCGCCGTTCGATCCGGATTGACCGGTTCATGCATGGACGGCCGAACGAAGCCCCGCCAGCGGCGGGGCTTCTGCCTGAAGATTGCAAAACAGCGCACAGTCACCGCAAGCTTCGGGAAGGATGCCATTCAGGTGGTTTGGTTAGTCTCTCACCTACACGGCAATACGTCGTATCGACGGCCCCATTACCCCAAGGCGCCTACAGGGAAACACTTATGAAACGACATCTGCTTGCACTGGCCTTGCTTTCCGCTGTGCCCATGGTGATGGCAACGACGGCCGCCGTTGCGCAGGATCACGATCACGATCACGGCTGGCAGGATGATGATCACGGCCACGGCCATGGCCGCGGGCACGACCGCGATGATCGCGGCTGGCACGACGATGATCATCACGACCACGGTCGCCACCTGGGTTGGGACAAGCATTACCGCCGCGGCGAATACCTGCCGGAGCGTTATCGGGTACGCGAGTACTACGTCGAGGATTACGGCCGTTACCGCCTGCGCCCGCCGCCGCCCGGCTATGGCTGGTACCGCAGCGATGATGGCGAGTACGTGCTGGTGGCGATTGCGACCGGATTGATCGTGCAGGAGTTGTTGGGGCAATAAGAGAACCAGCCCCAGCATGGCGCGTATGCACGGCGATGCTGGAAGGCATCCCATGCCAGCCTCGCTACAACGATTGCTGCGCCAGCATTTCTTCCTGCTGCGCGACTGAAACCGCCACGCGCTCGCTGTCCAGCCACTGCAGCCATTCGCTCAGCACCACCAGCGTCCAGATCGCGCGCGCATGATCGCTCACGCGCGACTGATGCTCGGCGAACAGCGCCTGCGTTTCGCGCAGATCGATACCCACTTCCGCCAGCACACCGCTGGAAAGATGCGCCTGCGCCCAGTCGCGCAAGGGGCCGCGCAACCATGACGCCAGCGGCACCGACAAGCCACGTTTGCGCCGCGTCACCACCTGCTTGGGCACATACTTCAAGGCGTATTGCTTGAGGAACACCTTGGTGGTGAGCCCACGCACGCGCGCTTCCACCGGCAAGCCGGCGGCGAATTCGATCACGCTCTGGTCCAGGAACGGCGCGCGGATTTCCACGCCGTGCAGCATCGCGCCGCGATCGGCCTTGGCCATCAGCGCATCCGGCAGGGAATGGCCGAAGTCGTAGCGCTGGATGGTGTCGATCAGGCGCGTCGCGTCGTGCTGCGTATCGTCGGTGGGCGGCGCGATGCCCAGGCGCTGCTGCCATGCCGGCGGAATGCTCGCCGTCCACAACAGATGGCGCGCCAGGCCGTCCAGCTCCTGCCCGCGAATGAAACGCTTGAGCAGGAACGACAGCGTGACCTTCTTGTCGCTGGTCGGCAGCGATTCGATCGCGCGTTGCGCCAGCGCTTTGACCGGCGGCGGCAGGTTGGCGTAGTGGCTGGCCCATCGCGCGCCGAGATACGTGGGGTAGCCGCCGAACAATTCGTCCGCGCCCTCGCCCGCCAGCAACAGGCGCACGTCCTGCGAGGCGCGCTTGGTGACCAGCGACAGCGGAATCCACGCCGGATCGGCCAGCGGCTCGCCGTTGGCGCGGATCAGTTCGCGCAGAGTGCGCGGCACGTCCTGCGCGGAAACGGTCACTTCGACGAAACCGCAGCCCAGTTCGCGCGCGAGTTGCGCCGCGTACTGGCCTTCGTCGAAGGATTCTTCGGCGAAGCGGATGCAATACGCGGAAACCTTCTGTTCCGGCCGCACGCTGCGCGCCACCGCGGTCATCAGCGCCGAATCGATGCCGCCGCTGAGCAGCACGCCGTAATCCACGTCGATGTCGCTTTGCCGCCGCACGGCTTCGCGGAAGATCGGATCGAACGCCTGCACCGATGGCGTAGTGGCGGCCTTTTCCGCCGGGAACTGCCAATAGCGCTGATGCCGAATGCCGGTCGGCTCGATCACGATCATCTCGCCCGGCGCCACCTTGTGGATGTGTTTGAGCGGGCTGGTCGGCGCAGGGCAGTAGCCCGAGCGCAGGTAATGCGCGAGACCTGCCGGATCGATCTGCACGTCTGGCTGGCAGGCTTTCACCAGCGCGGCCAGTTCAGACGCGAAATACACTGTCTGGCCGATAAGCGCGTAGTACAGATGCCGCTCGCCGGCGCGATCGCGCGCCAGGATCAGCCGCTGGTGGCGGCCGTCCCACAGCGCCAGCGCGAACACGCCCTGCACGTGTTCCAGGAACGACAGCCCTTTTTCCAGATACAGCGGCGCCAGCACGGCGATGTCGGTGGTGGCGGTGATGGCGTGCCCGGCCTCGGCAAGCGAGCGGCGCAGTTCGCGGTGATTGTCGATTTCGCCGTTGCAGGCGACGACCACGCCCGCTTCATATTCCAGCAGCGGCGGCTGGTGCCGGTCCACGCCGCGGATGGCCAGCCGGTTGGTGGCCATGGCCAGGCCGGGCCGTGAAATATACGCATCGCCGTGCGGCCCGCGGTGCGCCAGGGCCTGCAGCATGGACTTCGCCTTGTGTTCCAGGTGTGGCAGCGGATGTCCTGCATCCCGACTCAAGATTCCGCAAATTCCACACATTTGAAGGATGCTCTGATCGATTTGGCGGGCAGGCCGCCCAGTTGGCCGATTGTAAAGGAAGGGGTGAAGACGGGGCTCGACGGGACGTGAAGCCGAGGTGCGATATCACCCTGCGCCGCCATCTGTCCCCTCCCCTGCGAAGTAGGGGAGGGTTAGGGTGGGGTCAACAACCTCGCGGTGGGTTCCAACTGCGCGGCAAGCCATGCAACCCCACCCCGGCCCTCCCCTGCTTCGCAGGGGAGGGAGCCGCTTTCGGCGAACGGTGAGTGAACGCTACCTCAAGGCTTGCTTCAAAGCTCAACCAGCTTCAACACGTCCTTCCGCCACGTCCCCAGCTCGGTCACCTTCCCAGGACACTGCGCCAACGCCGGCTCGATCGCCTTCGGCCCCAGATCCGGATCGATCACCACCAGCGCCCTGCCCTGGTTATGCAACGCATGGCACAGCGCCTCGCCGCCATGCGGCGCCAGCCAGGGAATGCCGTAGATCACCTTGCCCAGGTACAGGCGCAGCCCCCACGGCGTGGCTTCCTCGATGGTGTAACCCACCGCGGTGTTCTCGACGAAGATGATCGCCCGGTAGCGCTCGACCGGCGTGGCCGCGCGCAGCTCGGCGGCGGCCTGGCGGTTGTCGTCGGCCGAATGCCAGTCGTACGCGGCAATGCCCTTGGCCGCCAGCAGCACCACGACCCACACGGCCAGCAACAGCTGCTGCTTGCGCTGGCGCAGGTCGATGCGGTCGCGCAGTTCCAGCGCCAACAGCAGCGACAACGGTACGAACAGCGGCAGCATGTACAGCGGCAGGCGCGACTGCACCAGGCAGAACACCACGAACGGCACCAGGAACCACAGCACCAGGAACAGCTCCACGTTAGGGCTGCCCTTGGCGCTCCACCGCTCGGCGGAGACCCAGCGGCGGATCACCCGCCCCATTGCCGGCCACCACGGCAGCAGGCCGATCGCCAGCACCGGCAGGTAGATCTTGATCCAGCCGAACCAGCCCGCGTTGCGCTTGTGCGCGGCGGTGAATACGCGGTTGTAGACCTCCTGGTGCAGGAAGTAATCCAGCAGGCCGGCGTAGCGCAGCACCACCACCAGGTACCAGGACAAGCCCACCAGCAGGAACAGCACGATGCCGCCCAGCGGGAAGAAGCGCCCCAATCCACGCCAACCGTCGCGGCGCACGATGAAAGGAATCACCGCCAGCAACGGCATCAGCCCTGGCGGCCCCTTGGTGAGGAACGCCAGGCCCCAGCCCAGCCACATCAGCATCACATAGCGCTTGCGCCCAAATTCGTTCTCATCGAACGCCGCGCGCAGGAAACCCAGCATGGCCAGCGCTTCGCACAAGGTGAGAAACGCATCGGTGCTGACGATATTGCCGGCCAGGAACGGCGCCACCGCGCAGCCGTACACCACGCTGGGCAGCCAGGGTTTTTCCGGAATCAGCCGGCGCCCCATCGCAAGCAGCACCAGCAGCGTCAGCAGGAATGCCAGCGCATAGGGAATGCGCACCGCCCAGGTGGTGCGGCCGAACACTTTCATCGACGCGGCGATCACCCAGTAGGTGGTCGGCGGCTTGGAGAAATTGACCTCGTCCGGGCTGTAGGCCGGCGCCAGGTAGTTGCCGGTATCGAGCATCTGCAATGCCGCCACCGTGTAGCGCCCTTCGTCCGGACTCCACAAGCCGCGCGTGCCCTGGAACGCAAAACCCAGCAGCAGCCCGAACGCGATCACGAACAGCAGCGACCAGCGTATGGCGGGCGTGGTGTCGGGCCGCAAGCGGTGCTGCGTGATGCGGTCGTTCGGCATGGTGGCATTCCGGGCAGGGCGCCGCGCCGTGGCGGCGCAAGCTCAGCCGGCGATTGTACTTTGCCGGGAAGCTTCCCGTAGGTTGGGGTGAGGCGCAGCCGAACCCCAACGTTGCCATCTGGATTCTTGCATTGGGGTTCGGCTGCGCCTCACCCCAACCTACGGAAGTTCAAGGCTGCCGCACCATTCTGACTATGGCCGGTTCTTTCGGCGGCGTGCCGAACAGATCGGGGAATGCCTTCACCGCACTGCGGGCGGCGTCCTCGGCGGAAAGATCGCGCGTCAGCAAGGAACCGCTGCGCGTGCCATACGGCCCGTAGACTTTCTCGTCGGTCACGCAAAACATCCCCAGCGTCGGTACCTGCGAAGCGGCGGCCAGGTGCATCACGCCGCAGTCGGCGCTGATCATCAGATCCACTGCCGACATCACCGCGGCCATGCGGCGGATGTGGCTGGAGTAATAGCTCGGCCAGCGCGCACCGAGCATCGAGCGGCCGTGCATGGGCACGATCTCCACGAAGCGGCACTGCGGCGAAAGCGCCTCAAGCGTGGTCAGGAAGTCATTCCACCACGCGGCGGCATAGCACTTGTTGCCGGTGGCGTCGGCGAAGATGCCGATGGTGAGGCCGGCGCGCGCCGAGGGCGCGTCCTTGAGCAACTCGCGGATCACCGCCCTGCCGCTGGCGCGCTCCTCCTCGGTAAGGCGGATGTCCATGGCTGGAAACGCCGCGCTTTTGTCAGGCGCAGACACACCGTATTCGCGCACCAGCGCCACCGGCCGCTGCGCCATGTGCCGCGGCGCCAGCGTGGTGGGCACCACGTGGGTGAAACCGCGCGATGGGTTTTCCGCATCGCCGAAACCGAGCTTGTAGCGCCCGCGGGAAATGCGCGCCAGCGTGCGGCTGAACCCCGAGCCCACGCAGGGATCGATCACCAGGTCGTAGCGGTTCTTGCGGATCCGCGCGAGCAGCGCAAGAAAGCTCGCCGGATGCTTGAAGCCACGCCGCGGCAGGCCATACACATTGCGCACGCTGAAGAACGTGGCGAACACGTCGCCGGCGAGCGGACCTTCCGCGACGATGTCGATCTCCGCACCCTTGTACAGCCGTTCCAGTTCGGCGATCAGCGGTGTCATCAACAGCATGTTGCCGAGCCGGTGATTGGGCCGGCACACCAGGATGCGATGAATGCCCTGGCGGGGAATGCCATTGATGGAAACGTCGGACGATGCGCTCAAAAGGACACCTGCCAGGCTGGCTGCGTCGAATGCGTGTTTCGGCGTAATGGATCCATCACGCGACGGCACGTCCTTGGGCACGCATCAGGAAGTGTGTGCGGATGAACTTATCCCGCACTTACCGGCGTGTTAGGGTTTCGTCATTCGTTCAAGGAATCTGTCAGGCTGGTGAAAGCCAGCTCGCCGCAGGCTGTCGCAACGCGCTCGCGCGGCATGATCCATAGCTCATGTTCTCCGGAGAGGCCGACCTGAACGTTCTGATCGTCGAAGATTCCCTGCGTTTGCGCGAATCGCTCGGGCGTGGCCTGGGCGCGTCGGGTTTCGCCGTGGATACCGCCGCCAACGGCATCATCGCCTGCCAGCACCTGGACACCTATGAGTACGAACTGGTCGTGCTCGACCTGGGCCTGCCCGGCATGGACGGCCTGTCCGTACTGCGCCATATCCAGGGCCGCACCTCGCGCCCGCGCGTGCTGGTGCTGTCGGCGCGCGACCAGACCTCCGACCGCATCGATGCGCTCAACCGCGGCGCCGACGATTATCTGGTCAAGCCGTTTTCGTTCGACGAACTGGTCGCGCGGCTGCACGCCCTTGCGCGCCGCTCCAAGGATGCGCATACGCCGCAGCTCACCATCGGCGAATTGAGCCTTGATCCGGTCACACGCTCGGTGCACGTGCACGGCGAGCCGCTGTTGCTTACACCGCGCGAATTCTCCCTGTTGGAACTCCTGCTGCGGCACCGCGGTCGCGCCTTTTCGCGCGGCGAGATCCTCGAACGGCTGGCCGGTTGCGAATCCAATGCATCCGACCGCAGCGTGGAAGTGCTCGTGTTCGGCCTGCGGCGCAAGCTCGAACACGCCGGCATCGGCGAACTGGTGCAGACACGCCGCGGCTTCGGCTATCTGATCGCGAAACAGTGACGCCATGTTCGGACGCGCCACCTCGCTGCGCTTTCGTACCACCTTGCTGGTGATCGCGGCGATTGTACTGGTGCTGGGCACCGCCACGCTGGTGATCGACATCCGCGTCGACAACGAAGTGGCGCAGCGCGCCGATACCAACCTGCTGGAACGTGCGCAGGCGCTGGCGGATATCTACAACTCGCAGGCACAGGCATCTACCCAGGCGCTGCCCTCCTATTGGATTCCTTCGTTCCTGGCCGACGACGGTACGGTTTATTTCCAGATCGACTGCGGCGGGCGGCGCGTGGTGTCTTCGAGCCAGGCGGCGTTGCTGCCGTGGCCATCGCTGCAACTGGGCCAGTCCATGACGTTCATGGACATGGCCGATCGCCAGGGCACGGCACTGCGCGCCATCGCGCTGCGTTTTTCGGCAAACGCCAATGCGCCGCGCGGCGTTGGCGATACCAATGCCGACGTGGCCGGCGCAATCAGCGCACCGGAATGCGTACTCGGCCTGGCGGTGGATCGCAGCGAAGTGGTGGATTTCCAGCAATCCATGGACCGCATCGAATTCGGCGCAGTCGTGCTGGGTTTCCTGGCGGTGGCCGTGCTGACGCCGCTGCTGGTGACGCGCAGCCTGCGTCCGCTGGCCGGCCTGGCCAGGGCAATGGAGACGATTGGTCCGGATACGCCGAGCATGCGGCTGGCCGACACCCGCATCCGCGAGCTCGCCCCGCTGATCACCCACTTCAACGAAGTGCTCTCGCGCATGGAAGAAGGCCTGCTGCGCGAACGCCAATTCGCCAGCAGCGCGGCGCACGAACTGCGCACGCCGCTGTCCGAACTGCGCACCGCGATCGAAGTGGAAATGCGTTATCCCAGCGGCCGCGACGTCAACGAACTGCTTGCCGATATCGGCGAGATCGGCCAGAACATGGAGCGCATGGTGACCGCGCTGCTGTTGCTCACGCGTGTCGACGCGGGCATCGAACGATTGGCATTGCAACGCGTGGACGTAGGCGTGCTGACGCAAGCGTTGATCGGGCGGCATCGGCTTCGCCTGCAGGAGCGCGGCCTGACGCTGGCCGCGCAGATCGATGCGCAGGTCACCTGGATGGCCGATCCCGCGCTGCTGGACGTGCTGCTCGGCAACCTGCTGGGCAATGCCATCGCCTATGCGCCCGGTGGCAGCAGGATTCAACTGCAATGCACGGCGAGCGGCTGGTCCGTCAGCAATCCCGCGCCCGATCTTACGGCCGAGGACATCGCGCGCATGCAGCAGCGCTTCTGGCGCAAGGGCAAGGAAGCCGGCGTGCATACGGGGCTTGGATTGTCGCTGGCGGCTTCGGCGGCGCGCGCGCAGTCGTTGCGGATGGAACTGCTGCTGCGCGACGGAGACCTGCTGGCCCGTGTGCTCGCGCGGTCTCCGTAGGCTGGGTTAACGCAGCGTAACCCAACGATGCCTCGTGAATGCGTCGGGTTACGCTGCGCCAACCCGACCTACGGGCAGCATTCCGCACTATTTGAAGTGGTGGATAAAACCCACCTGGAATCCACCCGGCAACCAGCTGATGATCAACGGCGATTGCCGCCGCGATGCATAGATGCCGAACCCCACGCCCACCGCCGCGCCGACCAGCACGTCGCTTTGCCAATGGCCGCGCGTTTTCACCCGCGCCACGGCGTCATACGCGGGCAGCAGGGCCAGCGCGTACACGGCCGGATGATCCTCACCGTAGCGCGCCATGAAGGGCGTGACCGCCGCGGAAATCGCCGCCACTTCGCCACTGGGAAAACTCTGCGCATGCGTGCCCTGGAAGAACCGGTTGGGGTCGGAAGTCTGCGAGGGACGCTCGCGCTGGAACGTGTATTTCATCGCCTGCGTGGTGACGCCGGTGAAGACCATCGCATCCACCGAACGCCACAGCGTATTGCCGAACGTATCCTGGTCGCCGAACGCCAGCGCGCCCAGGCCGACGCCGGCGACAGTGCCGTACAGGAGACCGCTCTGGAGGTTGCGGTTCCACCCACCCGCATTGTTGTAGGCCACGCGGTGATCGATACCGAGGAAGCCGCCGCCTGCCCGTGCATACCCGGGAACCAGGCATGCCACCAGCACCACGAGCATGGAACGTAACGCGCGCACGACGCAGCTTCCGCGTATGCAGGCCCTTTCTTGCAGGTACTGGCGACACTAAGCCCGCAGCCTTTGGTTTCGCTTAGTGGCAGGTGAAACGTATGCAAGCTGCAGGTTTCAATCGATGCAGGCCCCCTAGGGATGCTCTGATCTATTCCACGTACCCGGCATGACGTCCAGAAGGCCCGCAGGGTGTGTTGCGCGGCGCAGGGCAGACTGGCCGTCTGTTCAAGCCGCGCGGCGCAGCCTGCGGGCCTTCTGGACGTCACCCCGTCATTTAAATTCAAAATGTTGGGGCCGCACTGTATGCGCGCCTGGCTGCACCCCAGCGTCTCGACAGACGGCCAGTCTGCCTTCGCCACTGGAGCACAGCGAGGCGCGCATACAGTGCGGTGACGGGTGCGTGGAATAGATCAGAGCATCCCTGGGCAGCCTCCAGCGCGTTCCGGGAGGATAATGGCCGGCACACCATCGAAGCGCATGAGCCATGGTCGACATCCGCCGCCACTGGGAACAGGTCTACGAAAGCAAAACCGCCGACGCGGTGAGCTGGTTCCAGGCGCGTCCAAACACCTCGCTGATGTTTATCGCCGACAGCGGGCTGGCGCCCGATGCGCCGGTGATTGACGTAGGCGGCGGCGCGTCCACGCTGGTCGATCATCTGCTCGACCTCGGCTACGCGAACGTAAGCGTGCTGGACATTTCCGCCTACGCGCTTGCACAGGCAAAGACGCGCCTGGGCGCGGCCAGGGCACGGAAGGTCCACTGGCTGGTGCAGGACGTGACGCGTTTCGTGCCGCCTCAACCTTATGCGCTGTGGCATGACCGGGCGGTGTTTCATTTCCTGACCGACGAGGCGGCCAAATCGGCTTACCTGGCGGCGGTGCGCCGCAGCGTCGCTCCAGGCGGCACGGTGATACTGGCCACATTCGCCGCCGACGGCCCCACGCAATGCAGCGGCCTGCAAGTGACGCGTTACGACGCCAACACATTGAGTGCGCTATTTGGCAGCGAATTCGAGCGCGTGGCGACCGCACGCGACATGCATGTGACGCCATGGGGCTCGATCCAGGCCTTCACGTATCTGCGCTTGCGCCGGCGCGAATGAAACGGGAGCTCCGCCATGCCGATCGATCGCCGCCAATTCCTGAAACTGGGCGCATGGACGGCCGCGGCGAGCCAGGCACCGGCATGGTTGCGCACGGCGACGCCTGCTTCAATGCCGGTGGGCAAGGCCGACTACAGCTTGCGCATCGCGCATAGCCTGGTTGAACTGGCGCCGGATCACATTGTTGCCACTACCACTTACAACGGGCAGTTTCCCGGCCCGTTGATCCGCTTGCGCGAAGGGCAGCGCATCGTCGTGGATGTCTACAACGATACGGACGCGCCGGAGCAACTGCATTGGCACGGCCAAACTGTTCCGGTGGATGTCGACGGTGCGGCGGAAGAAGGCACGCCGTTCATTCCCGCGCACGGCATGCGCCGGCTGTCGTTCGTGCCGGGGCCGGCGGGCTTTCGCTTCTATCACACGCATGCGATGGCGGGCGACGATCTTACGCGCGGGCAATACGGCGCGCTGGCAGGGCCGGTCTACATCGAACCGCGGCATGAGCCGGGTGATTACGATCGCGAAGTGTTCCTGGTGCTGAAGGAATTCGATCCGTTCTTCAGCCAGGGCGGCGACATGGCGAAGGATTTTTTGCGGCCGTCCGAACGCGAACACGCGTTGGAACAACGTGGCGAGTCGGCCATGAAGGCGTCGCTCGCGCAAGGTGATCCGCATGGCTACGAAGTGGGCTACCAGGCGTTCGCGATCAATGGCCGCATGCTCGGCCATGGCGAACCGATACGCGTAAAGCCCGGCGAGCGCGTGCTGTTCCACGTGCTCAACGCCAGCGCCACCGAGATACGCAGCCTGGCCTTGCCGGGTCATCGGTTCAAGGTGGTGGCGCTGGATGGCAACGCAGTGGCCAAGCCGGCGGAAGTGCCGGTGTTGTGGCTCGGTACCGCCGAACGCGTCAGCGCGATCGTCGAGATGACCCACCCGGGCGTGTGGGTACTCGGCGATCTGGATGACGACGATCGCCAGCATGGCATGGGCGTGGTGGTGGAATACGCCGGCCACGCTGGCAAGCCGCAATGGGGCGCGCCGAAGGCTTCGAGCTGGGATTACCGGCTTTTCGGCCAATCGGACAGCAAAGCGGTAACGCCGGACCAAGTGATCGATCTCACCTTCGCCAAGCACAACGCCGCCGAGCACGGCTTCAACCGCTGGACCATCAACGACGTCGCGTTCGACATGCACAGCCGCAAGCCCATGCTGCAGCTCCGCTACGGCCAGCGTTACCGTCTTCGCATGCACAACGCCAGCGACGACATCCATCCGATCCATCTGCATCGGCACATCTTCGAGATCACGCGCATGGCGGGCCAGCCTGTCGGCGGCATCCGCAAGGACGTGGCGATGCTGGGCGGCTACCAGACGATGGAGATCGACTTTACCGCCGACCAGCGTGGGCTTTCGCTATTCCATTGCCATGCGCAGTTGCATATGGACTTTGGGTTTATGGCGCTGTTCGAGTGTGCGTAGCAGGGACCCGATTAGCGTCGAATTCAAGCATGCTGGAATGCGCTCCCTCCCCTACGTGTAGTAGGGGAGGGTTGGGGTGGGGTGAAGCGATCTCGCGATGCACTTCAACAGCGCCGCAAGCTCGTACAACCCCACCCCTGCCCTCCCCTGCAAGCAGGGGAGGGAGCCGTCATTCGTGCAGTTGAGATTTGACGCTCTGGGGAAAGAGGCCAAGCGGTTGGCCGGAACGCACATAAACAAAGAGGGTGCCACATGCACCCTCTTCTGGCTCACTCCCTTGCGAAGCCCCCACGGCTTCGTTTCGTCGCTCCATTGAATCCTGCAGCCCAGCTACATATCACCGATGTTGTTTGCGCGCTTCGTCGTTGGCCTTGCCGACTTCTTTCTGGATTTTGCCGGCGTTCTTTTCGAGATTGCCGGATGCTTCGCGCGCGGGATTGCCGGTTACTTTGCCGGCGGCTTCTTTGATACCACCTTTGATTTCGTGCTTGGTTCCTTCGACTCGATTCTTGTCCATGACATCCTCCTGCCTTGATAAGTGGGGGTCATGATGCGCATCGCATCGCCATGATGTGGTGCAAATCAGGTGAAGAACGCCGCGATATTGCTGAGCACGCCCTGCATGTTCAGCCCGTTTGCCGGCGCGGCGTGCAACATCACGGCACGTGCACGCGTTCTGCATATCCGGCTCACGGTGCGCGGCTACTGCGCCTTGCGCAACGGCACGGGCTCCTCCTGGCTGCTGCCGTGCGGATGGCCATTTCCCCTGGATTTGCCGTTGCCGTCGCCGTTGCCATCGAAGCCGCGGCTCAGCAGGCGGAAAGTATCCCGGCCCGCTTCCTTGGCCTGGTACAGCGCCTCGTCGGCGAGCTTCATCAGGTTGTCGCCGGACAGTTCGTTGCGGCACACGGCCGCGCCGATGCTCATTTTCACCGCTACCTGGCCGATGCCCGCATCGACCGTCATATGCAGGCGCTCCCACAGTGATTGCGTAAACGCCTTGGCATGATCGGCGCTGCCGATGTCGCAGCTGAGCACCACGAATTCATCGCCGCCGATGCGCGCGACCAGTTCGCCTTCGCGCACCAGCTTCTGCAGGCAACGCCCGACTTCGGCCAGCACGATGTCGCCGGTGGCGTGCCCGTAGGTGTCGTTGATGGCTTTGAAATTGTCGATATCCACCAGCGCCAGCAGCACCGGCACGTTGTGTTGCTGCGCCTGCTCGAGCAGGCCCGACACCCGTTCGCTGAAATAGCGCCGGTTGGCCAGCCCGGTGAGCGAGTCCTGGTGCGCCAGGCGCATCAGCTCGCGCTCCACGTTCTTGATGTGGGTGATCTCGGTGGTGAGTTCGTAGACGCCGCGCACGATGCCTTGCGCATCGCGGTCGGGTACGTAGTGAGTCTGGAAGTGCAGCAGCTTGTCGTCATGCCTGGCTTCGTATTCGAACAACATGGGCTCGCCCGCACAGGCGCGTTCCAGGTAATGCTTCAGGCGATCGTAGACGGCGTCGCCATGCACCTGGCGCACGGTCTTGCCGACGATCTGCGCGGGCGTCTGGCCGGAAATCTGTTCGACGAAACGATTGACGTAGGTGTAATGCCAGGTGGTGTCGATGCGCGCGATGATCGCCGGCATGTTGTCGGTGATGGTGCGTAGCTGCGCGCGGCTTTCCAGCAAGGCCTGTTCGATGCGCATGCGCTCGGTGACGTTGCGGCCGGTGTAGATGATGTCCATCGCGCCGTTGCCGTCCGGGCTCGGCACCAGGCGCGCGAAGGCTTCGATCCACAGGTAACGGCCGTCCTTGTGTTGCAGCCGGTAGGTGGCGGTGAGCGTGCCGCCCTGGGCGCGCAGTTTCGCCACTTCGGCGCAGATGCGTTCGCGATCGTCGGGATGGATCAGGTCCGGCCGCGGCTGCAGGAATTCTTCCACGTCCCAGCCGAGCAGTTCCTTCACCGAAGGCGACACATACACGCGGTCGCCGTTGGGGCGAATGCGCATCACCAGGTCGCCGCTGTGTTCGGCCAGCATGCGGTAGCGCAGCTCGCTGTCGTGCATGCCGTTGCGCAAGCGCTCCTGGTCCGCCAGCGCCAAGGCAATCGGCAGCGCCACGAAGCAGGACACGCCGATGAACACCTGCGCCATCACCACGCGGAATGCGGGCGTGGCGCCGGCCACCAGATTGAACGGACCGATGTTCAAGGTGGTGGCGAAGCTGATCACCACCGCCAGGATCAGCATGCCGGCCACCATGCCGACGAAGCGATAGCGGAACACCAGCAGCAGCAGCGGCGGATAGATCAGGAACGCCATCGGCACGCGCGATTCCGCGAACACACCCACGGTGATCGCCGTCATCAGCAGCAGGTCGCGCACCACGATCCAGCTGCGCCTGCGCTCGAAGTGCCGCAACGCCGGAATGGCCGCGACCAGCGACGCGCTGCCGCCGATCGCCATGCCGACGAAATGTGCGCGGAACAGCGTATTGAAGCTTATCCATGGCTGCGGCTGCGTCCATAGCTCGAGGATGCTCATCTTGCCCACGGTGCATAGCGCGCTGCCGACCAGGGCGCTGACGATGCCGACGCGTGCCAGGTCCATGAAGCGGGTTTGTGCGTTGAGCTGCGGAAAACGGCGACGAATGGATTCGCTGACGATCACCGTTTCCAGCGCCTGGCACGGACCGATCAGCACGGACTGCAGCAACGCATCGCCCAGCGACAGCTTGGCCGCGACATAACCCAGGAACGCCGCCACCAGCAGCGGCCAGGTGCGCGCCAGCGGCTTTTGCACCAGCCAGCCGATCAGCGCACCGTTGGCCAGCCACAGCGCGACGGGCGCGTTGTTGGCCCTGGCCAGCGCGAGCGCATAGTAGGAGAGGCCGCCAGAGAGCACGAAGGCGGCTAAAACCGACCACAACCGGTCCGTGGCACGCCTGTCGGACATAGGTTTCCCCCGTCCCGCGCGGTACTGCACGGGTCCACTTGAAAGAGGGAATGCAAGAGTTCTGCCAATCGCGATGCATGGCACATGCACGATGTAGGCTGGGATGCGAACCCCGCGTCGCCATGCATGCATCGATCGCCATGCTGGGATTTTCATCCCAGCCTACGGCAGCCTTACGGTACGTTTCGGCCGTCTGAATCGATATAAATCGGATTGCCCACCAACAACAGCTCTCCGGCCGCACCGCGCACGTTCGCGCGCACCCAGTGCCGCCGTCCGTCACCGGTCCAATCGAACGATTGCGCCAGGCTGCCGTGGACGGTCAGGTCGGCGCGCGGTTGCCAGGGTTTGCCGTCCACCAGCATGTCCACCTTGGCGCCTTCGGGCGCGGACACCTTGATCGTGAAATGCACGCTTGCGCCCGCCGGCACGCTCAGCGCGTCGCCCATTTCCGCCGACCGTTGCCCTGCCTGCGCGGTGAGGTCCAGCATGCGGCCGCGCGTGCCCTGCACGTCGATGAACACATGTCCGGCGCGAATGCCGGCCAGGATCGCCGGCATGGACAGCTCGCTGGCGTGCACCACCGTGGTGGGCATGCCGATCAGGCCGCCGCCGGGCGTGGTCAGCGCCTGCTTGGCGTCGTGGTTGTCGCTGCCGCCAATGCCGGTCAGGCGATAACCCTGGTCGAGCCAGTGCTGCCAGAACGGAATGCCGGTGTCGGGCAGCATCGCATCCATGCCGTTGACCGCCTCGATCGCCTGTACGCGGTGCATGTCGACCGGTTTTTGCGGCGCCCAGCCGCAGCCCATGCAGGTCTCATCATCGGGGCGGACCGGATGGTTGATCGAGACCAATCCATGCAGCTTGGCGGCTTCGGCCAACAAGGCATTCCAGTCCGGCACGCCGGCGCTGCCCACGCGAAAATCGATCGGCTCGTCGCTACCGAACAGGTTGGCATGGCCATGGAAGGTGGTCAGTTCGCGCGCCGGGATCAGCAGCAGGCGATCGAAATACGGCTGCAGTTCGCGCATGTCGTTCGCCTGCGACACCGAGTTGTGATCGCTCAGCGCAATGAAGTCGAGTCCGCGCTGGATGGCCGCCTCGATGGTGAGGAAAAGCGGACACGGCACGCGCTGGCCGCCGCTCTGGCTGGTGCAGCTGCCGTCGCTGTGCGCGCCGTGCATGTGCAGGTCGCCGCGATACCAGCCTGCTTCCTTGCGCAACGGCGGATTCAACACCGCCGGCAACCACGCCGGATCGCCCGCATGGTTGAACCAGATCTTCGCCGTGTAATCGGCGGTGACGTTCGGGCGGATATTGGGAATGCCCAGCAGCAGCGTCCAGCGTCCCGGACGGATGGCGCCGGGCAGGAACGAGGGCGTGGCGTCCGTCGCGCTGACGGTAAAGAGCTTCTTGCTGCCGCCGCTCCAGCCACGGAATCCGTCCTGCCCGCGAAAGCCATCCGGGCCGAGCAGGCCGAGGTCGATGGTGGTGCGCTGGTCGCGGCCGGTGTAATCGAACTGGACGGTGATGCGGGTGACGTTGGGGGGGACCTGGAAGGTGACGGGGTGGTAGGTGTGGTTGTCGGTCGGGTGGATCTGGCCTTTGAGGATGAGGTCCGGATGATCGTCGGCTGCATGCGCGCTGAAACCACCGCATGCGGACAGGGCTATCAGCGCCCGGATCAGAATGGTGCGTAAAGAGAATGGTGCTTTCATGGCTCTGGTTGGATTCGCTCTCGGTTACGCACTGGCCAAATCGCCCCTCACTACCGCACCGTCATCCCAGCTTTCGCTGGGATGACGATGAGACCAGATCAAGCATGCGGGCCAGCCTGTACATCGTCCGCTCAAAACCGATACATCACCGACGCCCTGAACGCCCTGCCCAGCAACGGCCGCGCAATGAACACCGTCGCCCCCGCGTCGGCGCTCTTCAACTCGCCCGCACGCGGATTGCCCTCGGTCAGGCCCAGCGAATTGTTGAGGTTGTCCGCATAGAAGAAGAACGACAGTGCCGGCGTGGCCTGGTAGCGCGCGCTGAAGCCGATCACGTTGTACTGCGGCAGCACCACCGAATTGGCGGTATCGGAGAAACGCTTGCCTTCGTATTCGTAGGTGAGCTGCAGGCGCAATTTGTTGTCGAGCAGGTTTACGCCGGGCACGATGCGGAAACTCTTGCGCGGGACGCGAATGAGGTAGTTGTCGTCGTAGTCGAGCAGCACCGGCGCACCGGCCTGGACGATGGTGTAGCGCAGGCCCTTGTAGCGCGGATCCTGCAGGGTGGCGCTGTACTGCAGGTCGAACCAGTTGGTCGGATAGATCGTGCCTTCCAGCTCCAGGCCATAGGTTTCGGTGTTCGCATAACCTTGCTGCGGTGTCGACACGCCGGTGTTCGGGTTGAACACATAGTTGCTGAAGCCGACGTTGTTGTAGCGGGTGTAGAAGAACGTCGCGTAGCTTTCGACGTAGCGGTTGGCGAACTTGTAGCCCACCTCGGGCAGGATCATCGTCTGCGTGATCGGCGTGGCGGTCGGCGAGGTGATGTACGAGCTCAAGTTCGGCAGGCGAAAGGCGGAGGTGTAGCGCGCGAATACGCCCTGGTGATCGCTGAACTGGTAGTTCGCGCCCAGCGTCCAGCCCAGCTTGTGGAAGCTGTGGTCATACGTGGCGTATTGGCCGTTACCGGCGAGGATGGACGAGCTCCACGGCGTGCCCAGGTTCTTCGACGTGGACAGTTCGGTCCAGCCGCTGGTTTCCACGCGTTCCCAGCGCACGCCGCCGTCGATGCGCAACTTGTCGTTGATCTGCCATTCGTCCGAGGCATAGGCCGCATCGGTGTCGGAGACGCCATGGGCGTGCGCCCATTCGTAGCCGTTGTTGTAGATGCCGTCGTCGGTCAAGAGGCCGAGCGGCGCGCCGGCCGCGTTCACCGCCACCAGGTTGAGCAGCTTGGCGTTGCTATGCGCATCCAGCAGCACGGTGGAGGAGAAGCGATCGAAGCTCTGGTTGAAATGCGCGTGGTAATAGCCAAGCGTGACGTCGTGCGTCTGGTCGCCGAATTCGAACTTGCGCAACAGGCGCGTGTTGCTGGTGATCTCGTTCACCGGCATGGTGACGCCACGCAGGCCACCGAGGATCACCAGGCCGTTGCCATTCTGGTTGGCGTTGTTGAATACCGCGCCGGAGTCCGCATACTCCAGTTGCATGCCGGCGGCGCCCGGGTAGTACTGCTTCAGGCGTGCCTGCGCGGAGGCATACAACGCGGCCGACGTCTCGATCGCATTGGGAAACACGCCGTTGCGCTGCGTATCGGTGCGGCTGTAGCGCAAGTCTTCGGCGATCTTCCAGCCGTCCCACAGCTTGTAGTCGAATTTCAGCGTGAGCTGGGTGCGCTTCACGTCGGTGCCGACGGTGTTGTCGAAGTTGTAGTAGCTGCCGTTGCCCTGCTGCAGCTGCATGTGTTCCGTATCCGGGCCAGCCACGGTGCCGTAGTTGCCATTGAAGCCGGGAATGGCCGCCAGGTCGCCGCTGGCATTGCGATACATGGGAATTCCCAGGTCCAGATAGACCCGGTCATCCAGGCGCTTCACGTCGAGGCTGAAGTCGCCGTTCTCGAACTGCTTGGACAGCGTGGCGCGCAGCTGGCCGCCGTTGTCGCCGTTGAAACCGGGATTGCGAACGTTGTGGTCGATACGGAAAAAGCCGCCGGTACTCAGCTTCCAGCCGTCGCCGATCGGCGTGCCGTACCAGAAATCCAGGCGCCCCAGGCCGTAGTTGCCGGCGGTGTATTTGATCAGGCCTTCGGCCATGTCATCGACCTGGCGCGGAATGAAGTTGATCGCGCCGGCCGGTGCGTTCGAATAGAAGATCGATGAAGGACCACCACGCACCACTTCGACGCGATCGATCGTTTCATCCAGGCGGAAGGCCTGGTCCGCATTGAGATAGCCCAGCGCCGGATCGTGCTGCACCGGCACGCCGTCTTCCAGCAGGTTCACCGAGCCGAAGCCGTCGACCGGAATACCGCGTGCACGGATATTGGCGCTGGCTTCGCCGCCGGAGGCTTCCACCCAGAAACCCGGCACGGATTTCACCGCTTCGGCGACGCTGGTCGGCGCCTGCATGCGCAGGCGGTCTTCGTCGATGGTGGTGATCGAGTAGCTGGTTTGCGCGCGGGTGCGCACGTCCACGCCGGAACGCGCGGTGACCACCACCTGCGCGAGATCCTTGGCGCTCTTGTCGCCGGCGCTTTGCACCGCACCGCCATTCACCGTTCGAGGATCCGAGCTACCGGCCGTCGCTACCGCAGCGGAGGCCGGGTTGCCCGCATTGGTTGCCACGTTTCCCGGCACGATCGTCACCGTATTCGGCGTTACGAAGCGATAGCTCAAGCCCGTGCCCGCCAGCAGCTGGCGCAGTTGCTGTTCCGGCGCGATGCCGGCCTCTGCGCCCGGGCTGCGGATGCTGTCGGCGATCTCCGAGCCGTAGACGATCTGCAGGCCGGCCTCGTGCGAGAAATTTTCCAATGCCTTGGCCAGCGGCATCGGCGCAATGGCGGTGGTGTGCGCGGCATCGGTTTGTGCGAACGCCGCAAAGGGAATACTCGTGCTCAGTAGCAGAGCGATATGAAGTGCCAGACGATTACGCATGGGGAAGCAGCCTTGGATAGGTAACGGCGGCACGCGTTGTCGCATGCCCTTACCAATCAAGAGTCCGCTGGTGCGGAATCGGGTACCGCTTGTTGGATGAATTTTTTCTTACAGCGGTAGGTTTGGGTGCAAATTCTTATATATCCCCACGTTTTTGGAGTTTTGATTGTGCGAAAAAAATGGCAGCGCGTGGACGTGGGCCATTGCCTGCGGCGCTTTCGGTCGCGCAGCGACCGAGTCACTTTTCTTTGCTGGCCCAAAGAAAAGTAACCCAAAGAAACGGCCTGAAGAGCTCATGGCGCGACGCAGATTAAAAGCCTGAAGGCGT
>Ga0209026_1000370_pt1 | contig 41493 bp, 40 predicted proteins | sample AraplaCL_Col_mCL_FD_184262 | JGI IMG/M metagenome (GOLD analysis project Ga0209026, IMG submission 184262) | Arabidopsis root microbial communities from the University of North Carolina, USA - plate scrape CL_Col_mCL (SPAdes) (version 2) | ecosystem: Host-associated > Plants > Roots >... | reverse complement strand
GGACCCAGCGACTTGAAGATCGCTCAAAGTCACTGGACCCCGGCGTTCGCCGGGGCGACGAATCGGTAGCGCTTGAATTTGCTGGCAAAGATGGTGGTGCCCGATGATCGCAAGCGCTTATCTACCTGGAGCAAATTTTCCCCGAGCAGCAGTGGGCTTTCGTCGGAATGACGACGAGGGATAGTGGCGATCGCACACAAGAATGGCCGGCCCGCTGATTTTGCTCAACATATCCGGCAAAAAGCGTGGGGATATATCAGGGTGCAAACCCCAACATCGCCATCTGCACATACACGGTGATATCGAGGTTTGCCCCCAGCCCACGCGTTCAATCGCCCAGCACGATCTTCTGCCGCCGCCACCATGGCGTTACCTTTTCTTCGCGCACCAGCGTGAACAAACCCGCGCCCAGGATCATCACGATGCCGACCAGCATCGGCCAGTCGAGCCCGTCGCCGAACAGCCAATAGCCAAGGCCGATGGCCCACAGCATCTGGCTGTACTGGGTGGGCGCCACACGGTTGGCGGGGGCGATCAAGGTGGCGTACATCAGCAGCACGCCGGCCAGCGCGGCAAGCAGGCCGTAGCCGGCCAGCAGCAACCATTCGTGCAGATTCGGCCAGCGGAAGTGCGGCAGCATCATCAGCCCGCCGATGATCAGCGGGCCGATCACGCCGGCGCCATACAGGCTGATGCGTTTTTCGTGCGGGCCGGCCATGCGCAACGCCACCACCGAAGCCGCGGCGAACAGACCGCACACCAGCCCCGCCACGTCGCCCGCGCCCAATGCGCGGAAGCCCGGGCGCAACACCACCAGCACGCCGGCGAAACCCACCACCACCGCCGACCAGCGACGCCAGCCGACATGCTCCTTCAGGAAAATCACCGACAGCACCGTCACGAAGATCGGCATCAGGAAGATCATCGTGAACACCTCGGCCATCGGCAGCAGCGTGAACGCCGTCACCGAAGCGATATTGCCGAAGGCGCCGGCCGCCGCGCGCACCCACCACAACGAGGGCCGTTGCGCCGTGACCACGTCGCGCCAGCGGTCGCCTTTGTCCTTGCTCATGATGAAGGGCAGGGCCATCAGCCCGAACGCCGCCCCAAAGAACACCGATTCATAAGGCGGCACCGAGCCGTGCAATGACTTCACGAAGGCATCGCTGATCGCATAGGCCGCGAAGCTGGCGAAGCCGAGAAGAATACCTTTGATCATGCAAATTCCGGTGCGAAGCGGCTGGGCAGAGCGTTGTGCGTGGGTGGATGCGCGGGTTCCGGCCATCCTGGTGATCAGGATCCGGTTTCCCGCGCTGCAGCAGGATACCGGGCATGAATGACAAATCCTAAGGAATTTTGGTCGGTGATTCAGGCCCGCGCCCTACGTGGATCGAGGGCTAAGGCGGGCATCCCCTGACAGTCGGGTCGCCGAGGATGAATCCAATCCCATCGTGGCGTAGGCCGAGCAGAGATTGCATGCAGGCTGGCGCCTCGCCGCCATTCTTCGCGCAAGGAAACGACCATCGTGTTTCATGGACGAACCCGAACCCGCCTCGTCGGATGCCTGTTTGTCGCGCTGGCTGCCACCAGTGCTCCCGCTTTTGCCGTAGAGGTATCTGATCATTGGACCCTGGGCGGGGCGATACGCGCACGTGTCGATCACGATGGCAGCCGGGATATCCGCGAATTCGGCATCGACACCGTGATGCTCAACGCCAAGTACACCTCCGACAGCTGGCTCGGCGCGGCCGGCTATCGGTTCTACGGCAAGGATTACCCCTTCCAGTACACGCGCCGTTTCGGCGACATCAGCTTTGCCGACCAGGCCTGGATCGGCTATCGCCTCGACGCCAAGCGCCATCTGGAAGCGGGCTTGAACCAGGTGCCGTTCGGGCTGCAGCCGCTGTTCGGCGATACGTTCTACGAAAGCCTGGGCAACGTCGTGGGCGTGGAAGACCTCAGCGAGATCGGCGTCAAGTACGTGCAGCAGCTCGACGACTGGAATGTGCAGGCCGGCTACTACGCGCGGCCGGCATGGTCGGGGCAAGGCACCAGCCGCGGCAGCACCTATTCGATCGTGCTGACGCCGGCCGACCCTTCGGTGGACGGCGGTACACGCAACGTGGAACGCAACCTGTTCATCGGTCGACTCGCCCATAACGTGCAGGCCGGCGGCTGGAAAGGCGAGGCGGGCGTCTCCCTGTTCACCTCCACCTTGCGCAACCTGGACACGCAGCGCGACGGGCGTCGCCTGGTCTATGGCGCGCATTACGCGGGCAACCACGGACCTTGGGGCATGAAGCTGCAATACGCGCGGCAGTTGATGACGCCGAAGAATCCGGACGGCAGCCAGCTGGTGACGCTCGGCGGCTTCGATGGCACGTTCAACCTGGCCACGCGCGGCAACCTGTATTCGGTCAACGCCAGCTACGCCATTCCGGGCAGCTATCTCGGCGGCTGGGTGAAGGACATCACGCTGTATTCCAACTACAGCCGCTACCAGAAATCCAATCCGCAGTTTCGGGATACGCAGCGCTGGATCACCGGTGCATCGTTCTCGCTGAAATTCCTCTCGGTGTACGTCGAGTGGCTGGAAGGGCGCAACGACCCGTACATCGGCGGCAGCAATTACGCGCAAAGCCTGGGCGCGGGCGGCATCAACCGCTGGAAAGGGCAGCTCTACATGAACATCGGCTACTACTTCTGACCTCCAGCCACGGGCGCGCCTGCCCGTGCGATCGAACACGCGGGCGCCATGCATAGCCTGCCTACACACAGGAGCCTCCATGCGCAAGGAGCGAAATTTCATCGACGGATTGTTCGTCGATGCCGACGGCGAAAAGGCCATCGGCGTATGCAATCCCGCCACCGGCGAGATCATCGCCGACGTCGATGCGGCCAGCGATGCGCAAGTGAAGTCGGCGGTGGCAGCCGCCGCACGCGCGCAAGGCGAGTGGGCGCGGTTGCCGGCGATCGAGCGTGCGCAGCATGTGCGGCGCCTGGCCGATGCGCTGGTGGCGAATGCCGCAAGCATCGGCGCATCGCTCGCTGCCGAATCAGGCAAGAGCGTGGCCGATGCCAGCAACGAGGCGATCTACGCGGCGGAAATCACCCGTTACCACGCCGAATGGGCGCGCCGCATCGAAGGCGAAGTCATTCCCAGCGACAGCGCGGACGAAACCATCCTGCTGCAGCGCGAACCGATCGGCGTGGTCGCCTGCCTGATTCCGTTCAACTATCCGGTGTATACGCTGCTGCGCAAGATCGCGCCGGCGTTGATCACCGGCAATACGGTGGTAGTGCGGCCGAGCAACAACACGCCGCTGTGCGCGTTCGATATCGCGCGCTGCGTCGAGCAGGCCGGCTTGCCGCGCGGCGTGGTGAACATCCTGGCCATGCAGCATGCGCAGGCAGGTGTGCTGTGCACGCAGCCGGCGGTGGGCATGATCACGCTGACCGGCAGCGTCGGCGTGGGTCGCGCGGTGCTTGACTACTGCAAGGTCAATATCGCCAAGCCTTCGCTGGAGCTGGGCGGCAAGACGCCGGCGATCATCGAACCTGATGCGGATCTGGAGCAGGCCGCCAGCGCCATCGTCGCCGCCAAGACCACGCATTGCGGACAGCTTTGCACGGCGATCGAACGCGTCTACGTGCACGGCAGCGTGCACGATCGCTTGCTGGAATTGCTGCGCGCCAAGTTCGCGGCCATCCGCATTGGCGATCGCGCCGAAGATGCCAGCCGCATGGGGCCGCTGGTCAGTGAACGTGCGCGGCAGGAAATCCACGCCAAGGTGCGCCACGCGATCGCCGAAGGCGCCGTGCTCGAAACGGGCGGTGTGCTGCCCGAAGGCAAGGGCTTTTTCTATCCGGCCACCTTGCTGAGCCATTGCCAGCAGCACATGGAAATCGTGCAGGAGGAAATCTTCGGCCCGGTGTTGCCGGTGCTGCGCTACGACACGCTCGATGAAGCGCTGCAGATGGCGAACGATCACCAGTTCGGCCTTTCTTCCGTGCTCTACACCGAGCACTACCGCACGGCGCTGAAAGTGGCCAACCGCATCGAGGCCGGCGAGCTGTACGTCAACCGCACGCCGGCCGATCCGTACCAGGGCTTCCACGCCGGCTGGAAACGCTCCGGCCTGGGTGGCGACGACGGCAAGCACGGCATGCTGGAGTTCACCCAGACGCGCCTTGTGGTCATGAGGTACTGAGCCATGAACACGAACGCGCAAGCCGTCGCGTGGCCCGCCGCCGGCAACAAGTTTTACCGCTACAGCCAGCTGATGCTGCTGGTGCTGGCCGCCGGTTCCATCTATCCGGTGCTGTACCTGCGGCAGGTGTACCAGAGCAGCATGCTCGAGGCGCTAGCGATCGACAACGAGCAACTCGGTTATCTGTATTCGATCCTCGGCGCCGCTTTCATGCTCAGCTATCTGCCGAGCGGATGGCTGGCCGATCGCCTGCCGCCGCGCTGGCTGATCAGCGTGTCCTTGCTCGGCACCGGCGCGCTCGCGCTGTGGTATGCCACGCTGCCGAATTTCCACGTGCTGCTGGGGATCTTTTGCGGCTTTGGTGTCACCACCGGCCTGACGTTCTGGGCGGCGTTGCTCAAGCGCGTAAAGATGCTTGCGAGCAAACAGGAGCAGGGGCGTTTCTTCGGCGTGCTCGATGGCGGGCGTGGACTGGTCGAAGCCTTGCTCGCGACGGTCGCCATCAGCCTGTTCGCCTATCTCACGCAACAGCGCGGCGACTCGCTGGCGGAAGGTTTCCAGCGGGTGATTCACCTCTACGCCTATACGTGTCTGGCAATCGGCGTTGCGTTGGCGTTGCTGCGCGATCCGCAACAACGCAGTGAAGCGCCGCAAGCATCCAGGAGCAAAGGCAAGCTGCTCGAAGACATCAAACTGCTGGCGAAGCTGCCCGAGCTTTGGCTGATCACCGCGATCGTGTTCTGCGGCTATCACTTCTTCTGGGCCACCTACAGTTTCTCCGCGTATCTGGAAGAAGGCGGCCTTGGCCTGTCGGCGACCATGGCCGGCGTGATCACCACCATCAAGCTGTGGATGCGTCCGGTGGGCGGCATCGGTGGCGGTTGGCTGGGCGACAAATTCACCAATCTACGCGTGCTGACCTGGGCGCTCGCGCTTGCCGGCATCGGCATGCTGGGCCTGATTTTCCTGCCACAGCTGCACGTGGTGTCCGTGGTGGTCGTGCTGGTCGTTTTCATCGGCTTGATGACCTATGCCATCCGCGGGTTGTACTGGGCGATCCTGGATCAGTGCCCGATTCCGGAACGCATCATGGGCCTGGCGATCGGCATCATCTCGGTGGTCGGTTATTCGCCCGACGTGCTGCTGCCGCTGGTCAACGGCTGGTTTACGCAGACCTTCGCCGGGATGCTCGGCTACCAGCTCTATTTCGCGTACGTCCTGGTGATGGGATCGCTGGGAGTGGTCGCCGCGCTCGCGCTCGGCAAGCGCATTGCCAAAAGGAAGGCCGCATGAAAATCATTTCCCTTGAAACCCATGTCGTCGCGGTACCGCCGCCGCACATCGGCGGCATGTACTGGTTGTTCGTGAAACTGAAAACCGACAACGGCATCGAAGGCGTCGGTGAAATCTACGCGGCGACGTTCCATCCCAATGCGATGGTGCCGATCATCGAGGATGTGTTCCAGCGCTATCTGCTCGACCACGATCCGCATCGCGTCGAACGCTTTTTCCGCCAGGCCTACTCCAGCGGTTTCACGCAGCGTCCGGATCTGACCATGATGGGTGTGGTCAGCGGCCTGGAAATGGCCTGCTGGGACATCATCGGCAAGGCCGCCAACAAGCCGGTATACGAACTGCTCGGCGGCAAAGTGCACGAGCGCCTGCGTTCGTATACGTATCTCTACCCCATCAACAGCAAGGGCGAATACGACTACAGCGATCCCGATCTCGCTGCCGCCTACGCCATTCGCGCGATGGAGCAGGGCTTCACCGCGGTGAAGTTCGATCCGGCTGGCCCGTATACCGCGTACTCCGGTCACCAGCTTTCGCTGGACGTGCTGGAGCGCTGTGAAACCTTCTGCCGCACCCTTCGCCAGGCGGTAGGCAACCGCTGCGATCTGCTGTTCGGCACGCATGGGCAGATGGTGCCTTCCTCCGCAATTCGCCTGGCCAGGCGATTGGAGAAATACGATCCGCTGTGGTTCGAGGAACCTATCCCGCCGGGACAGGAAGAAGCGATGGGGCAGGTGGCGGCCAAGACCACCATTCCGATCGCCACTGGCGAACGGCTCACCACCAAGTACGAATTCTTCAAGCTGCTGCAGGCCGGCGGCGCTTCGATCCTGCAGATGAACGTGGGTCGCTGCGGTGGCCTGCTGGAAGCGAAGAAAATCGCCGGCATGGCCGAAGCGTTCTACGCGCAGATTGCGCCGCATCTGTACAACGGGCCGATCGGTGCGGCGGCTAGTTTCCAGTTGGCGGCGTGCACGCCGAACTTCCTGATCCAGGAAAGCATCGGCACGTGGGACGGTTTTCATGCGGAGATCCTGAAGAAGCCGCTGCAGTGGGAAGACGGCTACATCATTCCTTCAACTGAGCCGGGCCTTGGCGTGGAACTGGACATGGACGTGGTGCGCGCGCACTCGCCCTACACCGGCGATCGCCTGCACCTGCAGATGGCGCCTGCGCCATTCGACGTCAACGACAACGCACCCGCCAGGGGCTGAACGGACGCAGCAACGCATGACATACGACTACATCATCGTGGGCGCCGGCTCGGCCGGCTGCATCCTGGCCGATCGCCTCAGTGCATCCGGCCGCCACTCCGTACTGGTGCTGGAAGCCGGCGGCAAGGACGATTCGCCATGGATCAGGATGCCCGGCGGCTTCGTCAAGCTGTACTACAACCCGCAGTACAACTGGATGCATTACTCCGAACCGCAAGCGACGCTGCATGGGCGCAAGCTTTACGCGCCGCGAGGCAAGGCGCTGGGCGGTTCCGGCTCGATCAACGCGATGATCTACGTGCGCGGCCAGCCGCAGGATTTCGACGACTGGGCCGCGGCCGGCAACCACGGCTGGTCCTGGCGCGAGGTATTGCCGTATTTCCGGCAACTGGAAACGCATCCGGCCGGCGACAGCGAGTACCACGGCGGCAGCGGCCCGATCCACATCACTTCGATGCGCGGCAAGACGCATCCGATCTGCGATGCCTTTCTTTCCGCCTGCGATGAACTCGGTTATCCGCGCAATCCCGATTTCAACGGCGCGCAACTCGAAGGCGCCGGCATCTACGATCTCAATACACGCAATGGCGAACGCAGTTCCAGCAGCATCGCCTGCCTGCAGCCGGCGATGAAGCGCCGCAACGTGCGCGTCGAAACGGAGATGACCGTGGACCGGGTGTTGTTCAACGCGGACAAGCGCGCCATCGGCGTGCAGGTGAGGCAGGGCGGTGGCGAGTGGGACATCTACGCGGCGCGTGAAGTGATTCTCGCGGCGGGCGCGGTGGGCACGCCGAAAATCCTGCAGCTCTCCGGCGTGGGCGACAAGGCGCTGCTCGACCAGCACGGTATCGAAACCTTGCATCACCTGCCCGCGGTGGGTGCGAACCTGCAGGACCATCTCTGCGTCAGCTACTACTACAAGGCCAGCGTGCCCACCTTGAACGGCTTGCTGGGTTCGCCGCTGGGCAAATTGAAAGTCGGCCTGCAATACATGCTGTCGCGCACCGGCCCATTGGCGATGAGCGTGAACCAGTCCGGCGGTTTTTTCCGCGGCGACAAAGCGCAAGGCCATCCGAACCTGCAGCTCTATTTCAATCCGCTGTCCTACCAGATCCCCAAGAGCAGCCGGGCCACCATCAAGCCGGAACCGTATCCGGGCTTTCTGCTGTGCTTCAATCCCTGCCGCCCGAGCAGCCGCGGCTCGGTGCGCATCGCCTCCAACCGTGCGGAAGAGGCGCCGCAGATCGATCCGAATTACTTGAGCACCGACAAGGACATCGCCGAAGCGATCCAGGGCAGCCGCCTGATCCGCCGCCTGATGCAGGCGCCATCGCTGCGCGCGGTTACGGTGGAAGAAACGCTGCCGGGCGAGATCGTGGACGACGATGCCTCCATGCTGGAGTACTTCCGCGAGAACTGCGGCTCCATCTATCACCTGTGCGGCTCGTGCGCGATGGGCAGCGACCCGGCGACGTCAGTGGTGGACAAGCATCTGAAAGTGCATGGCCTGGACGGACTGCGCATCGTGGATGCGTCGGTGTTCCCCAATATCACGTCCGGCAACATCAATGCGCCGACAATGATGGTGGCGGAGAGGGGAGCAGCGTTGATTTTGGCGGACAAGTCCTGACGAGGGCGTTGAATCCCAGTTCGCTGCAATCTCTGCTCCCTCCCCTGCGTTCGTAGGGGAGGGCTGGGGTGGGGTGAAGCACTCTCGCGGTGTATCCCAACAGTGCCGCAAGCCCATGCAACCCCCAGCCTCCCCTACGAACGCTGGGGGGCATTCACGCCTGCTGCACCCCGGCATGACCGCCCTCGGGCGCCACGGCTACAATGTAGGGCTTCCCCGACTGTTCACGGAACTCCTATGGCAGCCCGCTTGAATCCGCTCGATCTCTACGACGTTCGTTCCCTGCTCACCGACGAGGAGCGCATGGTGCAGGACACCGTCGGGCGGTTCGTTGACGAAAAGGTGCTGCCCATCATCGGGGACTGCTTCGACCAGGGGCGTTTCCCCGCCGAGCTGGTTCCGGAAATCGCCAACCTTGGCCTGCTCGGCGCCACCATTCCGGAAAAATACGGCTGCGCCGGCATGAACGGCGTGAGCTATGGCCTGATCTGCCAGGAGCTGGAGCGCGGCGATTCGGGCCTGCGCAGCTTCGCCTCGGTGCAGAGCTCGCTGTGCATGTATCCGATCTACGCCTACGGCAATGAAGAGCAGAAGATGCAGTACCTGCCGAAGATGGCGGCGGGCGAAATCATCGGCTGCTTCGGCCTGACCGAACCGCACGGTGGTTCCGATCCGGCCAACATGAAGACCAACGCCAGGAAGGACGGCGGCGACTGGGTGATCAACGGCGCCAAGATGTGGATCACCAACGGCAATCTCGCGCACATCGCGATCGTGTGGGCGCAGACCGACGATGGCATCCAGGGCTTCATCGTGCCCACCGACAGCAAGGGCTTCACCGCGCAGGAAGTGCACAAGAAGATGAGCCTGCGCGCATCGGTCACGTCCGCGCTGTTCCTCGACAACGTGCGCGTGCCGGATGCGCAGCGGCTGCCGAACGTGAAGGGTTTGAAAGGCCCGCTGGGCTGCCTGACGCAGGCGCGCTATGGCATTACCTGGGGCCCGATCGGCGCCGCGCAGGCTTGCCTGAAAGAAGTGCTGGATTACACGCAGGAGCGCGTGCTGTTCGGCCGCCCGCTGGCCGCCAACCAGGCGATCCAGCTGAAGCTGGCCGACATGGCCCGCCGCATCACCTCGGCGCAACTGATTTCGCTGCAGCTCGGCCGCCTCAAGGATGCCGGCAAGATGGAGCCCACCCAGGTCTCGCTGGCGAAGTGGAACAACGTGCGCATGGCGTTGGACATCGCGCGCGATTGCCGCGACATGCTCGGCGGCGCCGGCATCACCGTGGAGCATTCGGCGATCCGCCATGCGCTGAACCTGGAATCGGTGATCACCTATGAAGGGACCGAGACCGTTCACCAGTTGGTGGTGGGACGCGAGTTGACCGGCATCAACGCGTTCTGATCGTGGCTCCCTCTTTCCTTTGGAGAGAGGGGTGGGGTGAGGGGCATTCTCGCGATACAGCTCCATCGGAGCGGGCTCAGTGCAGGGTTACGGCAAGCCTCGACCCCTCACCTCAATCCTCTCCCCGGAGGGGAGAGGAGGCGAACGCGGCGCGCGAGGCGCGCAACCTCAGTTGATAAGTGCTGGGAGCCAACCATGTCGATCCACGATATCCGCATCATCGAAACCGAACGCCTGATCCTGCGCCCGCCGATCCACGAGGATTTCGACGCCTACGCGCGCAACATGGCCGACGCCGAAGCTGCCCATTTCATCGGCGGCATGCAGGCGCGCCCGGTGGCCTGGCGCGGCTTTCTCACCCTGGCCGGCGCCTGGATGATCCAGGGCTATTCGATGTTTTCGGTGATCGAGAAGGCCACCGGCCGCTGGATCGGCCGGCTTGGGCCCTGGCAGCCGGAAGGCTGGCCGGGTACCGAAGTGGGCTGGGGCCTGGCGCGCGAGGCCTGGGGCAAGGGGTATGCATACGAGGGCGCCGTTGCGGCCATCGACTGGGCGTTCGAGCATCTGGGCTGGACGGACGTGATCCATTCGATCAACGCGGACAACGCGCCGTCGCTGGCGCTGGCCAAGCGCCTGGGTTCCCGTTTCCTGCGCCACTCCGGCCTGCCCGAGCCTTATCAGGACGTTACCGTGGAAATCTGGGGCCAGACACGCGAAGAGTGGTTGCGGCGCGCATGAAACAGCCAAGCGCGGCCTTGTGCGAAGTGATCGCGGCGAGCGTGCCGCAGTTGCACGCGCATTGCCGCGATGAGTGGGCGGTGATCGGCAGCGCCGCCGCGGCGCTGGCCGGCGCCGGCGTGCAGGCGGCCGATCTGGATCTCCTGACCAGCGTCGCCGACGCGCAGCGTTTGATCGCGTTGTGGCCCTCGCGCCTGGATGCTGCCTATGTTCCCGCCGGCGCCGATCGCTTCCGTTCGTGCTTCGCGCGTTTCCACTTTCCCGGCATGCCGCTCGAAGTCATGGGCGGCCTTGAACTGCACGACGAGCGCGGCTGGCAGCCCGTGCGCGTGCAGGATGTCGTCCACGTGAACGTCGCGGGTACCGAGGTGCCCATTCCCGCCCGCGACGAGCAGATCCGCATCCTCGAAAGCTTCGGCCGCCCGAAGGACCTTGCGCGCGCCGATCTTCTGCGCGCCTTGTGAAAACGCACGACGCGCCAAACCGATCATCGTAGAGAACCTTGCCATGTCTTCCAGTCCCATCGCCGCCCGTCACAAGGGCTTCAATCGCGCCGAGATCGTCGACCAGAACTTCACCGAGTTCGTGCGGCTGTGGCAAGGCGACGTGCATGCCAGGCCGGGCGAGCATGAATCGGTGCTGCCGGGCAGCGCGCTGGATGCGCGCGGATTTCGCGAACTGCTGGAATCGCAGCTGATTTCCCGCCACCTCGATTTGATGGCGCGCGTGCTGCGCGTGCAGAACAAAGTGTTCTACACCATCGGTAGTTCCGGCCATGAAGGCAACGCGATGGTGGCGCGCCTGACGCGCCACACCGATCCGGCGTTCCTGCATTACCGTTCCGGCGGTTTCATGGCCGAGCGCTTCCGCAAATTGCCGAATATGGATCCGATCATGGATTCGGCGCTGTCGTTCGCCGCCAGCAAGGACGATCCCGCGTCCGGCGGACGCCACAAAGTGTGGGGCAGCAAGCCGCTGTGGGTGTTGCCGCAAACCTCGACCATCGCTTCGCATCTGCCCAAGGCCCTGGGCACGGCCATCGCCATCGAGCAGGCGCGCCGCATCGGGCATGCGTTGCCTGTACCGAACGATTCCATCGCCATCTGTTCGTTCGGCGATGCTTCGAGCAATCATGCCACCGCGCAAACCGCATTCAACGCCGCCGCGTGGACGGCGTATCAGAAGCTGCCGGCGCCCGTGTTGTTCGTGTGCGAAGACAACGGCATCGGCATCTCGGTGAAAACGCCCAGTGGCTGGGTGGCAAACAACTTCCAGCATCGTCGCGACCTGGATTATTTCTTTGCCGATGGCCTGGATTTGGCCAGCGGCTACGAGCAAGTGCAGCGCGCGGTGGCGCATTGCCGCGAAACACGCCGGCCTACGTTCCTGCATTTGAAGACCACGCGCGTGATGGGTCACGCCGGCACCGATTTCGAAATCGAATGGCGCAGCATCGAGGAACTGGTGGCAGTGGAAGCCTCCGATCCTTTGCTGCGTTCCGCGGCGATCGCCCTGGAATCGGGCTTGTATTCGAAGGACGAACTGCTGGCCTTGTACGAAACGTTCCGCAAGCGCTGCTTCGCCGCGGCCGAAGATGCCGACCGCCGCCCACGGCTGCAAAGCCTGGATGAAGTGATGGCGCCGCTCGCGCCGTACACGCCGGACAAGGTAAAAGCGGAAGCCGAACGCAGCGACTACCAGGACCGGCGCATCGCGGTATTCGGCAGCGAAGACAAGCTGCCGGAAAAACAACCGCCGCGCCACCTGGCCATCCAGATCAACCAGGCCTTGCACGATCTGATGGCGAAGTATCCCGAATCGCTGTTGTTCGGCGAGGACGTGGCGCAGAAGGGCGGCGTGTATACCGTCACCAAGGGCTTGCACAAAGCGTTCAAGGGCAACCGCGTGTTCAACACGCTGCTGGATGAAACGATCATCCTCGGGCTTGCGCAGGGCTACGCCAACATGGGCATGCTGCCGATTCCGGAAATCCAGTACCTGGCGTACTTCCACAACGCCTGCGACCAGATCCGCGGCGAAGCGGCGTCGCTGCAGTTCTTCTCCAACGGCCAGTACCGCAATCCGCTGGTGATGCGCGTGGCCTCGCTCGGCTATCAGCGCGGTTTCGGCGGGCATTTCCACAACGACAACTCGATCGCCGCACTGCGCGACATTCCTGGCCTGGTCGTCGGCTGCCCCAGCCGCGGCGACGACGCCGCCAGCATGCTGCGCACGCTGATGGCGCTGGCGAAAGTGGATGGCCGCGTGTGTGCATACCTGGAGCCGATCGCGCTCTACATGACCAAGGATCTCTACGAGGCGGGTGATGGGCAATGGCAGTTCACCTATCCCGCACCTGGGGAAGCGATGCCGCTGGGCGAAGGCCGTGTGTATCACGCCGAGGCCGATGACCTGGTGATCTTCACCTTCGGCAACGGCGTGCCGATGGCCTTGCGTTCGGCGCGCACTATCGAAAAGGAACTGGGCTGGAAGGTGCGTGTGGTCGACCTGCGCTGGCTGGCGCCGCTCAACGATGGCTTCATCGCCGAGCAGGCGAAGGGCGCCAGGCACATCCTGGTGCTGGATGAAGGCCGCAAGAGCGCAGGCGTGGGCGAGGGCGTGATCACCGCCATCGTGGAAGCCGGCTTCGGCAGCACGCCGCTGGAGCGCGTGGTGGGTGCGGATACCTTTACACCGCTGGCAGGTGCGGCGTTTTTGGTGTTGCCGGGCGATGCCGAAGTCATCGCAGCGGCGAGGAAGCTTGCCGGGCACACGCCGTAGGCTGGGGTGCGAACCCCAACATCGTCATCCATACATACATGGCATTGTTGGGGTTTGCACCCCAACCTAGGATGGTCGCGGGTTGCGATGGGACGACATCTCCGCCCGCCGCTCATACGCATGCACATGATTGCGCCCGTTGAGCTTCACGTAATACATCGCCTGGTCCGCGCGCTCGATCATCGATTCCAGCGTATCGCCCATGCTGCGCATGGCCAGGCCGATGCTTACGCTCAGGCGCAAATCCTCGTGATCCACCGGAATTTCCAGGCGATGCACGCGCCGGCACAGGCGCGTGGCCACCTGCATGGCTTGCTCCTGGTTGACGTCGTGCAGCATCGCGACGAATTCCTCGCCGCCGTAACGGCCAAGCAGGTCGGTGGGGCGCAGTTCGCTGGCCAGCACCTGCGCCACGGTGACCAGCGCGCGGTCGCCGGCCGCATGGCCACGCAGGTCGTTCAAGGTCTTGAAGTAGTCCAGGTCCAGAAACAACAGGGCGATCGAGCGATCCGAGCCGGTCGCATCGGTAAGCAGTTGCGTGGCCGCTTCCGTCCATGCACGCCGGTTGAGAATGTTGGTGAGCGGATCGCGGTCGGCCAGCACGCGCACATGGTCGCGATCGTGCCGCATGGTGAGCGCGCGATCGGCCAGACCCAGCGACAGCACGATCGCTTCGAACGCGCCCATGGCGATGCTGGCGTCATTGAGCCAGTCCAGGTTCGGCAACGCGCCCGTGTCCTGCGCGCTGGTCAGCGCGGTCAAGAGCAGCAACGGTGTCCACCCGGTGAGAAAGAACCATGCCTGCCGCGAGCCGCGCGCGCCGGTGACGAGTGCGGTCAGCAGCATGAGCAATGCGCCGAGAATCAATACGGGATTGACCAGCGTCTGCGCCATCATCACCAGTTCGTTGATGCCGCTGCAGCGCATCAGCACGATCAGCGGCATGGCCAAACCCAGCGCCACCACCGGCACGCGTAACGCGGGCGCATAACGCTGCACGTCGCAGAAACGGCTGATGAAGAGCGCGGCGAACGACACCGACAGCGCCACTGCCGACACACCCACCAGCACTTCGGAGCCGGCCAGCCAGCTCCAGCCGAGCGGATGGAACAGGAAGCCGGTCTGCACGCCTTGCACGACCACGTAGCAGAGCATGTAGCCGGTGTACCAGGCGAAGGTGACGTCGCGCAGCATGATGGCGAAGCACAAAGCCATCACCGCCATCGCCACCATGATGGCAAAGCACGCCGAGGCGAACGCCAGCCAGGTGGCGTCCTCGCGCAGATAATCGTCCAGGTTCTGCAGTGCGAAACGTTCGGGCGCGGCCAGGGTGCCGCTGGGTTCGAATTTCAGCAGGATCGGCTGCAGCGTTTCGTCGTCCGGAAGCGGAAGCGCCAACCGCCCGTGACCGTGAAGGGTGCCATCGATGTTGTCCATCGCCAGCGTGTGCGCATGGCCCTGGTCGTCATACATCGTGACTGAGCCCAACGGCGCGGGGTAGATGGTCAGGATGCGTTCTTCATCCGCGGCGCCGGCCGCATTCGGCTGCAGCACCACCCAGGCGCCCAGGGCGTTGCGCGGGAACCGTTCGAGCAGCGAGGGATTGAAGGGCTTGAACGCCCCATGCCGAAATGCGTCCATAGCTGACGCGGGCGTGTCCCCCCGCGCCACCTCGCGCCAGGCTCCACTCAGCGGCGCGTATGCGCTGGCATGCACCAGGGACAGCAGCAGGCAAAACACCAGCACGACGGCCAACGGCCACCTTTGCAACTGGCAAGCTTTGCGTACTGCCTCCCCCGACACCTCATTACCCCCGATCCATGAAGTGATCCTGCGCTTCCGCTTCTTTTTTGGTTTTGGTATTGCCGCGATCGGCAGGCTTTCCGATGGCCTGCTGCTCCTTTGACTTCTCGCGGATGACTTCTCGAAACCTTACCGCCATGGCGGACGCATTGTCGCGTACCGCAGCGGCCATTCCTGAAAGTCAAGCAGGACGCGTGCCAGCGCCTGGGGATACGGTTTTCACGCTCGATTGCTCGCCATTCGGGCATGTTGGGCGTGCATTGGGCAAGCGTTCCCGGGAGAAAGACATGACGGCAATCAAGGTGGCGGTACTGGTCGGCAGCCTGCGCAAGGATTCCTTCAACCGCAAACTGGCCAAGGCGGTGGAAAAGCTGGCCCCGCCGGAGCTGTCGTTCGAGCACATACGCATCGACAACCTGCCGCTCTACAACCAGGATTTCGACAGCGACTACCCGCTGGTCTGCCAGCAATTGAAGGCGCAGATCAAGGCGTCCGATGCATTGCTGTTCGTCACCCCCGAATACAACCGTTCGGTGCCAGGCGTGCTGAAAAACGCCATCGACATCGCCTCGCGCCCGTACGGCAGCAGCGCGTTCGCCAACAAGCCGGGCGCGGTGATCGGCATCTCAGTGGGCGCCACCGGTACCGCGCTGGCGCAGCAGCATCTGCGCAATATCTGCGCGTACCTGGACGTGCCGCTGATGGGGCAGCCGGAAGTGTTCTTGAAGTTCAGCGACGGGCTGATCGACGATGAAGGCAATATTGGCGTCGACAGCACCAGGAAGTTCTTGCAGGGTTTCGTCGATCGTTACGTGGAGTGGCTGAAGCGCCACGTGCATGCGTAGGTTGAGGTGTGAACCCCAACGATTCTGCACGCATCCGTCGTTGGGGTTTGCACCCTGACATATCCCCACGTTTTTGTAGTTTTGGTAAGGTGGTTCTGCGTAGAGGACTGGCCGCGCGTTAACGTGGACCATTGCCTGCGGCGCTTTCGGTCGCAGAGCGCCCGAGTCACTTTTCTTTGCTGGGCCCAAAGAAAAGTAACCCAAAGAAACGGCCTGAAGAGCTCATGGCGCGACGCAGATTAAAAGCCTACAGGCGTGAGGCACTGCGATGAGAGTTGGCCCGCTCGCTTCCATCTTGCCGCGATACCGCGAGGCGTCGGGGCCTTGAGGGCTTAAAGCAGGCCTCGACGCTTGGCAGCTTGCTTTAAGTCCTCAGCGCCACGGCGCGTTGCGGTATAGCGCGAACGTATAACCCGTGGCGATCCACCATGTCTGAAAACCGTAAGCGTTCGGGCTTGTATCCCACCCATGCCGTGAGCCTTTAAGGCCCTTTCTTTGGGTTACTTTTCTTTGGGCCCAGCAAAGAAAAGTGACTCGGGCCCTTTAGGGACCGAAAGCGCCGCAGGCAATCGCCCACGTCCACGCGCGGCCCGTTTTCACAGCAAAAAAGCGGGGATATATCAGGGTTTGCACTCCAACCTACATTACGCCGCCGCCGGCGCACCGACGCCGCAATACTTCTCCAGCAACTGCCGCTGCACGTCATGCGGTACCTGCCCATCGGCCGGAGCCATGCGCGCGTAGCTGCCGTCGGTATGCAATTCCCACGCGGTGGTGTTGTCGGTGAGGTAGAGCTCCAGCTCCTTGCGGATGCGCTGGCGCAGTTTCTTGTCCTCGATCGGGAACCCGGTTTCGACGCGGCGATCCAGGTTGCGTTCCATCAGGTCGGCGCTGGCCAGGTACATGCGCTCGTCGCCGTCGTTGGCGAACCAGTACACGCGGCTGTGTTCCAGAAAACGCCCGACGATCGAGCGCACGCGGATGTTGTGCGAGACGCCAGGAATGCCCGGACGCAGGCAGCACATGCCGCGCACCAGGAGATCCACCTTCACGCCGGCGATGCTGGCCTTGTACAGCGCGCGGATCATTTTCGCATCGGTGAGCGCGTTGATCTTGATGATCATGTGCGCCGGCTTGCCGGCTTCGGCGTGCGCGGTTTCGCGTGCGATCAACTCGAGCAGCGACTTCTTCAGCGTGAACGGCGCATGCAGCAGCTTCTTCATCTTCAGGAGCTTGCCCATGCCGGTGAGCTGGCTGAAAAGCCGGTGCACGTCCTCGCACAGCGCCGTGTCGGAAGTGAGCAGGCTGTAGTCGGTATACAGGCGCGCGTTGCCGCTATGGTAGTTGCCGGTGCCAAGGTGCGCGTAGCGCTGCAGTTTCTGGCCTTCGCGGCGCTGGATCAGCATCATCTTGGCATGGGTCTTCACGTCGACCACGCCGTAGATCACCACGGCGCCGGCCTGCTGCAGGCGCTGCGCCAGGCTGAGGTTGGATTCCTCGTCGAAGCGCGCGCGCAGTTCCACCACCGCGATCACTTCCTTGCCGGCGCGCGCGGCTTCCACCAGGGCGTCGACGATTTCGGAGGTGGCGCCGGTGCGGTACAGCGTCTGCTCGATGGTGAGCACGGCCGGATCCTTCGCCGCCTGGCGCACCAGGTCCACCACCGGCGAGAACGATTCGAACGGATGCAGCAGCAGCACGTCCTGCTTGTTGATCACCTGGAACAGGTCTTCGGCCTTCTTCAGCGCCTTGGGAATGGCGGGCACGAAAGGCAGGTATTGCAGCTGCGGGCTCTGGCTCCGCGTAACGATGCCGAACAGGCGGGTGAGATTCACCGGGCCGTTCACTTCGTACAGCTCCGCCTCGGTGAGGCCGAACTGCTTGAGCAGGTAATCGGTGAGTTTCTTCGGGCAGTTGTCCGCCACTTCCAGGCGCACCGCATCGCCGAAGCGGCGCGAGGAAAGTTCGCCGCGCAAGGCGCGGGCGAGGTCGTCCATTTCTTCCGGATCGATGGTGAGGTCGGCGTTGCGCGTAAGGCGGAACTGGTAGCAACCGCGTACTTCCATGCCGGGGAACAGTTCCTCGGCATGCGCGTGGATGATCGACGACAACAGCACGTAGTTCTCGCCGCCTTCGCACACGTCGTCGGGCAGGCGCATGATGCGCGGAAGCACGCGCGGCGCCGGCAGAATCGCCAGCCCCGAATCGCGGCCGAACGCGTCCACGCCTTCCAGCTCGACGATGAAGTTGAGGCTCTTGTTGACCAGCAACGGAAACGGATGCGTGGGATCGAGGCCGATCGGCGTCATCATCGGCGCCACTTCCTGGCGGAAATAGCGCTGCACCCAGCGCTTCTGCGCCGGCGACCAGTTTTCGCGGCGCACGATGCGGATGCCGTGCTGATCCAGTTCCGGCAGCAGGCGTTCGTTGAGAATCGCGTACTGGCGCGCGATCTGGCGGTGCGCGATATCGCTGATCTCGGTCAGCGCCTGCTTGGGCGCAATGCCGTCGGGCCCGACGATTTCATGCCCGAAGGCGAGCTGGCTCTTGAGGCCGGCCACGCGAATCTCGAAGAACTCGTCCATGTTGCTGGAAAAGATCAGCAGGAACTTCAGCCGTTCCAGCAACGGCGTACGCTCGTCCAGCGCCTGCTCCAGCACCCGGTTGTTGAACTGCAGCTGCGACAGTTCGCGATGGATGTAGTGGCCCTTGTCGTTGAGATCGATGACGGGGGCGGCTTCTACATCGGGCAGGGCGACAGTGGCGGACATGGCGTCGGGGTCGTTGCGTTTGCTCATCAATGCATCATTCCGGTGACGGCCCATGGCGGCGTCGAGGGTCGAGTGTGCCATGGAGGCTGACATGGTGGCGTGGCGCGTTGACATGGTTATGACATCAACTCCAGAACCGACTTGTCATGAGCGACTCTCGTTGGCCATGTAATGACTGGGTGCGGCGCCCAGCGTACGCCTGAAGGCGGCAGTGAAGGCGCTGGTGCTGCCGTAGCCGAGCTCCATGGCGACCCGCGTCACCGGCTGTCCGCGGCCCAGCCGCGCGAGCGCGGCGAGCAGGCAGGCCTGCTGGCGCCAGTCGCTGAAGCTCATGCCGGTCTGCTCGCGGAACAGGCGGGTGAAACTGCGGCGGCTCATATCGGCCTTGCGCGCCATCGTATCGATGTCCACGTCCAGTGAAGGTGAGGCAAGCAGCGCGCTGCACAGCGTGGCCAGCCGTGGTTCCTGCGGCAGCGGCGTGCTGAGGGGCAGGGCCGGCATGCGCGCGATCTCGGCCACCAGCAGTTGCATTAAGTGGTCGTCGCGGCTGCCCAATGCGTATTCGGCGGGCACGTCCACCGCCTCGGACAGCAAGGCATGCAGCAGCGGCGATACGCTGATCACCGTGCAGCGCGCTGGCAGCCCGGCTTTTTTTGCCACATCCGGCAATACATAGGCGCTACGGGTGCTGGTAAAGCCGCCCATGTGCACCGCGTGCGTCACGCCGCCGGGAATCCACAGCGCGCGTGCCGGCGGCACCACCCAGCAGCCTTCGCTGGTGTTGACGGTGAGCACGCCGGTGATGGCGTACAGGCATTGGCCGCGCTTGTGCGAGTGGCCGGGCAGGGTGAGGCCGGCGGCGTAATCGTTGCCCGTGGCGACCACGTCGCGTGGGGTATCTTCGTAGCCGATGACCCGGGTATTGCGCATCGTTGATGGCCCGCTTTCGACAGAAGTTGGCCCGATAGCGTATGCGGGCCGAAGAGGGCTACTTTAAGGTGGCGCCCTGCAACCGGCAATGTCGCCGTCCCCACCGCACAAGACCCATGCAGAACCCTGCCGAATCGGTTTCCCTGCCATCGACCGCGCCGCGTACGGATTACCCCATCCTGGGCGCGATCAGCTTCTCGCATCTGCTCAACGACATGATCCAGTCGTTGATTCTTGCGATCTACCCGCTGCTGAAAAACGACTTCCAGCTCAACTTCGCCCAGGTGGGCCTGATTACGCTCACCTATCAGGTCACCGCTTCCCTGCTGCAACCGCTGATCGGCCTGGTCACCGACCGCAAGCCGATGCCTTATTCCTTGCCGGTGGGCATGGGTTTCACGCTGTGCGGTTTGCTGCTGTTGGCCACCGCGCCGAATTTCCAGGTGCTGCTGCTGGCGGCGGCGCTGGTCGGTACCGGTTCGTCCGTATTCCATCCGGAATCCTCGCGCGTGGCGCGGCTGGCGTCGGGCGGACAGCATGGCCTGGCGCAATCGCTGTTCCAGGTGGGCGGCAATACGGGATCGTCATTGGGGCCGCTATTGGCGGCATGGATCATCGTGCCGCACGGGCGCGGCAGCGTGGCGTGGTTTTCGCTCGCCGCCTTGCTGGCGATGGTGGTGTTGCTGCAGGTGGGGCGCTGGTATCAGCTGCACCACGTCAGCCGCAGCAAATCGGTGCGCCAGGTCGCCGGTGAAGCGCTCAGCCGTGGCAAAGTGTTCGCGTGTCTGCTGATCCTGGGGCTGCTGATCTTCTCCAAGTATTTCTATCTGGCCAGCATCAGCAGCTATTTCACCTTCTACCTGATCCATACCTTCGGCGTATCGGTGCAAACCGCGCAGATGCATCTGTTCGTGTTCCTGTTCGCCGTGGCGGCCGGTTCGCTGATCGGCGGCCCGGTAGGCGACCGGGTAGGGCGCAAGTGGGTGATCTGGATTTCGATCCTGGGCGTGGCGCCCTTCACGCTGGCCTTGCCGCACGCAACCCTGTTCTGGACCAGCGTGCTGTCGGTGCTGATCGGCCTGATCCTGTCGTCGGCGTTCTCGGCGATTCTGGTCTACGCGCAGGAACTGATTCCCGGACGCGTGGGCATGATCTCCGGCCTGTTCTTCGGCTTCGCCTTCGGCATGGGCGGCATCGGCGCGGCGGTGCTGGGGCACGTGGCGGATGCGCGTGGCATCGACTACGTGTATTCGCTGTGCGCGTATTTGCCGTTGATCGGTGTGCTGGCGGTGTTTTTGCCGGATTTGGAGAAACGGCGCCGTTGAACGTCAGCCGGGCGGCCAGGATTGCGCGGCATGCAGCACGCGCAAAATGGATATGGCCTTGGCGCCTTCGGTGTAGACCACGAGGTAGTTTTCATGGACCACCATTTCCCTGGTGCCGGCAACGCGTCCTTGCCGATAGATTTTTGGACGTAACGGCAAGTTAGCCGCCTTGATCGCGATGTCATCGTGCAATCGTTGTGCAGCTTACGGATTTTCGTCGGAGATGTAATCGACAATAGCGATGAGATCGGCGATGGCGGCTTCTTTCCATTCAACTTCGAGCACGACGCTTCCTGTCGATGAGTGCTTGGGCTTCATCCATGACCTGCTTGTGCGGACGCGCCGGGCGCGTATCGGCAAGCGCCTCTTTTACTTTTTCGCGAAACCACGCATCGTAGGTTTCCGGATCGGCGGTTAGTCCCACAGGCAGCGCGCCTTCCTTGACCACGCGCGTGAGCAGAATGCGTACCGCATCGGAGATGGTCAATCCGAAGTTGGCGAGTTTTTCTGTAGCGGCATTCTTAAGGTCGTCATCAATGCGAACGTGCAGCATCGAGGTATGCGTGGCCATGGGCGTATCTCCCTAGAATCTGGCTGGCAGTGTGTATCTCAATCGAGATACATGCAAGTGCCCGTTGCGATGAGCCCATAAAAAAACGGCCCGCATGGTGCGGGCCGTTGCAAGCCTCAATGCTTCGCCGGCGGCGGCCCCTGCACCACCTGCATCAGGTTCTCCGGCTTCAGGTATTTCTTGAACGCTACCTGCACCTGCGCTGGCGTCAAGGTGAGGTAGTGCTTGGCCGCCACCATCGGCTGGTCGAGCGGTTCGCCGTGCCAGGCCCAGTCGAGCAGCGAGCGGGCGATGCTGTTGATGCTCGACACGCCCACCGGAATGGAGCGGATTTCGTACTGGCGCGCATTGTCCAGTTCGCTCTGCTTGATCGGCGTGGTCTGCATGTCGACCAGGTTCTGGCGAACCAGCGCATTGACGGGTGCGACCTTGTCCGGATCGCTGCCGTACTGCACGAAGAAGATCGAGCGCGAGCGGTCGAAATGGATGCCCGAGCCGGCGCCATAGGCGTAACCGTGCTTGACGCGGATGTCGGTCATCAGGCGCGAGGCAAAGCCATTGCCGCCCAGCACGTTGTTGCCCAGCTGCAGTGCGTAGCGATCCGGATTGTGCATGTTGAGCGCAAGCATCTGGCCCATCAGCACCTGATCCTGCGAGGCGTAGGGATTGTCGATCACCACGTAGCCGCTGGGGTTCACCGGCACCGGCTTGGAGATCACGTCCGGCTTGGCGCCTTCGGCTTTCCATTGGCCGAAGTAGCGCTGCACGGTGGCCTTGGCCTGTTCGGGCGTGACGTCGCCGACCACCACGATGGTGGTGAGATCGGGGCGGTAGGTCCTGGCGTGATAATCCTTCACATCCTGCAGGCTCAGCGACTTGATCGACTCGGGCGTCGGCAAGCGCAGGTCGGGATCGCCGGTAGGCAGCAGGCCGGCACGCAGCGCCTTCATCATCTTGAATTGCGGCGACTGCATCTCGCCGGCCAGCGCACGCGCCAGCGTTTCCTGCTGCACATCGAAACCTTCCTTGGGCAGGGCAGGGTGCAACTCGTTGTCGGCCAGCAATTGCATGGCGCGATCGAACTGGTTGCTGAGCGCGGCCACGCCGAAATCGGTGCCGCCGTTTTCGGTGGCGGAGATATCGTCCAGCGCTTTATGGAATGCATCGCGATCCAGCGTGGTGCTGCCGTAGTCGAACAGCGAACCGAGCAGGCGGGCCACGCCATCCTTGCCAGCCGGCTCCTGCAGCTTGGGGTTGTTGTCGATATGGCCCACCACGGTGACCGTCTTGCTGATGGTGGCCGGTTGCACGATCAGGCGGATGCCGTTGTCGAGCTTCATTTCCACCGGTGACAGCGTCCAGCGCGGCATGTCCAGCTTGCTCAGTTTTTCCTCGGCCCATTCGGGCAGCGGCGCATCCAGGCGTTCGTTGCTGTTGAACGATTCGGAACCGCCGAAGCCGCCGCTGTCCGGCGGACGCTTGCCATTTTCGTCGGGGGTAAGCACGACAGTGACGCGTTCGCTCGATTTGAGATATTCGCGCGCCACGCGATTGACGTCATCGACGGTGACGTTGCGGATCTGTTCTTCCGCTTCCTCCGGCGAATTGAGGCCCATCCAGGCGATCGCTTGCGACCAGGCGCTGGCCAGCGTCACGGCGCTGTTCTTGTTGAACTCGGCCTGCGCGATTTCGGAGCGCTTGGATGCTTCGACCAGGTCGGCGGGCGCGCCGTTCTTCAGGAGATCGTCAATCACGCCTTCCAGATCGGCCTGTGCCTTCTTGGCATCGCCGCCCTTGGGAAAGCCCACTTCGATCACGCCGATGCCGCCATAACTGAAAGGCTGCAATTGCGCGTTGGTGCTGAGCACCTTGCCTTGCACGGCGAGTGCGGAGAGCGAGCTGCGCGCATTGGTGAGTACGTCCAGCAGCACCTGCGCGGCGGCGTTGTCCTTGTCCATCATGCCCGGCATGCGATACATGAATTGCACCGAGCCGGTGCCGCGCGGCGTGGTGGAGGCGATCGTTTCCGGCTTCACCGGCTGCAGCTTCACCGGTACGTGTTCGGGCAGCGCGCGCTTGGGGATGGTGTCGAACAACTGCTTCACTTTCGCCAGCGTCTGCTGCGGATCAACGTCGCCCACGATCACCAGCAAGGCGTTGTTCGGTGTGTACCATTCCTGATAGAACTTCTGCAGATCCGCGGCGGTGGTCTTGCCGAACGAGGGGCGTGTGCCCAGCGGATCTTCTTCGTAGCCGGTGCCGGCATAGAGAATGCGCTCGGCCTTCTGGAACGCCAGGAACTCCGGTTCGGAAATATCGCGCGACACTTCCTGCTCGATCGCGCCGCGCTCGCGTTCCCATTCCTGCTGGGTAAGCAGCGCGCCGTTCATGCGCGTGGATTCGATATGCAGCAGCAGGTCGAGGTAATTGGACGGCGCCACGAAGTAATACTGGGTGGCGTCGTTGGTGGTGAAGGCGTTGTTGTCGGCGCCCATCTTGCCGGTCATTTCGTTGAGCTGCGCGCCGGTCATGCCCTTGCTGTCGCGGAACATCATGTGTTCCAGCGCATGCGCGGTGCCGGGAAAGCCTTCCGGTGTCTGATAGCCGCCGGCCAGGTAGGTGATCTGCGTGGTGACCATCGGCGACAGCGTTTCGCGCACGATCACCACGCGCATGCCGTTGTCGAGCGTGGCGCGCAGCACGTTGCTGTCGTTGGCGACCGCCTTGGCGGCTGCCGGCGCATCGGCGCGGGCGGGAAGGCCGGCGGTGGCCAGGCCCATGCCCAGCAAAATGCTCCATGCCAGTGTCTTGAACGGGCTCGACGTCATGTTCGAATTCCTTGCTGAAGAGTGCGGAAGTAGACCGCTGGATGGTGCCACAGTGCCTCGTGCAACCTAAGTGCCGGAAGAGACACGCGCGCGGCGGCTGAAGACAGGGTATCGTGCGCACATCGCAGTTTCCCCGACGCACAGGAGCATGCCCATGTTGGTGGTGACGACCGAGAACGTTCCGGGCCATCAGGTGGTCCAGGTGAAGGGCCAGGTGTTCGGCGTGGTGGTGCGCAGCCGCGGCATCGGCGGCAACTTCGTGGCCGGCTTGCGTTCGCTGGTCGGCGGCGAAATTCACGAATACACCCAGATGCTGGAAGAAGCACGCCGGCACGCGCTCGATCGCCTGGTGGCCAACGCCAAGCTCATGGGCGCGAACGCGGTGGTGATGATGCGCTTCGACTCGGCCGAAATCGGCCAGACCATGAGCGAGATCGTGGCCTACGGCACCGCCGTGGTGCTCGATCCGCCGACCTGAGCGCACAACATGCTACCGATCGTGCTGTATGTGCTCGGCGGCCTGATGCTGGTCGGCGCGGGTGTTGCCGTGTTGACCGGCGTGATGGTGGCCTTGCTGCCGCAGTTGATCTTCGGCGGCCTGCTGCTGGTGGTGGGGCTGGCGATCGAACGCTGGCGCTACAAGCCGCTGCTGCGCGGCGGTCCGGACCCGCGCTGGACGGACACCGGCGAGCGCTTCATCGACCCGGGCACGGGCCAGCTCACCGCGGTGTATTTCGATGCGCAGCGCGGCGAACGGCATTATGTGGTGGTCGATGAGCAGCGGCACTCGTCTTGAGGCGATACTTGATCAGTGTTGCCTTAACGGGGCACTAGCCCATGGTTGGCTAGTATCGTTCCATCGGTTGATGTGAATCCAAAGGAGCAGTCATGCCGTCAGGTAATCCGGTTCTACGCAACAAGGCGTTCGAAGGCTTGCCGGTCGCGGGCGAGCGAATGACGATGAACGGCACCGTCGCGCGCACGGCATTGCTGCTGGCGTTGGCGGTGATCACCGGCGGTTGGACCTGGCAGCGTTTTGCCGAGGTGGCCGCGGACGGTGGTTTGAACGCCGCGCTGGCCGCGGTCAGCCCGTTCATGTGGGGCGGCTTGCTGGTCGGCCTGGTGCTGGCGCTGGTCACCACTTTTGTGCAGCGCTGGGCGGGCATCACCGCACCGCTGTACGCGATCGCCGAAGGCTTTGCGTTGGGCGGCGTTTCCGCGGTGATGAACCTGCGCTTCCCCGGCATCGTGCTGCAGGCGATCATGCTGACGGTCGGCGTGCTGGCGGTGATGCTGCTGGCCTATCGCTCGGGCTGGATCAAGGTCACCGACAAGTTCCGCATGGGCGTGGTCGCCGCCACCGGCGGCATCGCATTGCTGTACCTGGTGGACATCGGGCTGCGTGCCTTCACGCAGATCCAGATTCCTTTCATCCATGAAACCGGCGCGATCGGCATCGGCTTCAGCCTGCTGGTGGTCGGCCTGGCCGCACTCAACCTCGTGCTCGATTTCGACATGATCGACCGCGCCGCCAGCCAGGGCGCACCGAAGTACATGGAGTGGTACGGCGCGTTCGCGCTGATGGTGACACTGGTATGGCTCTACATGGAATTGCTGCGCCTGCTGTCCAAGGCGCGCCGCTGAAGCATGCGAGAAACGCCACGTAGGTTGGGGTGAGGCCCGAGCCGAACCCCAACGGCGCCATGCGCATTTCCACCTTGGGGTTCGGTTGCGCCTCAGCCCAATCTACGAGACCCGCAAGGCTACCCTGATGCTACCCTTACCGCTTTTGCAGCAGAGCAAATCGGTATGACGAAAGAGGCAGGCCGCGGACATGCCTTGCTGGTTGGCGCAGGCATTCTCTGCAGCCGCTTGTTCGGGCTGGTGCGGCAGCGGGTGTTCTCGCATTACTTCGGCCTGTCCGACGCCGCGGACATCTTCAGCGCCGCGCTGCGCGTACCGAATTTCCTGCAGAACCTGTTCGGCGAAGGCGTGCTGTCAGCGTCCTTCATCCCGGTCTATGCGCGCCTGCTGGCGCAGCACAAACAGGAAGAGGCCGATCGCCTGGCCGGCGCCATCTTCGCCATCCTCGCGCTGATCATCTCGGTGATTGTCGCCATCGGCGTGCTGGCGACGCCGTATCTGTTATGGCTGATCGCACCCGGCTACACCGGCGAGAAGCGCGAGCTCACCATTTTGATCGTGCGCATCCTGTTTCCGGGCACCGGCATCCTGGTGTGGTCGGCGTGGTGCCTGGGAATCCTCAACAGTCACCACAAGTTCTTTCTATCGTATGCGGCGCCGGTGATCTGGAACGTTTCCATGATCGCGACGATGCTGCTTTTCCGCCATCTGGATGCGAATCGCCTGATCGTGTACCTGGCATGGGGTACGGTGCTCGGTTGCTTGCTGCAGTTCCTGGTACAGCTGGGCCCGGTGTTGAAGCTGGTACCGAACATGCGCCTGCGTTTCGATACGAACAGCCTGCATGTGAAGCAGGTGGGTGGCAGTTTCATGAATGTGGTGATCGGGCGCGGCGTAGTGCAGATCAGCGCCTTCGTCGACCAGGCCATCGCCACCTTGCTTGGCAGCGGCGCGATTGCCGGCATGACCACGGCTTCGTCGATCAACCTGCTGCCGGTAAGCCTGTTCGGCATGGCAATTTCTGCATCGGAGTTGCCGACGCTGTCGCGCATGGCCGGTGATCATGTGGACGAAGAAGTGGCTGCAAAACTCTCCACGCGCTTGAACAACGGACTGGAGCGCATCGCCTTTTTCATCGTGCCGTCGGCGATGGCGTTCTTTGCACTGGGCAATGTGATCGTGGCGGCGCTGTATCAGTCCGGCGCGTTTACCGCCAAGGATTCGTATTACGTATGGGCGATCCTGGCCGGTTCCGGCGTAGGGTTGCTGGCTTCCACGTTTGGACGTCTGTATTCCTCCACCTACTACGCGATGCGCGACACGCGCACGCCGTTGCGGTTTGCGCTGGTGCGCCTGGCTTTTACCGCCGTGCTCGGCTTGGCCAGCGCGTTGCTCATTCCCAAGGCGCTGGGCATTTCCATGCAATGGGGTGCGGTGGGTCTGACGGCTTCCGCGGGCGTGGCGGGCTGGATCGAGTTTCATCTGTTGCGCCGGGGCATGAACAAGAAACTCGGCGCCACCGGTGTCACGCTGCCCTTGATGGCCAAGCTGTGGACGGCAGCGGGAGTCGCCGCATGCGCAGCCGGCGCGCTCGAGCTTTACCTGCCCGCTGCCGGGCCGATCGTTGCGGCCGTGTTCGTGCTTGCCACCTATGGCGTCATCTATTTTGCCGTGACCTTCATGCTGCGCATCCGAACGTGCAGGGATGTTGTGGGCAAGCTGTTGCGGCGGGCGGAATTCCGCTGAGCGATTGCAGCGGCCTCTCCGTAGCGGGTTTCAGCTTTCGGACTCGTGACAAACCACTTCGATATTGTGTCCGTCCGGGCCTATGACGAATGCCGCGTAGTATTTCCCGCTGTAATTGGGGCGCAGACCAGGCGCGCCATTGTCCTTCGCGCCCGCCTCCAACGCAGCCTGATGGAACGCATCGACTTGCTGGCGGTTCTCGGCGACGAACGCCAGATGAAGGCGTGCAGGCTTCTCATCGGTCGGGCCGATGCACAATGAGGTCTTTCCGTCCGCGCTGAGTTCGATGCCGAGCGGGCCCTCCGACACTATCGACATGCCGATCGGTGCGAGCGCCTTGAGAAAGAATGCCTTGCTCGCCGCGTAGTCGCTGACGCCGAATAGGATGTGGTCAAACATGGGTTCTCCTTGAGCGGTCGTGAAATCACCCGCCCAGATCAAACTGTCGAGCACCAAAAATACCACCAGAAGCTAGCTCGCGGACAATGGCGGGCGCTTGCAGCGGCACTTGGCGGTTGAATCAAATGCGTGCGCAGTTTGTAGGCTGGGGTGCAAACCCCAGCATCGCGATGTATGAGCATGGTAATGCTGGGGCTTGCACCCCAGCCTACGGGTTCAACGCAATCCCATTACTACGGGCTCCGGTTCCAGCCGCACGCCGAAACGCGCTTGCACACCTTCGATGACGCGTTGCGCGAACGCCCAAAGCTCCTGGCCGCTGGCTTTGCCGTGATTGACCAATACCAAGGCATGCCGGCTGGAGATGGCGGCGTCGCCTTCGCGCATGCCTTTGAAACCGGCGGTTTCGATCAGCCAGGCGGCGGAAAGTTTCCAGCGGGCGTCTTTGCCGGGCCAGGCGACGAGTTCGGGGTGCTCGCGTTGCAGCGCTTCGCCTTGTGCGGCGTCGACGATGGGGTTCTTGAAGAAGCTGCCGGCGTTGCCGATCACGGCGGGGTCGGGCAGTTTGCGCGTGCGTAGGTGGACGACCGCTTCGGCGACATGGAATGGCGCGGGGTTGCTTACGCCCATGCGATCCAGTTCTTCGCGGATGCCGGCGTAGTCGGTGCGCAGTGCATGCTGGCGGGGCAGGGCGAAGCGCACGGCGGTGACGATGAAGCGGTCCGGTTCGTGCTTGAACAGCGAGTCGCGATAGGCGAACGCGCAGGTATCGTGGCTGAGCGTGACGACGCGGCGCTCGATGCGATCCCATGCCTCCACGCTTTCGATGAATTCGGCCACTTCGGTGCCGTAGGCGCCGATGTTCTGGATCGGCGCGGCGCCGACGGTGCCGGGAATGAGGATCAGGTTTTCCAGGCCGGCAAAGCCCTGGCCCAGCGTCCAGCGTACGAAATCATCCCAGCGTTCGCCTGCGGCGACGGCGATATGCGCAAGGTCGCCGTCCTGTTCCACATGCACGCCGCGCGTTTCCATCGCCAGCACGGTGCCATCGATGTCGCCGGCAAGCAGAATGTTGCTGCCTTCGCCGAGCACCACCAGGCGGCCGGCGCGCAAGGCGGGAAATTCCAGCAGCTCCGGCAGCTTCGAGGCGTCGCGCACTTCGGCCAGCAGCTTGGCGCGCGCATCGACGCGCAGCGTATTGCGCTTCAACAGCGGCGCATTTTCAATCAGGGTGTAGCCGCCCATGTCGACGCGTTCAACGGCCATCGCGATGATCCTGCTGCCGGCGGATTTCGTTGACGCATTCGGCGATCAGTTCGGGGCCGCGATAGATCAGTCCGGAGTAGATCTGCACCAGTTTGGCGCCGGCGTCGAGCTTTTCCATCGCGTTGTCGCCTTCAAGAATGCCGCCCACGCCGATGATGCCGATGCGATCGCCCAGGCGCTGGTGCATGCCGCGCACCACTTCCGTTGCACGCATGCGCAGCGGCCGACCGGAAAGCCCGCCGGCTTCGTTGCCGTGTGGATCGCTGGCGACGGACGAGTGATCGATGGTGGTGTTGGTGCAGATCACGCCGTCCACCTTCGCCGCGAGCAACACTTCCGCAATGCTGTCCAGTTCGGCATCGGTAAGGTCAGGGGCGATCTTCAGCAGCATCGGCTTGCGCTTGCCCTGCTGGGAACCGAGCCGCTCCTGCGCCTCGCGCAGCGTGTCGATAAAACGGCGCAGCGTGGCTTCTTCCTGCAGGTCGCGCAGGCCCTTGGTGTTAGGGGATGAGATGTTTACCGTGATGTAGCTGGCATGCGCGTAGACGCGCTCCAGGCAGAACAGGTAATCGTCCACGGCCTTTTCGTTGGGCGTGTCCTTGTTCTTGCCGATGTTGATGCCCAGCACGCCGCGGTAGCTGGAAGCCTGCACGTTGCGCACCAGCGCGTCGACGCCGGCGTTGTTGAAGCCCATGCGGTTGATGATGGCTTCGTGCTGCGGCAATCGGAACAGGCGCGGGCGATCGTTGCCGAGCTGCGGGCGCGGTGTCACCGTGCCTACCTCTATAAAGCCGAAGCCCAGCGCGCCGAGTGCGTCGAGATGCTCCGCGTTCTTGTCCAGGCCCGCGGCCAAGCCGACCGGATTGGGAAAACGGAGCCCGAATGCTTCCACTGGCAGATCCTGCGGCGGCTCGGCCACGAAGCGCATCAGCTCGCTGCGCCAGGCGACGTCCAGGCCGTACAGGGTAAGGCCGTGCGCCTTTTCGGCGTCCATTTTGAACAACAGGGGCCGCAGCCAGGAGTACATCAAAGAACCTCACCAACGAAGACGCGCGTGTCGTAGTCGAAGCTTACCCGACCCTCCACCGCGCAGGCATCGAACAGCCTGCGCAGCGCTTCGATCATGGGCTCGTGCTTCGGATGCCCGGCCTGGGGTGCGTAAGAGGAGGACATCAGCCGCCCGCGCAGCGCGTCGAAATCCAGCAACTGGCGGTGATCGAAACTGGCCGTGCCGCGCCAGCCTGCACCGAACCACGCGCGCATGCGCGGTTCGTCGGCGTAACGCTCGGCCACGCTGGTGTAGTCGGTGCCGTAGGTTTGCAGCAGGGCTTCGTAGCCTTCCAGGAAGGGTGTGCCGACCAGGCGGCGCGAGTTCCAATAGATGGCGGCCAATCCACCCGGGCGAAGAATGCGGTGGAATTCCTGACGCGCTTTTTCCGGATCGAACCAATGGAACGCCTGCGCCACGGAAACAAGATCGACGCTTCCTTTGTCCAGCGTGGTGGCATCGGCGCGGCCATCCACAGCGCGGAATTTTGGATCGCTGCCCAGCCATTCCGTCGCTGCTCCACGCATCGCGGCGTTCGGCTCCACCGCGATCACGCTATGCCCGGCATCGAGAAACATCTTGCTGGAAATGCCGGTGCCCGCGCCGATATCGGCGACACGCCAGTCGGACGTCACGCCGTGTGCCTTGCGCAACCAGTCGATCATGACCGCCGGATAGGTGGGGCGATAGCGGACGTAATCGGCCACGCGATCGCTGAAACGCTCGGTGCTTTGCAGAGTATTCATGACTGTTACCTGCTCAGTTGCTGTCCACCGTCGACACAGAGAATTTGCCCCGTGATCCAGCTGGCCCAGGGCGAAGCCAGGAACAATGCCGCATGCGCTACTTCCTCGGGCGTGCCGTAGCGGCCGAACGGGATCTTCGACAGCACCGTGGCGTAGCGTGCCGGGTCATCGTGCTTGACCTGGTCCCATAGGCCGCCTTCGAACTCGATGGAGCCGGGAGCGATGGCATTGACGCGGATGCGTTGCGGGGCAAGCGCCAATGCTTGGGACGTGGTGTAGTGGCTGAGCGCCGCCTTCATGGCGCCATAGGAAGGCATGGTGGGACGCGGATGCAGCGCGGCGATCGAACTGGTGTGCAAGATGCTGGCGTGCGGCGAACGAGAGAGGTAAGGCAACGCGGCACGCGAGGTGCGCACGGCGGCCATCATGTCGACATTGAAGACGGCGGCCCAGTCTTCTTCGCTATCAGAGAAGCCGTAGCCGCTGGCATTGTTGACCAGCACGTCGATACCGCCGAGAGCGCGCGCTGCATCGTCGATATAGGTGTTGATGGCTGCGGCGTCGCCCAGGTCGCATGATTGCGCGTGAACGGGTACAGCATGTTTGGCGATGGCATCGGCGGTTTCGTTTAGCGCGGCTTGCCCGCGTGCGCAGATCGAAACCGCTGCGCCGGATGCCGCGAAGGCCAACGCCATGCTGCGGCCGATGCCTCTGCTGCCGCCGGCGATGACGATGCGGTAGCCATGGAAGTTGAAGGGGGAGGGTGATGATGTCACGTCGCAATCCTTCGAGCTTGCCTTGTCATTAGGCAGGTTGGGCTGAGCCCCGGACTCGATCCGGGGCGAACCCCAACGTCACCATGCGCATCATCACGTTGGGGTTCGACTGCGTCCCAGCCCAACCTACGTTAGGCGCCAGCTTCATGGTTGCCTGCCCCCTCTCCATCGTAATCAAACGTGGGGAGAGGGAGCGCCAACTTCGCCGCGCTTACAGATCGAACTTGATGCCCTGCGCCAACGGCAGCGCATCCGAATAGTTGATCGTGTTCGTCTGCCGGCGCATATATGCCTTCCACGCATCCGAACCGGATTCGCGGCCGCCGCCGGTTTCCTTTTCACCGCCGAACGCACCGCCAATCTCCGCGCCCGAGGTACCGATATTGACGTTGGCGATGCCGCAGTCGGAACCAGCGGCCGACAGATACTGCTCGGCGGCTTTCAGATTCTGCGTGAAGATGGACGAGGACAAACCTTGCGGCACGCTGTTCTGCAGCTCGATCGCCTCGTCCACGGTCTTGAACGGCATCACGTAGAGAATTGGCGCGAAGGTTTCCGTCTGCACCACTTCGTCGCTGTTTTTCAGGCCGGTGACGATGGTGGGCAGCACGAAGTTGCCTTTGCGGTCGGCAAGCGCCGCGCCGCCGGTGCGCACGGTGCCGCCGCTGGCCTTGGCCTTTTCGATGGCGGCAAGGTAGGCGCTGACCGCTTCCTTGCTGTTGAGCGGTCCCATCAGCGTGCTGGCGAGCGTGGGGTCGCCGATCTTGCCTTCAACCTGCTTGTACGCGGCCACCAGCTTGTCGGTCACCTCGTTGATGATCGACTCGTGCACGAACAGGCGTCGCGTGGTGGTGCAGCGCTGGCCGGCGGTGCCCACCGCACCGAACACGATGGCGGGAATGGCCAGCTTCAGGTCCGCGCTTTCGTCCACGATGATCGCGTTGTTGCCGCCCAGTTCCAGCAACGAACGGCCCATGCGCCTGGCGACGCGCTCGCCCACGTGGCGGCCGACCTTGGTCGAGCCGGTGAAGCTGATCAGCGCAATGCGGTGGTCATCGACAAACGCCTGCGACAGCTCGGTGCCGGCATCGTTGAACAGGAAGAACAGATCCGGGAAGCCGCCGGCCTTCAGCGCTTCGTTGCAGATCTTCATAGTGGCGATGGCCGACAGCGGTGTCTTCGGCGAGGGCTTCCAGATGCAGATGTCGCCGCAGATCGCGGCCAGCATCGCATTCCACGCCCACACCGCCACCGGGAAATTGAACGCGCTGATGATGCCGACGATGCCGAGCGGGTGGTACTGCTCGTACATGCGGTGGCCGGGCCGCTCCGAATGCATGGTGTAGCCGTAGAGCATGCGGCTCTGGCCGACCGCGAAATCGGCGATGTCGATCATCTCCTGCACTTCGCCATCGCCCTCGGGCTTGATCTTGCCCATCTCCAGCGCCACCAGCGAACCCAGCGCATCCTTGTGCTTGCGCAGCGCTTCGCCGCACAGCCGCACCGCTTCGCCACGGCGCGGGGCAGGGGTGGTGCGCCACACCTTGAACGCTTCCTGCGCGCGCTTGACGATGGTTTCGTAGTCGGCGGCACTGGAGGCGTGCACCGTGCCGATCACCTCGTTGGTGGCCGGGTTCAACGGCTGCAGCGTGCCGGCGCTGGTGGTCCTGGACCACTCGCCATTGCCGAGGTACGTACCCGACTGCTCGCCGGCAAGGCCGAGCGCCTTGAGGATTTCGTGGGACATGTGTGGCTCCATGAGAGGTGGCGTCTGCGCGCCTTGATGAAAGGGAAACGTCTATTCTAACAGGCGCCTCCCGCGGCGGCCGGCGGGGGCGTCGACTTGCTTGCCGCGGCTGCGCATCCCCTATACTTCGCTCCCGCGCAGGCGCGTTTCGGCCGTGCGCAAGACCCTTGGCCCCCGTAGCTCAGTTGGATAGAGCGTCCCCCTCCTAAGGGGAAGGTCGTACGTTCGAATCGTATCGGGGGCACCATTTTTCAATGACTTACGCGATGGCGCGTTTCATGCGCACCGTTCTTTTGCGACGTTTTACGCGCCTCTTGGTCACAGTGGTCACAGACAGTACCAGCAGCTTGTCCAGAAGCTTTACAGCACCTTCGGAACCCTCGGGCGTGAGGTGCGCATAGTACTTCTCTGTCGTCGCATAGTCAGCGTGTCCCATGAGTATCTGAATGCGCCTGAGCGGCACGCCGGCCATCGTCAGATTGGCACCGAAGGTATGACGGAGCCGATGTAGCGTACCCCCGATCTTAGCTTTCTTGGCATCATCGCGAAACCAATCGCTAAGCGTGTCCTTATGTACACTGACGATCGGATCGGGTAATTGAGCAAATGCCTCCTTAGCGCACTTGTTCAATGGAACCTCCCTCCACTTGCCTGACTTTGTGCGGCCTTCCTCGTTCTCGCCCGGCTCGGACTCGATCCGCAGATTTCCGTGCACAACCTTTTCCTTTGCAAGTCCAGACACCTCGCCGCGGCGCAATCCTGTATGCGCCATGAATTTCCAAAGCGAGGCGCGTTTCGGGTTTGCTTTGTAGAGTGCGTCCAGAGCCTTAGCGTCATAGAACCTTACCGCCACACTGCGAACCCCTCTAGGGGCGGTCACGCCATCCAAGGGGTTATGTGTGAACTGCTTCCAGGCAATGCCGCGCCTAAAGGCGGCTTTCAGTCGGCGAATTTCCTTCCCAACCGTTTCCTTTGAAACTCGATCGACAGTCAGGCGATCCGTCTTGTACTTGACCATCTCGGTAGGCTGGATGGTATCGATTTGGCGTGTCCCATATTTGGCCCTGAACAAACGAAGCTCGCTTGTGGCCTTACTGATCGTGGCCGGGTGCTCTGCTTTGTACCACTCCAAATACGAATCAATGAAGTCTCCAAGCTTTGGCGCTGTCGCAATGATGCGAACACCATAGTTAAGCTCTACTTCCTTCGCTGCTCGAATTTCCTCAGCTTCTCTAGCGCTGATCTTACCGAGGGAGATACGTTGCCGTTTTGGATTGCGCCAGTTGAGATAGGCAGATTCATCACGCCAGTAGAGGGTGACGCGGACCATTGTTTCGCTCCGTGGATTGCTGCATATAGGGCTGCCTTTTCGTATAACTGGCGCCCCATGAAATTGCGCGGCACAAGGCCGTATTCAGCGGCGCGCCGCCGGAAATGGTCCTCGCTGACGCCGCAATAGAAGGCAGCCTCAGTAACCGTCAGCCAATCCTTCCCACTGATATCGATCTTTTCAGCGGCGCCCATCACTCACCCCATTCCCCATTCGCGCATCAATATCAGTGCACGTTCATGAATGCGAATCCGCGTCTTCGGTGATTCCTCATGCACCGCAAGCCAGAAGGCATGTGCGGCTAAGGAATCGTGCGTGTCAGGCGTAACATGGCCAAGAATGGCAAGCTCGGTTTCAACCTGGCCGATGCACCAGTCCTTGTCTGTTTTGAGTTTCATTCCCCACCCTCCCTCGCGTCCATGTCGTCCAGATAAAGGTTTAGACATTCCGAGCCACGATTGATTGAATCATCAGTAATGTTTCGGATTGTGGCTGCCTCGTTGCTTATAGGATCGGCCTCGTCTATAAGCGAACGCAATTTCCTATACCGCTTCGCATCCCTCACATCGTCCGGTGAGGATGGGCGCGCGTATGCAAACGCGTAATGATGATCTTTGCGTAGCGTGGCAAATGAAACGGCTGCTTCGTAGTGACGCATATCAAGCCACCCGCCAATACTACTTTCACCATTGGAGTCGATAACAGTCCACGCTACGGGATCGTCCGGCGCGTCTTGCGCCGCATTTGATGAAACGGAATAAGCGTAAATAGGCGTCGTATGGTGTTCATTACGCTCACGCAGGATCATGCATTCAATGCCGTCGGCGCAGAATCCCTCTTCGTCGGGCAACAACGATGGAACAACATCAGCCTCAACCCATCCGAACGGTTTAACCTCACCCTTCGCGGCGTTGAGGTGGGCGTCTATGGCGTCGGCCATTTGAGCCTGTGTTGGACAAGGATTGGCTGCTGCTTCTTCGAGGCTTGTAAATGTCTTGCCGCGAAGCCAATCGCGCACCTGCTCCAACGTCATTTTGTCACCCATGGGAATTTCCCTCACTATTCCTGATGCGCTCACATTCTTTGCAATATTTTTCGTTCAAATGACTTCGGATTCCCCATGACGAAAGTGGAATGCTTGTGCGCATTGTTCGACGACCGCAAAGCGAAACGACTGAATGTGGATCGCGAGTAAGATGGTAGAACCCTAATCCGCTTATCCCCTCGCACACTAGAAGATCACTCATCCCCATCCCCTCCGGTGGCGTGCGCAGATCGATGCATTAGCCACCAAATGAGCGCAGCGCATGCTGACTTGTTGAAATGCTCTATATCGCGGTTAACAGTCCAATGAGGCCAATTATCCACATCCATACCTGCAAATCTGCAGGTTTGGCGAACGCTTCCGAATGTTCGACCGGGTTGCTCCATGGCGATAAGCAAGCTGCGCACCGAATTACACATGCTTTGCGTAGCATCCTGTATAACTGCTTGCGTGGTGCGGTCTAGCTTTGCGCGGGCTTGCCATGCTTCCCATAAGTCTCGCATTAAACCGTTTTTATACAGTCCATCATTACGAAGCTCTGTGATGAGATGATCGTAGTCGTGGCTATATGTCTCCAAAGCCCACTTCTCAAACGCCTCGCGCTCCGCCTTTAGTTCGTCGGTCATGGTTAATCGTCCAAGTCAATGATTCGCGTGCACCAGCCAACTTTGGCGTTCTTTTGCAGCCATTCGTCGGCAGCTTCAACGGAAGCGAAAACCTTGTTTTCGCCAAATTCGTCCGGGTCTTCAAGTACGTGAACACAATATGCTGAATCAGCTTCTAGCAAGATAACTGCGCTCATCTCACCCCACCTTCTTGCCGTTGTACGCCGGAGCGGCGACAAACTCACTGTCAGGAAATTGCATCCAGCGCTTAATCGTCTCGGCCTTGATATATGTCTCGTCTGCGGTCTTGTAGTCGTAGGCATAGTCTTCCGGTAGCGCGCGGAGCACTACGCGGTCGCCGTACGTGGTTTCGGCAATAAACCACTCTTCGCTCCATGGAAATGGCGGTTCTCCATCATGCCATTGCATAACAAAGACATCCGGCACCGCCTGCTGCGGCTGGGGTGAGGTAGAGAGCATGGCTCGCGCTTGTTGATATAGGCCAACGTCTTCTGCCCATTGATCGGCAGTCATTGGACCATCGTTAAGTTCATCGATAGTGCCAAGTGCCCACTCTAAGAGTGGCTTAACTTGCCACCACACAGGTTCATCCGGCACCCTCACTGCCGGCGCAATCCGTTCCACAGTCGCGTGGAATTGTTGAATGTCGTCACCATGCAATTTTCCGCCGCTTAGCGCCCACGCTTCCAGGAAGTTGAGGGCGTCGGATATGGAGGTGATGGGCGGCGCCATGGATTGGAGGGCGGCGTGCATGCTGTCGAAGGCAGTGCAATTCCCCTCTGCTACGCGCTTCATTTGCGCGGCAATGGCGCGGTGAACCATCTCATCCGTCACCCCAGCTCTCGCCGCTTGGCGTTCGGCGAGCCATGCTGCGAGCATTTTGGCTGCCTGTAGCGGACGCTCATTTTCGCCTTCATGTCCCGCACTGCTACCGCTAAACCAATATGCTGGCGAACGCAGCCCATCAATAAGAGAGCGGATGTCTTCATCGGTCGGTCGGGTGGTCATGGCGCATATCTCCTTGCCAATTCGTCGTCTGAGTCGCGAATGCCGCGTGCTGCTTTGACTACGTCGCACCATTCGACTGGATTGCATGTAAGACCTTGCTCGCTAGGCTCATCGCCGACGTAGAAAGCCATGGTGATCGCATCCGTGGCCTGGGTTCGCGTGAGCTTCAGACTCGATCCACCTAGCATCACGAAGCCTCGGGGTCCGCTGCCCATGTCGATGCCTGGAAGCATTCGCCAGCCAAGCACCGTGCCGCTGATGAAGTGGCGCCAGTCATCTTTAGACAATCGGTTTCCATGCCACTGCATTTGCTCCAAGTCACCGCAGGCAGCGTTTAGCAAACGACGTTGCGCGTCGCTCATCATTCCGTCGCCGGATAACTGCCAGTCGGATGGGGTGATGGGTTTCATGGTCAGAATGGCAGTGTTTCGTCGAAGTCACGTAGCACGGTGGTTTGCACCGAAACTTTGCGAGACACACTGACAGCCTCCATGACATAGAACGCATGCCGTGGCGCGCACTCGGCAAGCCTCTCTGCTTCGCGTGAAGCAGATTCGAGCGAATCGTGCCTGCGCTGCGGATTTCCGCTTTCTGGCTGCCACACCACCCAAAACTTCGTTTCCATAGATCACCTCAAAATGGGATATCGGAGTCAAAATCATCGGATCCACCGCCGTGCGATGGGGCGGATGCGCGACTGCGCGACTGCGATTCACCCGATGACTTGCCGCCAAGCAGAACAACATCATTCACCATTACTTCCAGTGAATAGCCCTTGCCGCCATCCTTGCGGTCGAATTCCTCGTTGCGTAGTTCACCGCTGCCACCTATTTGCGCGCCCTTTTTCAGTTCAAGCTTCGCTAGACCCTCGGCGCGTTTGCCGAATGCTTTGACGGTGATCCAGTTAGTCCCCTTGTTATCGCCGAAGCCATAGCCGACTGCGACACGGGCGGACCATACGGCTGTGCCGCTTCCGGTGTATCGCGTTTCGGCGTCAGCACCAAGCCGGCCAGTGAAGGAATAATTGTTTAGATCGCTCATGCTGCCCTCACATTTATTTGGTTGATGATTGCTTGAACGTCTGCCTCCATGAGAAGGCATGCCTGCTCAAGCTTGCTTATGTATTCGTCGTCTCGCTCGACGCGCTGCACATAAAGGCGCAACTGTTCGGGGAAGTCGGGGTGATAGGAAATGAAATCCCACCATAGGCGGTCCGTTACCCATATACCGCCTTGAATCTGTTCGATATGCTCGGGTGGAAGGCCGGTCAAAAGAGTTTCAAGGTGAACTTCCGGCGATTCCGGCGATTTGATTTCTCCGCCGCCGACTGTTCCAACAAGGAAGTCTGGCGATGCGCCAATGAAGTCGTATTTGGGATGCTGGATAAACCCGCACATTTCGACAATGACGCCAGTTTCAGCCTGGTAGGCTGCAACCGCAGCAGGCTCAACATCTCGGCCCCATTGAAGCGCAAACGCCTTGACCTGTTTGCGCGGCTTCATGGTAAGGCGCTCAGCGGCCAACTGATGGGCGTAGTTAACCAGGGCTAGAGGTTGTGGCTTTGACTGTCCTTTGCGAGGGCCTGACTTGAACTCGCCGCGCTCACGCTCAACCATTACGTCATGCATGCGTGACGCTGTGATCTTTCCGGCGCGTTCGGCAAACCATTCTTCGCTTCTCTGTTCGATCATTGTTGATTCTCCGCATCCGCCTTCTCGGCTATTTGCTGATATTTCGGTAGGAGATCGGCGACCAATAGCCGCTTATCCTTAGCCCATCCGGCCCACATGGCGCGGAACTTTTCAACGCCCTTTGCCGCTACCTCTGCAGCCTCTTTGTCGGCGGCATCACGCTCAGGGCCTTCTTTGATCGTTTGCTGCACGGCAGATACGCCGGCACTCGCACGGTTCTGGCCGACGATTTCCGCCACAACCTCATCAGGCAAATCCTCGATGTCTTGGGTAAATATGTCGGATGCAGCCGTGGCGGTTATGACGGCATCAACCTGAGCGCGTTTTTTAGCCATCTTCAGGATCGTGTTCGCAACGTCTGCTGGGTTGGTTCTCACCTGCTTTTTCTTCTCGACCCGTCCCTGATACTTGCTGAACTTGATGCGTCGGCGGTTTTCCGGCGTTGCGTCGTATTCTTCGTCACAGATGGCGGCACGCCAGGCGTACTTGTCTTCGTTGCTGCTGCATTCACCGATGCCGGCGCCGACGAATGAGCCGCCAGAGGAAAGCAAGTTGACAGTGACCCGATAGGCAATCTCGCCGTTTTCCGACAAGTCCTGAACCTCTGGCTTAGCTGCAAGGCGAAACGTTGCCATCAGCTTTTCAGCGCCGGCCTTATATAGGCTCTTTGACTTGGTGCCCGGAATAGTCCCGTAATGGGTGCCATCCCTCATTACCTCAGCCATGACGTCCTGCATCAGGTTTACATGCGCACGGACGTCTGCAGCGGTCAGCGATCTTGCGCCATACGCTTCGACTGCTGGCTGGAATTGAACAACCTGATTCATAGAATCCTCTACGCGCTACCGGCGCGCTCGGTGTTAATTAAAAGGGCAGATCTTCTTCGTCTGCGACGATGACAGTCTCGACTTCGATTTCGCTGCCGCCCGTTATAACGGCGTCTTCCAGGCGCATCTTTTCTGCATAAGCATCGCTGTGCTTATCGAAAGTCTTTTCAACTGGAATGCCAGCCAGCGTGCCGGTAACTTTGAATTTCTCGACCTGCTTAGGATCGGCCGGACGCTCGCAATAAAGGCCGTAGGCACGCATGACAACACGCAGGACAGGTTGCCCATCCTTCATAATGGTCACGGCGTTAAGGCTGTCGCCCGTGCGATCAAGATCAATGGTGTGACCTTCGATATTGACTTCGCGTACGCTTTTTACGGTTTGGTATTTCATGACAATTCCTTTGCCCGCCAACGCGGGCGTTTGAGTGTTAGTTACCAGCCTTCGGCTGCGGCACAGTCACGCGTATCCGCGGCTTCTGCTGTTTCGTGTGATGACCAGCACCGAAGAACTTTGCAGCCCAGATCGCGCGGCGCTCGTTGTTGTTCGGCGTGCGGTACGTTTCGGCGTTGCGGTCGCAGCGGGTGATGAGGTGCGTGATGTTCATGCCGTCACCTTCGATGATCGCTCGATGACATTGCCATCAATATCAACCTCGACAGCGGCCCGTACGACACGAGGCACCTTGCACTTGGCCACATCGCCATCTTTGTGGATTGGTTGTAGCTCCGATACCTTGACGCCAACTGCTACAAATTTGGTCGCGCTATTGAAATATGCTTTCGCATGCGATGGAGTGGGGCCAAAATGAAGGCCGCCACCACATGTGTTATCGGCTCGAAAATCATCGCAACTAGGCTTTGATCCTGGCGAATAATCAATTCCGCGCGAAGTGGTCCATTGATCGTTGACCGCCTTATAGACGGTGGCGATTCCACGAGATACCTTGACTCCGTGATACTCACACCAAGCAGGGCCATCCATATCGCCGATTCCGGAATGGTCGATGACCACGCCACCCGAAACATCTACGGTCGATTCGTGTAAGAACACGGCGCAAAGTGGGGATGCTTTCACTTTCGATTTCGCGTATACGTGAGCGCTGGACGATTCCCGCAGCACCGCGCTGGACGATTCCCGCAGCTCGGCGCGGGACGACCCCCACAGCACCGCGCTGGACGACCCCCGCAGCACCGCGCTGGACGATTCCCGCAGCACCGCGCTGGACGATTCCCACAGCTCGGCG
>Ga0209026_1000369_pt1 | contig 41539 bp, 44 predicted proteins | sample AraplaCL_Col_mCL_FD_184262 | JGI IMG/M metagenome (GOLD analysis project Ga0209026, IMG submission 184262) | Arabidopsis root microbial communities from the University of North Carolina, USA - plate scrape CL_Col_mCL (SPAdes) (version 2) | ecosystem: Host-associated > Plants > Roots >... | reverse complement strand
CGCATGCGGAATCCGCAAGACAGCAAGATCGCCATCATCGGCCTGGGCTACGTCGGCCTGCCGCTCGCGGTGGAATTCGGCAAGCACTACGACACGCTCGGCTTCGACATCAACCAGACGCGCATCGCCGAACTGCGCGCCGGCGAGGACAAGACGCTGGAAGTGGATGCCGACGAACTGGCCGCCGCGACGCGATTGACGTTCTCCGCCACGCTGGATGATTTGCGTGCCTGCAACGTCTACATCGTCACCGTGCCCACGCCGATCGACGCCGCCAAGCGGCCCGACCTCACGCCGCTGGTGAAGGCCAGCCAGATGCTGGGCCAGGTGCTGAAGCCCGGCGACATCGTGGTGTACGAGTCCACGGTCTATCCCGGCTGCACCGAGGAAGTGTGCGTGCCGCTGCTGGAACAGGGCTCCGGGCTGGTCTTCAACCGCGACTTCTTCGCCGGCTACAGCCCCGAGCGGATCAACCCCGGCGACAAGCAGCACCGCGTCACCGGCATCCTCAAGGTCACCTCCGGCTCCACGCCCGAGGTCGCCGATTTCGTCAACCGCCTGTACGGCTCCATCATCACCGCCGGCACGCACCGGGCCAGCTCGATCAAGGTGGCCGAGGCGGCCAAGGTGATCGAGAACACCCAGCGCGACCTCAACATCGCGCTGGTCAACGACCTCGCGATCCTGTTCAACAAGCTGGGCATCGACACGCTGGAAGTGCTGCAGGCGGCCGGCACCAAGTGGAATTTCCTGCCGTTCCGGCCCGGCTTGGTCGGCGGCCACTGCATCAGCGTCGACCCCTACTACCTCACCCACAAGGCGCAGGAGGTGGGCCACCACCCGGACGTGATCCTCGCCGGTCGGCGCACCAACGACGGCATGGGTCCGTACATCGCCAACGAGGTGATCCGGCTGATGGTGCGCAAGGGCATCAACCCGGTGCATGCAAAGGTGCTGATCCTGGGCCTGGCGTTCAAGGAGAACTGCCCGGACTTGCGCAACACCCGCGTGGTCGACATCGTGCAGGCGCTGCGCGGCTACAACGCGCAGGTCGACGTGCACGATCCGTGGGTGAACGCCGCCGAGGCCGAGCACGAATACGGCCTCGTCCCGCTGGCCGAGCCGCCGGCCGGCGCCTACGACGCGGTGATCGTGGCGGTGGGCCACCGGCAGTTCGTGGCGCTGGGCGCGGACGGCGTGCACGCCTACGGCAAGCCCGCATCCGTGGTCTATGACGTGAAATACGTGCTGCCGCGCGAGGCGGTCGATGGTCGTCTTTGAGCGGGACTTCATGCCCGCCGTTGCCAGCATGGACTGCCGGCGACCAAGGGATTACGGAGCGCAGTCGACGACTGCACGCTCCCGTGGAGCTGATACGCTTTGACTGGCGTGAAGCGGGCTGGAGAGGGAATGAACACCGGCGCATTCACCATATCCATCGACTTCGAACTGTATTGGGGTGTGCGCGACACGCGCCGCCTCGATGCTTTTCGCGAGCGCCTGGACGGCGCCAGGCAGGCCATCCCGCGCATGCTGAAGCTGTTCGAGCAGCATCGCATCCACGCCACCTGGGCGACGGTGGGCCTGCTGTTCTGCCGTGACCGCGACGCCGCGCTGGCGGCGGCTCCCTCCGTGAGGCCCGGCTACGCGAACGGCTCGCTGTGCCCCTACCGATATCTGGAACAGTCGGCCGACATCGATCCGCGTTATCACTTCGCGCCCGAGCTGGTCGAACTGATCGCCGCGACGCCGGGGCAGGAAGTGGCCAGCCACACGTTCTCGCATTACTACTGCCGCGAAGCCGGCCAGACGGTGGCGGCGTTCCGTGCCGATCTCGCCGCGGCCGTGCGCATCGCGGCGACGCGGGGGATCGTGCTGCGCAGCCTGGTGTTTCCCCGCAACCAGTGGAATCCCGACTATCTGGACGTGCTTGCCGAACACGGCATCACCGCCTATCGCGGCAACGAGGATGGCTGGCTCTATGCCGCCACCGATCATGTCGGGCAGAACGCGATGCGCCGCATGGGCCGCCTGTTCGACAGCTACGTCAATCTCAGCGGACATCACACGTACACGCTGGAAGACTGCGCCGGCAAACCGCCGCTCAATATTCCGGCCAGTCGCTTCCTGCGCCCCCACGAACCGCGGCTGGCCTGGCTGGATGGCTTGCGGCTGCGCCGGATCACGCGCGCCATGCGCCACGCGGCCCGGCGCCACGAGGTCTTCCACTTGTGGTGGCACCCGCACAATTTCGGCGTCGATACCGACCAGAACATGGGCTTTCTGGCACGCGTGATCGATGAGTTCGAGCGCCTGCGAGAGCGGGAAGGCATGCGCTCGCTGGGCATGACCGAACTCGCCGACACCGTGGCTGCGCGATGAGCCGACGGACTCCGCGCATCGTCATGCTGTGCGGCGACGGGCCATCCTCCTGGTTCATGTACAACGCGCTGGCGAGCGAAGTAGAAGTCCTCGCCGTCGTGGTGGAGCGCAAACCGTCGGCCCGGGCCATGATCCGGTACAGGGTGCGCCAGTTGGGCTGGTTCACGGTCATCGGCCAGCTTGCCTTCATCGCGTTCAATCGATTGCTGGCGCGGCTCCAGCGCCGCCGCAGCGACGAGCTGATCCTTCGGTACGGCTTGCAGGCCGCCTTGCCGCCGGCAGACATCACCCATCGGGTGGACAGCGTCAACACGGCAGCGGTGCGCCGCCTGCTGAAAAAACTCGACCCCGATGCCGTGGTCGTGAACGGTACGCGGATCGTTTCGCACAAGGTGATCGACTGCATCCGGCGCCCCTTCCTCAACACCCATGCCGGCATCACGCCGCGCTACCGCGGCGTGCATGGCGGCTACTGGGCGCTGGTCCGCGATGACGCCGAACACTGCGGCGTCACCGTTCATCTGGTCGACGCCGGCGTCGATACCGGTGGCGTGCTGTACCAGCAGCGGATCGATGTCGAGGACAGCGACGGCTTCAACACCTATCCGCTGCACCAGCTTGCCGCCGGGATCCCGCTGATGAAGCAAGCCCTGCACGACGTGGTCGACGGCAGCCTCGCCAGCCGCGACGGCGTCGGCCCGTCCCGGCTCTGGTACCACCCCACCCTCGGCCAGTACCTCAGGTACCGGTTTTCCAGGTCGGTCAAATAGGACTTGGGCAAGGAACCGGACCGATCGAAAGAGCCCCCTGATTCTCACGGCAAAAGCCGGATCGCAGCGAATGCCCCGGACGCCATCAGACAAGAAAAAGGCCGGAAGTCCCGATTTCTCGGGGCTTCCGGCCTTTTTGGATGCCGTTGGACGGCGTATTGGTGGGGTGGCGTCTATCCAACAATCCTCGGCAAGCCTTGTCCTGCAACGATCTCTTGAGTCGCAGACGACAAGATGCCCCCAAAGATGCCCCCAGCGCGTCGTGGTGACTGCCCAAGTCAGGCCACGGCAGCGTCGTCAGATTCGGTGCCGAGGTGGGCGTAGTGACCCAGGCGCGTCGTGCCTTCCGGGCTGACCAGATCCACGGAAGCAGCCAAGCCGGTTCGCTCGTGGTGATCCCGCGCCAGCTTGCGTGCCTCGGTGATGGCCCGCGCCAAGGTAAGGCGGCTCGCCAAGCAAGCCTGCCCGCGGCAGATGCACCACATGCCGGCGTCATCTTCCTGGATCGCGAACAGGATGCTCATCAGGCAACCCTCCATATGAGAAAGGCTCCCTTTCGGGAGCCAGTGAGCCGCGCAAGGGGGAGTTGCGACGGCTCGGGGTGCCCGGTGTTCGGTGAGGAACCAGACCATCCGGGCCGAGCCAATTTGCAACGATGGCAGCCAGGGTGCCATCAGGAAATGGCGTACGCCGGTGTAGGCGAAGCCTGACGTCATGCTGCTGGCGGACTATATTGCACGGGCGTACTAGGGGGTGCGCGCTCGTCGGGGCATACCGGCAAACAGGGGAAAACTCATGTACCGGCAATCTGTCGCGCGGATCTTCTTTGCATCACTGCTTGTTGCTTCTGCTGGTGTGGGGTCGTCCGTGAAAGCCCAGGAGCGCATGGAGGTTTGCGCAAAGATGCAGGAAGCCTATGGCAGCTACTCCACTTCGTACCATGTGAATGCGCTCGTCACCAACGGCCAAGACCTGGCCGCAAAGACCAACGATTACAGCGACTACGTGATGTACGCGACGTATGTCGTGATCTTCTGGTCACAGAATCAGGCAAGCGTCATCAAGATGCAGTACCCGACCCTCGGGCCCTTCCCGCAGGATGGCGTGGATCAAGAGGGGCGCACATGGCAAATCAATCAGTTCTCCGGGTATTGCATATAGATAGGCGCGATGGCCGGGGCATGGCTGTTCTTCAGACGTAGGACACGGGCGGAAGCGTCGGGTTGTAGTTCGGCACGTTGACCGACGTATTCGGCGCGCTGATGTTCGGCGAGTAGCTGCCGGTGTTGATCGACGGCGTATAGCTGGAAGCCCACTGCGGGACGTATTGGCCAGCCAATCCCGCGAGGTTCCCCATCAAGTTCGCCGTTTGATTGCCTTGTTGGATGGCGGAAGTTGCCTGTGCGTTTCCTGCATCCATCAGATACGAACCGATGGAACCGGCCTTTCCTGCTCCGATGCTTCCCAGGTTGGTCGACGCGTTCTGGCCCATGCCGGCAAGTCCCGCAAGCCGGTTGTAGTAATTGCCGTAGTTCTGGCTCGCCAAGCCCTGCGCGTACCCGAGGATGTCGGCGCTGTGGCCACCGGAGTACAACGAACCGTGTGCGGCCGCGCTGCGGTCGAGGCCTTGGATGCCCTGCGACAAGTTGAACTGGTAGTCGGGCGATGCCTTGAAGCTGGAATAGTCGCCCGAGTTCAAGGCTTGCATTTGCCCCAGCGCGTTGTTGCCTGCGGAGATGTACGGACTGAGGTTGCCAGACGTGCGCTGGTAGTTCTGCTCCGTCTGCTGGATCGCCTGGTTCGCAGCGTTCTGCTGGGCGTTGGCGGCGCTCTCCGCGGCACCCTTCTGCTGGTTGGAGGAATAGATGCTTCCGACGAGTGTGGCGCCAGCGACAATCGCCGCACCCCAAATCTCTGCCATGACCTTCTCCTAGACGAATTCGCCGTTCGGGGCGAGCTTGTTGAAATGGCTCACCCACACCATGCGGGCATCGGTGGCGTCCGTACCGATGCCGCCAACGGGGAGGCGTGAGTGGAACAGTGGTGCGTTGAAGATCAGCGCCCGATTTTTATGGCCGCGTACGAAGTCGGTTTGCACCCACTTGTCCTGATCGCGCGACACCATGTCGGCCTTGAGTTCTTCCAAGATCCCGGCGTCATGCATCTGTTGGAACGACGGCATCTCGATCAGGCCCGTGCGCTTGTGCCGATAGAACGCCGTGCCGTATTCCTCATCGTGATCCGTCAGGTACACAACGCAGGTGTGATTGCCCGACTCACGATCGCTATGGATGTAGGCGCGTTCCATGCCTGGAACCGTGTAGCGGAAGTACATGGTGTTCGGGATCGCTGCGCCGCCAATGACGCGCATCAGCGAGCGCACCATCAAGGCATGGTCGCCCCAAAAACCCATGCCCTCGTAGACGGAGCTTCCGACTTCACCCTTGTTGGGCTTCCAGGTATCGAAGCCCGCGGCAAGCGCGGAGGTTCGGACTTGATCGACTTCGGGGCAGAACCCGTCGATGACCATGTAGCTCATTCAGTGGCACCGGGTTTGGTCAATGGGGAGGCTCGCCCACGGCAACGCGCGATAGAGGATTTCATTCACGATGGCCGCGACACTTGTGCCCTTGTCGGCAGCGATGATCCGCAAGGCGACGTATAGCCCCGGGCGAACTTGAAGCTCGACGCTGACAGCTTCCTGCAGCGCCCCATCCGGGCAAACGGGACCGTTCATCGGTGACGGGATAGTCATGCCGTCGCCCTGCAATGATTCGCGCCACGGTCCGAGCCAGTGGGGTGACTGGTTTGCGATACCGCCAGGGAGAAAATCTCACTCGCGATGGCTGAGACGGTCACGTGTCTGTCGGCAGCCATGAGCCGCAACGCACGGTGCAGCTCCGGCGCGATGCGAAGCTTGGCGACGACTTTTTCCTGTGGATGTTCCATGGGCCTAGTGGGCCACATGGGCACAGGGTGGGCATCCGCAGAGATGCGCGTCCCTGCGCAACGCAATATCGTCTTACACCCTCATGTCACTCTCAGATGCTGGTGGGGTCATGCCGCTGCAGGGCTAGCCATGCGTCCAGGTCCTTCAGGTAGTACCAGATGCGGCCTGCCTTGACGTATGCCGGGCCGTGGTCGCGGGCACGCCACGCCCGCAGGGTTCCCGGTTGGATTCCCAGATAATGCGCTGCAGCCCTCTCATCGTGCCGCCCATCCGGGCAGATGTGGCCGGTCATGGCGCTTCCCTTTGCACTTCGCGCAGCGCATGCCGCTGCTCTCGCAACAGCTTGGCAAGCTGGCGCATCATGGGTCGCGTGCCACCTTTCCACCCGTTGCAACTAGACACGGTTTTCCCCTGGTCGCTGCGCGGGCCGGTGGATCTCGACCACGGTTGCCACTGCCTGATCGCTTCCCGTTGCCGCTGCCGCCGTTCCGGTGTCCAGCCGTTCGCCATGGTCATGCTCCAAAAGTTCGGTTGGCGCTTTCTCGATTTGCTCCGCGGGCGCGACCGCTGTGCCGTTGTTCACCTGCTGGGGGCCGTGCGCGATGTTGGCCTGCTTGGCGAACACCACGGGTGGGTTCTTGATCGTCGCCAGCGTTTCCAAAGTCATCCGGCACTGGTTCTGCGCCCGCAGGGCAAGCCGCAGGTACGTATCCACTGCCTCCGGGTAGCTACCCACGTTGAGGGCTGCGCGCCGCGCAAGGCTGGCGAACAGCACGTCCAAGGCTGCGGCTTGCGATAGCAGGGTTTCTTCCGAAGTCAGCTTGGAGTCGCCTTTGGCGATCCGCTCGCGCAGCAGTCCGGAAAACACCTGGGTATCAATCTCGCCGTACAAGCCCTTGGCAAATTCCATCGTGGTAGCCGCTGCATTGGCTTCCGGTGACAGGACATCCAGCGTCGCCAACAGCTTTATCTTCGCTGCGCGCTCCGCTGGCGCCATCTTCGTTTTCCTGGTCATGGCATGGCCTCCGTAGATCGCGCCGGCATCACCGCCAGCAATGCCTGCTTGTTGGCCTTGATGTGGTCGATCAGCTCGCGCGGGATGGCACCCTTGCCTCGCTCGGTTTCAATATGAAGGGTGTCGCCCGTGCGGGTGAGCACGCAGCCCGAGGCCCAGACCAGGAGCAGGGTTTCGATGGGATTGAAGGTGCGCGTGGTCATATGTCGATCCTCTCGCGCCCTACCCCGGCTTCTTCTTTGCTGGAACACCCCCCTCCAGCGGTAACACGGTAACAATGGCTTTCTGATGCGGTTTGCGGGCCATTGGCATCGGTAACGCCATCGGTAACACCGTTGCTGTTACCGGTAACGAGCTGTGTGTTACTGGAGGTGTTACCGATAGGAACCGCGCCGTTGTGCGGTTGTAACCGTGTTACCGATTTTTCAGGGGCGCTCCCAGAAAGATAGCGATGGAAGGCGTCCTCGAAGTCCATCCGGTCATAGCCTTTGACCAAGTGACCACCATTGAGACGCATCGTCTTGGGCTTGATCCCGAAGTCAGCGAGGCGCCTGGAGAGCCAGCGGGCATCTATCTCACGACCACGATTGAAGGTTGCCCATGGCGCTTCCTCGTCGCGAGTCAGTTCTTCCAGCAGCAACGTGCTGGCCAAGCGGGAGGAACCGCGCCGTTCGAATGCACCCCGGATATCCTCGAGCAACTCCACGCCGATACTTGGTGTTTCCTGTTCCACACCGTGAAGCGCCAGCGCAGCGGCACGGGCACGACGCGGCCACTCACCACCCGCTTCGTCGGCGATGGCTAGCAGCGGCTCCCAGCAGTCCTGTGCGCGATCGCCCAGCCCTACCGCTGGTGCCGGGTGCGCCATGCCCACCGCGTACAGTCGATCCGCTGCCCAGCGCGTCAACTGTGACCGTAGATCGGCCCACGGCTGCGGATCGGATCGCCGGATGCTGGCGGCGGTTTCGCCGACTACTTTGCGCCGCATCCGCAGCGGGATGGAGCGATCCTCGATCGTGCCAGCCAGCTTGCCGATGCCACACAGAATCTTCGGCGCCCAGGTGCTGAACTGCGTTGGCGTGTTGTCATCGCCCGTGCAGCGGACTACCACAGCGTTCTCGCGGTACAGGCCGGAATTGATGAGGCCGCGCGCCTCCTCGTTGTCCTTCAAGAAGGCGTCTACCTCGTCAATGCCCAGTGTTGGCTTCCACTTTTCCACCGTGCGGAAGATCGCTGCCGGGGAGATGCTTGCCACCGACAGAGGCCGGTATGCCAGCCGCATCATCGCCGTGAGCAGCACCGTCTTGCCGCAGCGCATTTCCGGGGCACTGATATGCGCCAGCGGCGATACGGTGAGCGCGTCCATGCAGTAGGTGTGCGCCACCCACAAGGCCGCGGCGCAGATTGTCGGTGGGTCAGCAATGACGTGCTGCGCGATGATTCGGTACATGCCAGCTAGCATCGCCGCGCCGTCCACGGGGCTCGGCCAAGGCTCCACGTCCGGGAATAGTTCGACAGAGCCGGCGTCATCCGGTGACGCGGTCAGCTTGTCCAACTCACCTACGCTCACCTTCGCTGCCTTTGCTGTGGCGCGCACCCGCTGGTATCGGGCCGGATCGTTCTGGCGAACCTCGATCAGGTCGACCAGCACATCCCGTTCAAAGATCGCACCAGGGTCGCTATCCATCCTCTGCAGGGCGAGATCGATACGGTCAGCGACCGGATTTGCCGCTGCCTCCCTCTCGGCCAGGTCATCGATGCTGGCGCTGTAGGTCTCAGTGGCCATGCAGCACCTCCTTGGCGTCGAAGATCCTGAGGGCCGAGATACGCATCCGCGTTAGCTCCTCGTCGTCCAGCGTGAAGCCATCGCCCATCTTGCTAGCGGCGATCTGCAGCACACTGGCCTCGTGGGTGAGCACGTCTAGCGCGGCACGCCATTTCGGAAGCAACGCGGCTTGTTTGAACTGGCTGCGTTCGATGGGCGTCATGGTCTTGAAGTCGCGACGTTGGAACAGATCGCCCACTTTCAGCCCAACAGCGGCTAGCACGTCGTGAACGCTGCAGCCGGCATGATCGTGTACGAGCAGTGTGCCGTTGTCGCCCTCGGTGATAGACAGGCTTGGGCGGCGATCAGCGTGCGCCGGGCAGAGCGCGATCCAGCCTTTGCCGGTCTTGATGACGCCTTCCAGGCGTGAGAGCAGTTGCTGCGCAGGATCGATCGTAGGGCTAGAATGACTGCGCGAGACGTTGTGAATGCGATCTGCCCCACGGCTGCCACCGTGGGGTTTCGCGTTTATGGGGCGGCTCATTCCGCACCGCCTTCAATCAGCGCGCGAATATCCTCGACGCGCCACGCGGTGATGCGCTCGCCCAACTTGACTGGCTTGGGGAAGCGCCCGGAGCGGACACCGGCCCACCAGGTCGAAGCGGAGACAGGGAACAGTGCGGGGATGCCCGGATCATTGTCTGCGGGCTTCCTGCCGACGATCTGCGGCAGGCGTACGAATCCGGTGGCAGGCAATGGCGCGGGCACCGCCGCGCAGGAGGTAACTGCAGTCATGGGTTGCTCCAAAGGCGAATGGGTTTTGGAGCTGATAGCGCGATCAGGCGCGGCCCACAGCGAAGGGCTCGGGATGAATCCCGTGTGTAGCAGTCAACGACCTTGGTGGTCGGATTCGGATTTGACGCTCCGACTGGCGCTACGGTTTCCCGTCAATTCAACCGGCCATTGCCAGCCGGGATCGTGGCGCAACGTCGTGCAGCCGCGTGCAACGGATATTGAGCGCATCCTGTTTCCGCGTCAACTCATGCCGCGCCAGCCGGGGAAGGTGCCCGGTGTTCGGGGATCAACCTAGGCGCGGCATGAAAAGCTTAGACGCTCCGCCGGAACAGCGCGCGAACACCTTCATTGCCGACTGCGCGGACGCTTTTCGGGTCGAGCGCCACACCAACCCGCACGAGGACCGACAGCCAGTGGGAAAGCTCGAGCCGCTCCGCTTCCGAGAGTGTCATTGCATCCGCCAGCAGCGCGGCCATACGGTCGTCTTGGGTGAGGATGCCCCTCATGGTTGATTCTCCGAAGAGGCACGAGAGTTGGCCTCGATGTAGTGCAAGTCGCTCGCGAGGTTGGCCAAGAAGGTCAGCAGGAAGCCCGTGTTGGACATCGTTTCGCTTTGCAGTTCATCGTGCGCCGTGTCCACGGTCATCCAGTCGCCGATGGCAGCGATGCCGCTCAGAACCGGCAAAAGCGCATTCCTGGCAGCCTGCGCTTTGAATTCTGGCTTCATGTTCGGGACGTTGAGGAGTTCGCCAATGCCGAGTACTTCGCTCATGGCAATCGTCGTGTCTGCGCGTGCGTTCATGTTTCCCCCTACAGGTTGGTTGGCCACCAAGCCTTTGCCGCGAGGTGGCAGGCGTGCAGGGTTGGCGAACCGGCCTACTAGGAAACCGGCCAGCCCGAAGGCTGCCCTGCACGCCCACCATAGAAGCGGGCACGCGCACGTACCGAGGACACAAAAAAAGCGCCATCGGCGCCGTTGCGCCTAGTAGAAATCAGGTCGCCAAACCTGGCCCCCGAATTGGCGGGGACGCTTAAACGATGCGCCTGGCAGGGGCGTGTGTCAAGGGGTGCTCACTGTTGCGTGAGCTGTGTCGTGCGGAGCGAACCGGGCAAGGCGGCGTGAGGATCGGCCATGGCTGACGCAGCTCGCAATGCCGCGCGCTATGGGCTCCGTCGGCTTCGCGGAACCGTGCGCGATAAGAGCGCCTGCCTGCCCGCATCCGTAAGGGTGAATCCGCCGAGGGTCTTGGTGATCAGCCCAAGATCAAGCAGGGCCTTCAAGTCCACCTCCGGCACCAGTTGGTGCGATCCGACACTCACTCGATGCAGCACATCCAACAGATGCTCCGACAGCTCCATGGCGCGATTCCAGCGAGGCAGGAAGCGCCACTGTAGTGCCGCCGGCGCAGCGCTTCAACGCGAGGAATTCTTCATGGGTGACGGCGCGCCACGTAAGCAGCTACGCCTTCATGCTCTCCACGGCCGCGCGCGTCGCCGCCGCCACTGCGAGCACTTCGGAGGTGTAGGTATCGGTCTTTCCGGATGCGATGGGCTGCTCACCGTTGAAGGGGCGAGCGGCATAGAGCTTCCAGTCTGCCTCGTATCGGAATGTCCCGCGATCACCGAATCCGGAGACGGCAATCGTCACCACCTTGCCGCCCGGGTATTCGTCCACTTTCCAGAAGCGCTCGTCGATTAGCCGCTTGGCAACCATGGGGCAGGCCGTGTCTGCGAAGGAGGCTTCCATGGTCACGCCTAAGCTCCACACCCGCAAGCTACCGCCCCACCGAGTTGCCTTATTCCGGCTTCCATTCTCGAAACCCGTTCATTCCTTCGCGTACTGCGGCAAGAAACGTGCGCCCTTCCATGGTCAGGTCGAGATAGATCCGATGCCCGTCGACTCCGGCCGAGGTAAGCGAGCGCGCGGACTCCTCATCCTGCATCGGGCGCAGAAGTCCGAGCAGCACGAAACGCCCAGCGACGTCGAGGGCGATCGTTTCATGGCACCCATGCTCGACCTGGAACAGCAGATCGACATCGTTCTGAGTCAGCGAAGTGGAGTTTTCCATGCGCGAGCATCCTGTTCAGCCTGTTGATAGTCACGCCCAAGTCCGTCTCCAATGGCGCGTAGTTCGGGTGATGCACTGGCTAGCGTCAAGATGCGAGGTCTTTCATTTTTTCAAAGCCTCTTTAGTTGACAAGCAACGCCTTGCAAAAGCATTAGCAAAACCAAGCACCGTCATGCCAAGCTTGTCGAAATTTCCGTCACTAATAAGCTGTAGGATTTCATGGCAAACGTCACGTGAAAGCTTATGCATTTTGCCATTTTCAGCAACTTCTTCTTGCAAGACTTCGGCAAGAATCTTTATTGATCTGAGTTGCTGAGGCGTAGGAGGACTAGTTTTCGCCCATTCGTCGTTGTGCCTGAAATTGTTCGCTGAAGCCCACAAGACTGACCCAACTGAATGGCCGTGGATAAGATTGCCGCTACGATCCCACTGATCGTTAGTAGCCTGCATGTCATCCCTCATAGAGAGCAACATGCGGCTTAAAATCATCGTAATGGCTCCGGCACAGGCGACAACATTGAGTTCTAGAGCCGCAAGCTCATCGTTAAGCTCATGGAACCTGGCGACATTCCCTAGACTCGGCCATGGCTCACTTGATCGCGGATCGATTCTTTCCGAGAAAACACCGTTAATACTGTTTTCAATCTCAATCTTTCGCTTTTGTACGCTAAATGCCGTGTCAAATAGATAGTGTAAGGTTGGGGAGTTAAACCGCCACTCCTGAACCACCTTATAAAGAGCACTGTACTCGGCATTATTTAGCATCAAATCGCCAGACCTTGTAAGTGCTAGGTCACCATTAACAAGGGCGAGGTCTCCTGGCTCTTTTAAAACATCAAGTTGGAATCGTTCTACGACCTCGTCGTACGCTGGCACGCCGCTATACTGAAATATCTCTTGTGGGCAAATACTCAAGTTGCATTACCCCGTCTTGCGCTTGAACGGCACCACGTCGCCACCAGCGCGCAGCGCGTCCAGGTAGTCCGCCCACCCCTGCATCATCTTCCGCCGCTCTGGCAGATGCGCTGTACGGTTGTAGGCGCGTCCGTTCGGGTCTTTCACGGCATGGGCCAGTTGGTGCTCGATGAAGTCGGGGCGATAGCCCAGCACCTCATCAAGGATCGTGCGGGCGGTGGCGCGAAAGCCGTGCGCGGTCATGTTGTCGGTGCCGTAGCCCATGCGCCGCAGGGCCGCGTTGATCGCGTTGTTGCTCATGGGGCGACGTGGCGAGCGGCCACCGGGGAACACGTACTGCCCTCGCCCGGTCAACGGCTGCAGCTCGCGCAGGACCGCCACCGCCTGATCGCACAGCGGCACCAAGTGCGGCTGGCGCATCTTCATCTTGCCGGCAGGAATGTTCCACTCCGCCGCGTCCAGGTCGATTTCCGCCCACTCCGCATGCCGAAGCTCACCGGGGCGGACGAACAGCAACGCAGATAGCTGCAACGCCGTCCGCGTGGTGATGTCACCCGTGTAGCCCTCGATGGCACGCAGCAGGCCGCCCAGCACGACAGGATCGGTGATCGCGGCATGGTGACGCTCTGCCGGCGAGGCGATGGCGCCTTTCAAGTCGGCCACGGGGTTCCGGTCAGCTCGTCCCGTAGCGATGGCGTAGCGCATGACCTGGCCACAGGTCTGCAGCACCCTGTGCGCCGACTCCAGCGCGCCGCGTTCCTCCATCCGGCGCCCTACCCGCAGGAACTCCGGCGCGCTCAGTTCGGCCACGGGCCGGCCACCGATGTACGGATAGACGTCGTTCGCCATCCACGCCTCGACCTTGACCCGGTAGTGCTCAACCCACGTCTGCTTGCCCAGCCATTCGCGGGCGACTACCTCGAAGCTGTTGGCTGCGCGTTCCTCGCCTGCCGCCTTCTCGGCCTTGCGGTGCTCGCCGGGGTCGATCCCTGCCGCCAGCAACTTACGGGCCGCGTCGCGCTTGTCGCGGGCATCGGCTAGCCCGGTGTTGGGGTAGATGCCGATGGCGAGGCGCTTTTCCTTGCCGTTGATCCGGTACTTCCAGCGCCACAGCTTGCCGCCTGCCGGGGAGACCTCCAGGTACAGGCCGCCACCGTCGAACAGGCGTTGCGGCTTGTCGGCAGACTTGGCCTTGCGGATCGCGGTATCGGTGAGCATGGGGGCATCCTCGATTGGGGGCATCGCGTCTCGGCGAATGCCCCATGCCCCACAGAATGCCCCCACCAAGGGCCGGATTGCAATGGATGCCCCCGGACGGTATCGGACAAGAAAAAGGCCGGAACCGTTGCTATTGCTAGGGTTTCCGGCCTTTTTTGGATGCCGTTGGACGGCTTGTTGGTGGAGGTGGCGGGAGTCGAACCCGCGTCCGAAAGCGCTTGATGCCCGGATCTACATGCTTAGCCCGCCGTTCGATCTCGTTCCGCGACAAGTACGGTGGGCAAAACGCACCGCGGAACCAGCCTGATTGATTTGACCTAGCACCGCCAGGCGGCAGCGTTCGGCGATCTCATGATAATGACCCTACACCGACGAGCATGAGCACAAGTGGGTTCGGGGCTAGGCCTTAAGCGGCCAGAGCGTAGTTGTCGTCGTTGGCAACTATGAGTTTGCCGCTGGATTAACGAGGAAAGCTGCCCCCTCGGCATGCACCAAGCCATCTCACTGCCCCCGTCGAAGCCAGTACACCCCCGGGGAAAACGGTATGGCCCAGCAAGTATATGGGGTCGCGGCACAAGGCTTCAATGCGATGCGCCGTACCCATGCATCGTTCGTTACATCTCCACGCAGTCGAAGCGCCGATCCGTCGCCACCTCGGCGTCGTAGTCCACGTCGCTGCGGTCGAAGCCGAAGAGTTTCAGGAACTCGTGCTTGTAGCCGGCGTAGTCGGTGATCTGCCTGAGGTTTTCGGTGGTGACGGTGGGCCATAGCGCCTTGCAGGCATCCTGCACGTCGTCGCGCAGTTCCCAGTCGTCCAGCCGCAGGCGGCCTTCGTCGTCGGTGGGTGCGTTGGCGCCGTCGGCGCGGTAGAGGCGGTCGTGGAACAGGCGGTTGATCTGCTCGATGCAGCCTTCGTGGATGCCCTTCTCCTTCATGATCCTGAAGGCGATGGAGACGTACAGCGGGATCACCGGGATCGCCGCGCTGGCCTGGGTGACCACCGACTTCATCACGCCCACGCGGGCGTCGAGCCCGCCGTGGCGCCCGCGCAGCGCCTTGGCGGTGTTGTCGAGGTGCTGCTTGGCCTGGCCCAGCGTGCCGTGCCAGTACATCGGCCAGGTGATCTCGGTGCCGATGTAGCTGTAGGCGATGGTCCTGGCATCCTTCGCCAGCACGCCGGCGGCGGAGAGCGCGTCGATCCACAGCGCCCAGTCCTCGCCGCCCATCACGGTGACGGTGTCCTTGATTTCCTGCTCGGTGGCCGGCTCGATGGTGGCCTCGATCACGGTGTCCTTGTTGGTGTCGACCGAGGTGTTGGTGAACGGTTGGCCGATGGTCTTGAGCGCCGAGCGCACCACTTCGCCGGTGTCCGGCAGCTTGCGCACAGGCGAGGCCAGCGAGTAGACGACGAGGTCGATCGGGCCGCCCATGCCATCCATGTCGTTCTTGATGATCTCGATGGCGCGCGCGCGCGTCTCGTTGGCGAACGCATCGCCATTGATCGACTTGCTGTACAGACCGGCCTGCTTGGCCAGCTTGTCGAACGCGGCGGAGTTGTACCAGCCGGCGGTGCCGGGCTTGTCCTCGCTGCTGGGCTTCTCGAAGAACACGCCCAGCGTGGCCGCGCCGTAGCCGAACGCGGCGGTGATGCGCGAAGCGAGGCCGTAGCCGGTGGAGGCGCCGATCACCAGTACGCGCTTCGGGCCCTTGCCGTCGTCGTGGATCGCGGCCCTGGTGGTGGCGATCTGCTCGGCCACGTTGAGCTCGCAACCGACCGGATGGGCCGTGACACAGATGAAGCCGCGCACTTTGGGTTTGATGATCACTGGGACTCGCTCCGCAAGGGAATTGCAAAGCGGCATCTTAGCGAAGGTGGGGGAACATGCGCTGCGGTAGGGAGCAATGAGCCCCTCTCCCGCCGGGAGAGGGGTTGGGGTGAGGGTTCGGACTTGATTGAACGCTGCACTTCGCCCGAACCCTCATCCGGCGCTTCGCGCCACCTTCCTCGCTCCCCAGAACGGCGCCATCCATGGCGCCTCTCCGCGTCTCCCGAAGGGAGAAGGGGAACGCCCGCGCTGCAGATGCTATTCAACCACTTGCAAGGCCTGCACCAGCGCGCGCACCTGCGCCTCGTCGCTGCGCAGTTCGCCGCCCTGCATGTCGGCGAGCCGCGGCGGCCGATGACGCATGCCCGAGGCGAGTTGCCGCTTGGCGGAGGCGTGGAACTCGCGGGCGCCGGTGGCGGCGGCCAGCGTGGCCAGATTGGCAGCGGTGACGCCGGCGCCGGGCATGATCGCGATGCGTTCTCCCGCTTGCGCGATCAGCTCGCGGATCAGCGGGGCGCCTTCCAGCGCGCTGGCCTGGCCGCCCGAGGTGAGCACGCGCTCGCAGCCCAGCGCGATCACGTCGTCCAGCGAGCGCCGCGGATCGCGCACGAGATCGAAGGCACGATGGAAGGTGACGCCAAGGTGACCGGCCGCGGCGAGCAGGCCGTAGCAGCGTTCCATGTCCACATCGCCGGCCGCGTCGAGCACGCCCAGCACCACGCCGTCGCAGCCCAGCGCCACGCAGGTCTCGACGTCGCGGCGCATCGCCTCGCATTCCTCGTCGTCGTAGAGGAAGTCGCCGGCGCGCGGGCGGATCAGCACGTACAGCGGAATGCGCAGCCGTTCGCGCGCCATCGCGATGGTGGCGTGCGAGGGCGTGAGGCCGCCCAGCTCCAGCGCGCTGCAGAGTTCCACCCGCCCTGCCCCGCCGGCCTGCGCGGCCAGCGCGGAGGCCACCGAGTTCGCCGCCACTTCCAGCAGGCGGGCGCTCATGCGGGAAAGACGCTCTTCGCGGGAACCAGCGCGCGCTGGTCCTTCGCGTCGCACACGGCGTAGGAGAAGCCGGGCTGAATCGCCCAGGCGCCCACTTCGCCATCCTGGTTCATGGCGAGGAAGCCCACCTGGATCTCCTTCGCTGTCTTCGGTTTCTTGCGCACGATGCGCAGCACCGCCTCGCGGCAGGCCTCGGTCGGCGTGCGGCCCTGGCGCATCAGTTCCACCACGAGGAAGCTGCCGGCGTTGCGGATCACCTCCTCGCCCACGCCGGTGGACGTGGCGCCGCCCACTTCGCCATCCACGTACAGGCCGGCGCCGATGATCGGTGAATCGCCCACGCGGCCGTGCAGCTTCCACGCCATGCCGCTGGTGGTGCAGGCGCCGGCGAGCTTGCCGTGTGCATCCAGCGCCAGCATGCCGATGGTGTCGTGGTTGTCCTTGTCGCCGGGGAAGCCCTTGCCGTAATCGCGCACCTCGCTGTTGGCGGTCGGCCGGTAGCGCGCGGTTTTCAGCCACTCGTGCCAGGCTTTTTCGGCCTCCGGCGTCAGCAGGTTCTCCTTCTCGAAGCCCTGCTCCAGCGCGAACTGCAATGCGCCGTCGCCGGCCAGCAGCACGTGCGGGGTACGCTCCATCACGCGGCGTGCCACCGAGATCGCGTGGGTGACGTGCTCCATCGCCGCGACCGCGCCGCAGTTGCCTTCGGCATCCATGATGCTGGCGTCCAGCGTCACCTTGCCGTCGCGGTCGGGGTAGCCGCCCTTGCCCACGCTGTGGTTCCTGAGATCGGCTTCCGGCACGCGCACACCGGCTTCCACCGCGTCCAGCGAATGGCCGCCTTGGCCCAGGATCGCCCACGCCGCCTGGTTCGCGGCGATGCCGAAATCCCAGGTGGAAGCCACGCGCACGGTGGCGGGCTGGCGGGCGGTGCCGGCCGACTCCGCGGCAGCGAGCGGCTTGCTTATCGCCAGTGCCGAGGCGCCCAGCAGCGAGGTCTTGAGGAATTGGCGGCGATCGGCCATGTCTGGTCCTGTGTTTTTGCGATCGTCCATGATCGCGGAGATCACACGGGCAGCCATCCATGGCTGCACTGCTCAAAGTATTTGCCATCGTCCGTGATGGCGAAGGTCAAACGGGCGGCCGTCCGTGGCCGCACTACTCAAAACCATTTTTGCAATCGTCCCTGATCGCGAGGATCACACGGGCAGCCATCCATGGCCGCACTGCTCAAAGTCTTTGCCATCGTCCGTGATGGCGAAGGTCAAACGGATGGCCAGCCATGGCCGCACTACTCAAAACCATTTTTGCAATCGTCCATGATCGCGAGAACCACACAAGCAGCCAGCCATGGACGCACTGCTCAAAGCAAAAAGCCCCGCGCCGGGGCGCGGGGCTTGGTTTCACTGCACGGCCGGCGCAAGCGCCGGCCGGTGGAACTCAGGCCGCAATCTCGACGCCCGAAGCCTGGGCACCTTTCGGGCCCGTGGTGACTTCGAACTTCACGCGCTGGCCTTCCTGCAGGCTGCGGAAGCCCTTGGAGTTGATGGCCGAGAAATGGACGAACACGTCCTCCCCACCGTCCTCGGGCGCGATGAAGCCGAAGCCCTTGGCATCGTTGAACCACTTGACCGTACCGAAACGCATTGCTGGAACCTCTGTAAGCATGGACAGGATGCACCCGACCGAGCTCGAACCATCCCCCTGGCTCACCGTCCTGGTGCCCGGAAAGTATCATCATGTTTGCGGGCAAAGCGCAATATGTGCCTGCCGATTTCCTGCCCGGGACCCCATTCCAGTCCACAAGGATGCGTCATGCGGTAATGCGATAACGCGCGATCACGCGCGCAGCATCGCTTCCAGCAGGCGCGGCACCTCGGCGGTGGCCGCGGCGAGATGGGCGAAGATCTCCTCGATGCTGATCTCGTCCTCGTCGCCGCAGCCGGCGGCATAGTTCGCCACCAGGGCGAGGCAGGCATAGTCCAGCCCCAGTTCGCGCGCCAGCGCGGCCTCGGGCATGCCGGTCATGCCGACCAGGTCGCAGCCGTCGCGCTTCATGCGCGCGATCTCGGCGCGGGTCTCCAGCCTCGGCCCCTGGGTGGCGCCGTAGCAGCCGCCGTCGATCACCGCGATGCCGGCCTTGCGCGCGGCCTGCAGCAGGCGGTGGCGCAACGCGGCGGTGTACGGCTCGCTGAAGTCGATGTGCTTCACCTCGGCGCCTTCGACGTCGCAGAAGCTGGTGTAGCGGCCGTGGGTGTAATCGATCAGCTGGTCGGGCACCACGATGGCGCGCGGTCCCATGTCGGTGCGGATGCCGCCCACCGCGTTGACGCCGATCACCGTGCGTGCGCCGAGGCCGTGCAGCGCCCACAGGTTGGCGCGGTAGTTCACCCGGTGCGGCGGCAGGCTGTGGCTTTCGCCATGGCGGGCCAGGAAGGCCACGCGCCGGCCCGCGAAATCGCCGACCAGCACCTCGCCCGAGGCGGCGCCGTACGGCGTCTCCACCGCATGCCGGCTGGCGTTTTCCAACCCGGGAAACTGGTACAGCCCGCTGCCGCCGATCACGGCGAGGTCGATGGCGTGCGGCGTGCTCATGCGCCGATCTCCTTCAAGGCATAGATGGCCGGCAGGTTACGGCCTTGCTCGTGGTAGTCCATGCCGTAGCCGAACACGTAGCGGTCGGGCAGCTCGACGCCGTTGAAGTCGGCGGCGATGCCGGCGACCAGGCGGTCGTGCTTCTTGCTGCACAGGCTGGCGATCAGCACGCGCTTCGCGCCGCGGCGCAGGCAGTCGTCGCGCACGGCCTTGAGCGTGTGGCCCTCGTCGAGGATGTCGTCCACCAGCAGCACGGTGCGGCCGGTAAGGTTCGCCGCTGGCTCGCGCAGCCAGTGCAGCTCGCTGCCGGAGGTGGCGCCGCGGTAGCGGGTGGCGTGCACGTAGTCGAATTCGAGGTCGGTGCGGATCGAAAGCGCGAGCTGGCCGGCGAACATCAGCGCGCCGTTCATCACGGTGAGGAACACCGCGCGCTCGCCGTCCAGCGCGGCGTCGATCCGCCGACCGAGGTCGGCGATCACGGTTTCCAGTTCGGCGCGCTCGAACAGCACGTCGGCGTGCGCCAGCGCGTCGTGGAGGGAGGGAGTCGTCGTGTTCATGCGTTGTCCGGTGCGGCGTCCAGCGCCGTGATGCGCGCGACGAAGCGGTCGCGCTGGGGGTTGTCGGTGAGGCTGTCCCAACTGGCGCCGATCGCGCCGCGCAGCGGGAGCAGCCGCTCGGGATGGGCCGGCGCGCGGCCGGCGACGGCGGCGATGGCCTGGTCCACCACGTCGGGGAAGCAGGCCAGCACCAGGTCGCAGCCGGCATCCAGGTGGCCGAACACGCGCTCGGCCACGCCGCCGGCCACACCCGCGGCAGCCATGCTGATGTCGTCGCTGATCGCCGCGCCGGCGAAACCCAGTTCGCCACGCAGGATCTCGCCGATCCACGCGCGCGAATAGCCGGCCGGATGCGCGTCGACGGCGGGATAGACCACGTGCGCCATCATCACCGCCTCCACCCGCGCCGCGATGCATTCGGCGAACGGGCGCAGGTCGTCGTGGCTGATCGCGTCCAGCGGACGCGGATCGATCGCCTGCGCCTTGTGGGTGTCGGCGGCCACCGAGCCGTGGCCGGGGAAGTGCTTGAGCACCGCGGCCATCCCGGCCAGGTGCATGCCGCGCACGTAGGCCGCAGCGAGTTCCGCAGTGACAGCAGGATCGGCGTGGAAGGCGCGCATACCGATCGCCGCGTTGCCACGCGCCAGGTCTGCCACCGGGGCGAAGCTGAAATCCACGCCGCAGGCGCGCAGCTCGCTGGCCATCACCCAGGCATGTTCCTCGGCGAGGCGCACCGCCTCGGCCGGATCGCGCTCGTACACCTCGCCGATTCGCGCCAGCGCCGGCAAGCGGGTGAAGCCCGTGCGGAAGCGCTGCACCGGGCCGCCTTCCTGGTCCACCGCGATCAGCAGCCGCTCGCCGCCGATCTCGCGGATCGATTCGCACAACGCGATCAGCTGCGCACGGTCGGCGTAGTTGCGTGCGAACAGGATCACGCCCGCCACGCCGGGCGCGACGAGCCAGGCGCGTTCGCGCTCGGCGATTTCGAGTCCGGCCAGACCGATCAGCAGCATCAGGCGTCCGCTCCATCGTTGGCGTCGCGCTCGGCCTGCGTCCAGCAGGCATACGGGTGCGCGATCAGGTTGACGTTGTAGTAACGCGAAAGTGCGCTCACCTCGCGGCCCAGCCACGGCGGCCGCGGGAATGGCGCGTCCGCCCGCGGCAACTCCACCTCGGCCACCACGAGGCCGGCATTGTCGCCCAGAAACTCGTCGATCTCGAACAGCGTGCCGTCGACCGTGACGTGATGGCGGTGCTTGCTCACTACACCGTCGCACAGCGTGGCCAGCAGCGTATCGGCATCGTTCGGCGGGATCGCGTAGTCGTACTCGGCGCGCTCGATGCCCAACCGCGCAGCCTTGATGTTGAGCCAGGCCTCGTCGTCCGCCCGGCGCACCCGCACCGAAGCGCGTGCATGCCCGGCCGCCAATGCCGCCGCACCGACCAGATAACCCTGCACGAGGTGCTCGCTGTGCTCGACCACGTCGCGCCAGCTGTCATCGCGCAACAGGAATTTGCGTTCGATTTCGATGGGCATGGCTGTCTCTTATCTCGAAAACGGGCATAGGTAACGGCGGTATTTAACGCCCGATCTCGTCATTCCGGCGAAAGCCGGAATGACGTCGTGGCAGATGCCACATGCAGGCATCACCGCTCGAACAGCGCGATGGATTCGACGTGCGCGGTGTGGGGGAACATGTCCATCACACCCGCCGCGCTGAGCCGGAAACCATGCTGGTTCACGAGAATGCCGGCATCGCGTGCCAGCGAGGCGGGGTGGCAGGAGACGTAGACGATGCGGTTCGTCGCCTGGTGCGGCAGGTAGGCCAGCACCTGGTCGGCGCCGGCGCGGGGCGGGTCGAGCAGCAGCTTGTCCCAGGGCTGGCGCGCCCAGTCGGCGCCGCGCTGGTCCTCGAACAGGTTGGCGACGTGGAAGCCGGCGTTGGCGATGCCGTTGCGTGCGGCGTTCTCGGCGGCGCGCGCCACCAACCCGTGTTCGCCCTCGACGCCCGCCACCTCGGCCACGCGGCGCGCGATCGGCAGGGTGAAGTTGCCCAGCCCGCAGAACAGGTCGAGCACGCGGTCGCCGGCTTGCGGATCCAGCAGCTCCATCGCGTGCGCCATCATCTTCCGGTTCATGCCGGCGTTGACCTGTACGAAATCCAGCGGCTGGAATTCCAGTTCCACATCGGCCGCGCCGCCGCCCGGCGACAGCGTGAACGCCAGCCGCGGTGCTTCCGGCCACAGCGGATGCACGCTGCTCACGCCACCCGGTTGCAGGTAGATCGTGAAACCGTGCTGCTGGCCGAACGCGACCAGTGCCGCGCGGTCGCGCTCGCTCAGCGGCTGCATGTGGCGGAACACCAGCGCCACGGCGTCGTCGCCGGCGGCGAACTCGATCTGTGGGATTTCGGAAGCCGCGTCCATGCCGCTCACCAGGTCGCCGAGCAGTTCGATCTTTTCACCCAGCGCGGGATGCACCACGTCGCAATGGCGGATGTCGGCCACGTAGCGCGGATTGGCCTCCTCACGGAAACCCACCAGCACGCGACCCTTCTTCGCCACCGAGCGCACCGACAATCGGCCCTTGCGGCGGTAGCCCCAGGGCTCGTCGGTGAGCGGCGACAGCCACCGCGCCGGTTCCACCTTGCCGATGCGCGCGAAGTTGTCGGCCAGCACGCGCTGCTTGGCGGCAATCTGGGCCGCGGCGTCCAGGTGTTGCAGCGAGCAGCCGCCGCACTGGCCGAAGTGCGCGCACTTGGGCAGCACGCGATGCGGCGAGGCGCTGAGCACTTCGACCGTTTCCGCCTCGTCGAAGTGGCGATGGCGCTGGCGGATGCGCAGGCGCACGCGTTCGCCTTCGAGCGCACCGGCGACGAACACCGCCTTGCCGTCGATACGGGCGACGCCACGGCCGTCGTGGCTCAGGTCGGTGATGTCGGCCTCGAGCTCGGGTGCAGGCGCGCGGGGACGGGAGTTGGATCGGGACATGGTCTGCGGGGCTTCAACACGGCGGGGGCAGACCGGTCATTATCGCCGATTGCACGGTGCAGCGCTGCCGCAAGCACTGCCCTCTCCCCCACCCCCTCTCCCGCAAGCGGGAGAGGGAAGCCAAACGCTTACTTGCGCTGCCACGCGCCGGCGCCATCCTGGCAGTACCAGCCGGCATGCGCATGTTCGATCCAGGTCTGCGCGAAGGTGGCGCGGATCTGCGCTTCCCACTCCGGATGGTTGTTGGCGTTGGCGATCTCGCGGTACAGCGCGGCGCGATCGCGGTTCTCGTCGGCCACGGCGGCGTTGGCCTGGGCGCGTTCGGCCAGCGGCACCTTGGCCGCGTCGCGCATGGCGACCATGCCGTCGCGAGTGAAACCCACCGCGCCGCTGTCCAGCAAGGCCTTCAGCGAGCCCTCGAAACGCGTGCGCATCCGCTCGTGGATCGCCTGCACCGCCGGCGTCTGCACGCGCAGGTTCGGCACGTCGGCGGCCTGGGCGGCCGGCACCAGCAGGTCCAGCAGCATCGCCGAGGGCTGATGCGCGGGTGGCGGGTTGTCCTGCGCCGGGGCGTTCTTGTCCGCCGCCGGCGCCTTCTGCCCGCTGCCGTCGAGCACGGTGCCGATGAACTGGTCGGCGGCCTTCTGCGCCGCCGCCTCGGGGAAATAGACGTTGATCGTGACGCATCCCACCAGTGCGACGGCCAGCATGGCGAGAATGGTGCAGGTGAGCTTGCGCATGTGCCACTCCTTTGAACGGGACGCTCGCAACGGCTTCAGCGAACCACCGGCGCGTGGCCGTTGATGGCTTCGCGCAGGCGACGCACCAAGGTGGGCCAGTCGACCCGGGCCTGGTGACCGATCACCTCGAGGTGCGGCAGGCCGCTGCCTTCGACGATAGTGTAACCGCCATCGTCGCTCTCCAGCCCGCCCATCTGGCAGATCGCGCCGCGCAGCGTGCAGCTGAGGCCGATGCGCTTGTAGCCGAAGGTCTTGAACAATTTCAGCATCGCGCCCTGCAGGCCGCCGGCCATGCCGCCACCGCCCACCGCGGTGAGATTGTTCACCGCGCGCTGACTGATCCGCCCGCCACTGCCGGCGAGCAGCGAGGCCTTGAACGCGACCGGGTTCCAGTTCGCCAGGCGCAGGTCGTCGATGGTGCCGTCGAGTCGCCCGGTGATGCTGCCGAAGTCGAACACGCTGGTGATTGCACCGAGGTCGAGCTGGTTGAGGCTGATGTCACCGGCCAGCACCGGCGCATCGCCGAACGGCTGCTGCAGCGAGAGGTGGGTGACGTCCACGAAGCCGTCGAACACGTTCACCGACAGGCCGCCCTCCAGCTCGAAGCGATCGCCGACCCAGCGCAGCGAGGGAACCGCGCCGCCCAGCGTGCCGGGAAAGGACGGCCAGCCCAGCGCGTGGCTGAAGCTGGCCATGTCGACGCCGGCGACGGTGAGGCTGGTGGCGAGACGCTGGCCCTTCGCCGCGGCCGGGCGCCAGTCCAGGCTGGCCAGCCGCAACTGGCCCTTCAGCACCGGCACGGTGAGCGGCTGCTGCAAGGCCAGCGTGCCGTCGCGGCTCTGCCAGTGCGACTGCGCCGCACCATTGGGAATGCGGTAGAACTGCAGGCCCTGCCAGCCCAGCGTGGTGGCGGGACGATCGCCCTGCGCCGACCAGTCCAGGCCGCCGCGAAGGTCACTCACCGCGAAGCGGCCGGCGCCATCGGCCAGGTCCAGCCGGTCGGTGTCGAACGCGAAAGCGTGCAGGCCGTCGCTGCGCAGGTCCAGGCTGCCGCTCAACTGCCCCGCGGAGCGCACGTCACGCAGGCCCAGCGTGGCCAGCCAGGCCTGGCCGTAACGTTCGTACGCCGCCGGCAAGCTGGCGTGGAAGCGATCCAGCTGCAGTTTCTGCAGGTTGCCCCTGGCGTCGAACGCCAGCGCGCCGTCCAGTTGCAGCGCATCGGCATCGTCGACGTGCAGGCGATCCAGCTCGATCGCGCCGCGACTGGCGCGTGCGCCGATATCCAGTTGCACCGGGTGCGCGGGCAGTTTCGCGTACAGCGGCCCCAGCAGCAGTTCGCCGCCGCCCAGGCTGCCTTGCAGGCTGATCCGTGCTCCGTCGTCGCCGCTCTCGAAACCGAAACGCACCTTGCCGCTGATGCCCTGCCCCGCGAGGGTACCGCTGGGCGTGTCGAAGCCGACGCCGGCCAGGGTGAGCTCACCGGAGGACTGCACCCCCGCGTCGCCTGCGTCCAGCGCGAGATCGGCATCCAGCCGACCGGCGCCGAGCCGGCCGGACCAGACCGTGCCGAGCAGGCCCTGCAGCCAGCCGGCCGGCAACTGGCGCAGGCTGATCTTCGCGTGGCTGAGCTGGTCCAGCGGCAGCCACGCGCTGGCCTGCGCCTTGTCCTGCTGCAACTGCACCTGCATGGTGTCGGAAGCGGGATTCACCACCCAGCTGAGTTGCGCGTTGCCCAGCGCGCCGCCCGGTGCGCCGCGCAACTGCAGGTGGCCGTCGAACACCCAGCGCAGCTGCGCATCGCGCTGCAACCGGCCGTCGAGGTGCAGACCCACGCGCCGCCAGCCCAGCGCGGCAATATCCGCCTGGCCGGCCTGCAGCTGCAGATGCAGGCCGCCGGCCGGATCCTCGCTGAGCCGGGCGCTCAGGTCCTGCAGGCGCAGGCCCGGCAAGCTGAGCTGTTTCGCGGCGATCGTGATGTCCGCCCGCGCCGGCTCCGCCAGGCCCAGGCCGAGGCCGAGCAGCAGGAACAGGCACAGCAGCAGATGGCTTGATGTCGGGCGCATGTCGGGCCATTCTGCCAAAACCAGCTGAACCAAGGACCCGGTCATGCCAGCCAGCCCCGTTGCCTCCCCTTCGCCGCGTGTGCTGGTGGCCGACGACGATCCGGCCAGTCGCCGCTTCCTGTGCGATGGATTGCGCTCGCTGGGCGCCGACGTGACGGACTGCGCCGATGGCGTGCAGGCGCTGCGGCTGGGCCGCGGCGAGGCCTTCGACCTGCTGCTGCTGGACTGCCGCATGCCCGGCGCCGGCGCCCGCGAGGTGTTGGCGGCTCTGCGCGCCGACGCCCAGGCCCGTTCCGCCGGCAGTCCCGCGGTCGCCAGCTCCGCCGAGCTGGACGGCGCCGAACAGCGCAGCCTGCTCGCCTGCGGCTTCGGCGACGTGCTGCGCAAACCCTGCGGCATCGCCGACCTGCAACGCCTGCTGGCCCGGCTGCCCGGCGCCATGCCGGTACTGGACGACATCGCGGCCCTGCGCGCCAGCGGCGACGCCACCACCATGCGGGCGCTGCGCCAGCTGCTGCGGGGCGAGCTGGCCCTGCTGCACCAGGAGCTGGGCATGCCGGTTCGCGACCAGGCGGCACTGGACGACCGGCTGCACCGGTTGCGTTCGTCCTGTGGTTTCTGCGGCGCCGCCGCGCTGGCCGCCGAGGTGGCCAGCCTGCAGCAGCTGCTGCGCGAGGAGCCGCACGGTGCCGCCCCGGCCATCGCCCGATTCCGCAGCGCCGTGCAGGTCACGCTGCAGGCCCTGGATACCTGAGAGCCGGCCGCCTCAACGACGCGGCTGCGCGCCCGCCAGCATGCGCCACGCGCGCAGTTCGCCCCCGCCCAGGTGGTAACGGATCACCTCGCGCATCAGCCGGCGCAACGCCGCCGCCCCCGCGGGGTCCGGCATGCGATCTTCGGCCAGCGCGAGCAGGTCGCCGCCGCACACGGCACGGGCCGCACCGGCCGCGCAACGCACGGCGCCTTGCTCCACGTCGTAGCGGTAATGCACCTGCGCCTGCAGCACCTCCTCGCCACCGGCCTCGCAGCGCAATTGCAGTCCGTAGCCGATGGCCTCCAGCAGGTCGCGCTCGAAGCGACGCAACGTCCATCCCGCCGGCTCGCCCGCGGCCAGCCGCGCCAGCGTACGAGCATAGGCGTCGAACAGCGCCGGCTGCGCGTCCTGCCGTGCGGTGAGCCGCACCACCAGCTCGTTGAGGTAGAGCCCCGCCAGGCCGTGGTCGCCACCCAATCGCAGCGGCATGCCCACCGTCTCGGCTCCCGTCAGCGTGGCCATCTCGCCGCGCAACAGCAGGTCCAGCGCCAGCGGCTGGAATGGCTCCAGTTGCGCCCGCCGCAACTTCGCCCGTTCGCCACGCACCCCGCGCGCGACCACACCGAGCCGGCCGTGGTCGCGGGTCAGGCATTCGAGCAGCAGCGAAGTCTCGCGATAAGGCCGCGCATGCAGCACGTAGGTGGGTTGCTGGTCGAGGCGCATGAAAAATCAGGAGTGAGGAACGAGAAGCGAGAAGTGAGAGAGCGCAAGAAGCGAAAAGCGAACGGCGATGATGCGAGAAGCATCCCCGGCCTTTCTCTCACTTCTCACTCCTCACCTCCACTCCTAATCCGTATAGCCGAACTTCTTCAGCATCGCCTCGTCGTCCACCCAGCCTTCGCGCACCTTCACCCACAACTTGAGGAAGACCTTGCGCTCGAACAGGCGCTCCATGTGCCGGCGCGCGGCCGTGCCGATGGCCTTGAGCTGGGCGCCGCCCTGGCCGATCACGATGGCCTTCTGGCCGTCGCGCTCCACCCAGACCACCGCGTGGATCTCGGCGACACCGTCGGGGCGGTCGTTGAACTGCTCGATCTCCACCGTGGTGGCGTAGGGCAGTTCCTGGTCCAGCCGCAGCATCAGCTGCTCGCGCACCATCTCGGCGGCAAGGAAGCGCTCGCTGCGATCGGTGATCTCGTCCTCGCCGTAGACCGGCGCGCGCACCGGCAGGCGGGCGAGGATGGCCCGCTCCAGCTCGACCAGGCCCTTCTTCTTCAACGCGCTGGCGTAGTGGATTTCGTCGTAGTCGTGCTTCTCGCTCAAGCCGGCCACGAACGGCAGCAGGGCCGTCTTGTCCTTGCTCAGGTCCACCTTGTTGATGACCAGCAGGCGCGGCGCCTTCTGCTCGGTGAGCGCGGCGTACAGCGCCTCGTCCTCGTCGGTCCAGCGGCCCGCCTCGATCACCTGCACCACCAGGTCGACGTCGCTGATCGCGGCGCGCGCGGCGCGGTTGAGGCTGCGGTTCATCGCCCGCTTGGCGCCGCGGTGCAGGCCGGGGGTGTCGACATAGAGGATCTGCCCGGCTTCGCTGCTCGCGATGCCGAGGATGCGGTGGCGGGTGGTCTGCGGGCGCGGGCTGACGATGGAGAGGCGGAAGCCGATCAGCGCATTGAGCAGGGTCGACTTGCCCACGTTCGGGCGGCCGGCCAGCGCGACCAGACCGCAGCGATAGTCGGCGTGCGGCAGCGCGCCGTCGGCGCCGGATTCGATGGGATGATCCATGGGAAGGGGTACTCGGACAGGTGTGCGGCATTGTAGTGCGCCAACCCGTGCCCGCAGGCAGTCGGCGCAAGCGCGGTCGCACTCAGGCGGCGCGCGACTGCTCGATCAAGTGGGCCAGCACGGTATCGGCGGCGTCCTGTTCGGCCTGGCGCCGGCTGGAGCCGCTGGCCTCGGCGCTGAACGGTTGCGGCTCGGTCACCGTGCAGCGCACGTCGAAGACTTTGGCGTGGTCCTCGCCGTGGCTGTCGACCAGCTCGTACTGCGGCAGCGCATGGCCATGGCCCTGCAACCACTCCTGCAGACGCGTCTTGGCATCCTTGGAGGAGCGCTGCAGCGCGGCGATGCGTTCCGCGAACAACTCGCGCACCACCTGCCGGCAGGCGTCTAGGCCGCCATCGAGGAAGACCGCCGCCAGCGAGGCCTCGAACGCGTCGGCGAGGATGGAATCGCGGCGGAAACCGCCGCTCTTCAGCTCGCCGGGACCGAGCTTCAGCGCATCGCCCAGTTCCAGCTCGCGCGCGATCGCCGCCAGCGCCTGGCCGTTGACCAGCTGTGCACGCAACCGCGACAACTCGCCCTCGCTGGCCTTCGGATGCACCTCGTACAGCATCTCGGCGACGAAGGCGCCCAGCAGGGCGTCGCCGAGGAACTCCAGGCGCTCGTTGTTGGGCTTGCCGACGCTGCGGTGGGTCAGCGCCAGCGCGGCAAGTTCGGGATCGCGGAAACGGTAGTTCAGGGTCAAGCGGGGCGGCTCACTCGTTCACGTTGCCCTGCATCTTCACACTCTTCTCGAAGTGCAGCAGAAAATCGATGTTGTAAATGAACGGGATGTCCTTGTCGTAGACGACATGCAGCGTACTGCCGCCGCCGTTGTCGCGGCTGATCGTGATGTCGGTCGGCTTGATGGTGTTGTCGCCGACGTATTGATTGTCAAACTTGAACATCAGATCGCGACGGATCTCGTCCAGTGACTTGCCCGATGTTCCGCTCGAAGCTTCCTGGTTCACCGCCTTCACCACGCCACCGTATTCGGTATAGGACGGCACCAGCTTCATCGCCATGTAACCGAAGAAACCCACCACCAGCAGGATCACCAGGAACCCGATCAGGGTCACGCCCGACTGCTTCGTTTTCATAGTCCCCTCGCTATGCGACCGGTGCGACCGGCCGTGGTTGCGTCATGCAGTCGCATGCCCATGCGACCGCCGGCGCCGATTATGCCAGCGGCCGCACGGCATGCGGCAGCGGTTGCATCACATCAGTGGATGATCGTGCCGATGCGGTGGAAGTCCACGCCACCGGTGCCCCAACCCTTCCAGCTCATCCAGATCATGAAGGCCTTGCCCGCCAGGTCCTGCTCCGGCAGGCAGCCCCACCAGCGGCTGTCGGTGCTGTTGTTGCGGTTGTCGCCCATCACCAGGTAGCAGCCCGGCGGCACCTTGGACGGCACCTTGTCGTTCGGGATCGAATTGGGCGTGGTGTAGGCCGGCATGCGCGCCACCAGGTGATTGACCACCTTGCCGTCCTCGCGCTGCAGATGCTCGGTCCACACGGTGGCGCCCATGTCCAGCATCAGGCGCTCCTCGTCGCGCTGCGGATTGCCCACGTAGGGGCCGATCTCGTCGGCCTGCACCGGCTTGCCGTCGATCAGCAGGTCGGCGCCGTGGATCTCGATGCTGTCGCCCGGCAGGCCGATCACGCGCTTGATCCAGTTCTGGCTGGGCACCGGCGCGTGCGGATCGGCGCAGCTGATGTCGCCGCTGCGCACCAGGTGGCCACCCGCATCGCGGCACAGGAAGCCGGGGAAGCGGAACACCACCACGTCGCCACGCTTCGGTTCGCCGAGGTCGAGGAACTTGGTGTTGAACGCCGGCAGGCGCAGGCCGTAGGCGAACTTGTTGACCAGAATGAAATCGCCCACGTCCAGCGTGGGCATCATCGAACCGGAAGGGATGCGGAACGGCTCGGCCACGAAGGAGCGCAGCACCAGCACCGCCAGCACCACCGGGAACAGCGAGCGCGCCCAGTCCACCGGCGCCGGGTCGCGGTACTCGCTGCCGGCCGCGTCGAGACGCGCCTTGCGCTTCTTGTAGAGGAACAGCCGATCCAGTCCCCACACCACGCCGAACAGCACGGTGAGGCCCAACAGGATCGCGGAAAAATCGAATTCCATGCTTACTCCCTGGGGTGCCGCTTCTTATTTGTCTGTCCGCAACACGGCGAGGAAGGCTTCCTGCGGAATCTCCACCCGACCGACCTGTTTCATGCGTTTCTTGCCTTCCTTCTGCTTCTCCAAGAGCTTCTTCTTGCGGCTGACATCGCCGCCGTAGCACTTGGCCAAGACGTTCTTGCGCAGCGCCTTCACCGTGGAGCGCGCGATGATCTGCGCACCCACGGCGGCCTGGATCGCCACGTCGAACTGCTGGCGCGGGATCAGGTCCTTCATCCGCTCGACCAGCTCGCGACCGCGGCGATCCGCGTGCGAACGGTGCACGATGAGGGAAAGCGCATCCACGCGGTCGCCGTTGATCAGCACGTCCACGCGCACGAACGGGCCGGCGTCGAAGCGCTCGAAGTGGTAGTCCATCGAGGCGTAGCCGCGCGACACCGACTTCAGGCGATCGAAGAAGTCCAGCACCACCTCGGCCAGCGGCAGCTCGTAGGTGATCTGCACCTGGCTGGCCAGGTACTGGATCGAGCGCTGCACGCCGCGCTTTTCCTGGCACAGCGTGACGATGTTGCCGATGTAGTCCGGCGGGGTGAGGATGCTGGCCACGATGATCGGCTCGCGGATCTCCTCGATCTGCGGCACCGGCGGCAACTTGGCCGGGTTGTCCAGCGCCAGCACCGTGCCGTCGCTCTTCAGCACCTCGTACACCACGGTGGGCGCGGTGGTGATGAGGTTGAGGTCGTACTCGCGCTCCAGCCGCTCCTGCACGATCTCCATGTGCAGCATGCCGAGGAAGCCGCAGCGGAAGCCGAAGCCCATCGCCTCGGAACTTTCCGGCTCGAAGAACAGCGCGGCGTCGTTCAGACGCAGCTTGTCCAGCGCCTCGCGCATCGCGGGGAAGTCGTCGGCGGAAACCGGGAACAGGCCGGCGAACACGCGCGGCTGCATGGTCTGGAAGCCGGGCAGCGGTTCGGAAGCAGGTTTGCCAGCATGCGTGAGCGTGTCGCCTACCGGCGCGCCGTGCACGTCCTTGATCGAGGCGTTGATCCAGCCCACCTCGCCCGCGGAAAGCTTGTCCAGCTTCTTGCGCTTGGGCGTGAACACGCCCACCTCGTCCACCTCGTGGGTGCGGCCGGTGGACATCACCAGCAGCTTGTCGCCGGGCTTGATCTCGCCCTGCATCACGCGCACCAGCGAGATCACGCCGAGGTAGTTGTCGAACCACGAGTCGATGATCAGCGCCTGCAGCTTGTCGGTGTCACGCGGCTTCGGTGCCGGAATGCGCGCCACGATCGCTTCGAGCACCTCGACCACGTTGAGGCCGGTCTTGGCGCTGATTGCCACCGCGTCGGTGGCATCGATGCCGATCACCGCCTCGATCTCGCCCTTCACCTTCTCGACGTCGGCGGTGGGCAGGTCGATCTTGTTGAGCACCGGCACCACTTCCAGGCCCATCTCGACGGCCGTATAGCAGTTCGCGACGGACTGCGCCTCCACGCCTTGGGCGGCATCCACCACCAGCAGCGCGCCTTCGCAGGCGGCCAGCGAGCGGCTGACCTCGTAGGAGAAATCCACGTGGCCGGGAGTGTCGATGAAGTTGAGCTGGTAGGTCTTGCCGTCGCGCGCCTTGTACGGCAGCGACACCGACTGCGCCTTGATGGTGATGCCGCGTTCGCGCTCGATCGGGTTGTTGTCCAGCACCTGCGCTTCCATCTCGCGCTCGGCGAGGCCGCCGCAGATCTGGATGATGCGATCCGCCAGCGTGGACTTGCCGTGGTCGATGTGGGCGATGATGGAGAAATTGCGGATCAGTTCCATGGAGCGCGCGAAGCCGGCCTTGCCTGGGGAGCGCCACCGGAATGGCGGCACGAACCCGGTATTGTCGCATGGAACCGCCGGCCGCCGCCGCAGCGGCGCCATGCGCACCGGCACGGGGAACGACGTCGGCGAAAACCGTCGCACCCCATGCCGGCCGCCATCACTTGCCGTCCGGCACGGTCAGGCCGAAGAAGCGGTTCTGCCCGTCGCGGCGCACCAGCAGCAGCACCGTGGAACCAGCCTTCACGTCCTTCGTCGCGGCGCGGAACGCCTCCACGCTGCCCACCGGCTGCTGATTCACCATCAGGATCACGTCGCCCGGCTGCAGGCCGGCCTGCGCCGCCACCGCGCCGGTGACATCGCCGACCAGCACGCCCTGCCCGGACTTCAGGTCCACCTGCTTGCGGGTGGCGTTGTCCAGCGGCTGCACGGTGATCCCCAACGCGGCGGCGCCGCTGCTGTTCGCGCCCGGCGCCGCACCGCCGTTGTCCACCGCATTCTGGTCGCGCGGCATCGCGCCGATGGTGACCTGCACGGTTTCCTTCTTGCCGTTGCGCAGGATCTCCAGCGGCACCCGCGTACCCGGCTTGGTCATGCCCACCAGCGGCGGCAGGTCGGAAGGACTGCGGATCACGTGGCCGTCATAGCCGAGGATGATGTCGCCGAGCTGGATGCCGGCCTTCTCCGCACCGCTGCCAGCGGTCACCTCGGCGACCGCCGCGCCGGAGGCATCCGGCAGCTTGTAGGCCTTCTCCATGTCGTCATCGACGGCCTGGACCAGCACGCCCAGCTGGCCGCGCGTCACGTAGCCCCTGGTCTTGAGCTGCTCCACCGCGTTCATCGCCACGTCGATCGGGATCGAGAACGACACGCCCTGGTAGCCGCCCGTGCCGGAATAGATCTGCGAGTTGATGCCCACCACCTGGCCTTGCAGGTTGAACAGCGGGCCACCGGAATTGCCGCGGTTGATCGGCACGTCGGTCTGGATGAACGAAGTGTAGGGCTGGTCCTGGCTGCCCAGGTTGCGGCCGATCGCACTGACGATGCCCTGGGTCACGGTGTAGTCGAAACCGAACGGCGAGCCGATCGCCAGCACCCACTGGCCGGGCTTCAGGCTGCGCGAGTCGCCGATGCTCACCGTGGGCAGGCTGCCGCCTGCGTTGACCTTGAGCAGGGCGATGTCGTAGGTGGGATCTGTGCCGACCACCTTGGCGTCGAGGATGCGGCGGTCCTGCAGGCGCACGATCACCTTGTCCGCATCGGCCACCACGTGGTTGTTGGTGAGGATGTAGCCATCGCCGGAGACGATGAAGCCCGAGCCCAGCGAGGTATGCGCCTGCTCCGCCGGCGAGGGCATCATCGGCATGCCGAAGAAGCGGCGGAACAGTTCGGCCTGCGGATCGTTCGGCATGCCGCCCTGCCCCGACAGGCCGCGCACGCCGGGCTTGCCGCGACCGCTGTACTTCGCCTCCACCTGCACCACGGCGGGTGCGTTCTTCTGCACGATGCCGGTGAAGTCCGGCAGGGAGGCCGCGGCGGGTGCCGGCTGGGCCTGCACCACCGGCACGGCCAGGACCGTGCCGGCCAGGGCACAGCACACCAGCAGGCTCAGGCGGGAGCTGCGCAGGATGGATGATTTCATGACGCCTCCTAGGATCGGTTCGGGCTTCGGAACGGACACGCGCCACCGACGACCCTGGTCGGGTCGCGGGTGAGCGGAACGGGATGGAGAGGCGGACCGCGGTGCGTGCACGCGGCCTCGCCTTACTGGGCGCTAGCGCCTTGGCGCGGAGCGTCCGGCACTTGCTGCTGGGCCGGGTCGAGCAGGATCAGGTAGCTGCCGTCATGGTTGTCCAGCGTGCGGTAGCGCTGCGCGCGGAATGGCGACATGCCGCGACCGCCGTACGACGGCGAGAGGCCGGCATCGACCGGCGCAGCCAGCGTGGCCGAGGCGCGCTGGCTGAGCAGGCCGGGCGCCTTGCCGCTCAGCCACGGCGGCACCACCGCCACTTCCGGCTGCGGCGCGGCGGTTGGCGCGCTCTTCACCGGCATGCCCGGTGGCGCAGCCTGCGCGGTCAGCGGGGTCGCGTGCCGTTCGGCATCGCCGGTGGGCTGGGCGATCATCAGCGCTGCGGCGGCGACGCCCGCGGCGATTGCGCCACCGGCCGACCAGCGCAGCCAGCGATGGTGGCGCGGCACGGCGGCCACGACCGATTCCTGCTCGATCGCCAGCATCACCCGCGACACGAAGCCGGCCTCGGCCAGCGGCGGCAGCTGTTTGCGCAAGCCATCGCGGGCGACGTGATAGCTCACCCAGGTGCGCCGCAGCTCGCCGTCGTGGTCGAGCCGGCGCAGCAGGAAGCGCAGTTCCTCGTGCGACAGTTCGCCGTCGATGCCGGCAGAAAGGTGTTCACGCGCATGCTGGTCTGGCTGGTTCATGTCTGCTCCTCGCGATCCGACAACAACGGCCGCAACTTCTCGTCGATCGCCTCGCGGGCCCGGAAGATGCGCGAACGCACCGTACCGATCGGGCAGCCCATCGCCTCGGCGATTTCCTCGTAGCTCAGGCCGTCCACCTCGCGCAGCGTGATGGCCACCCTGAGTTCCTCAGGCAGCGCTTGGACAGTGGAAAACACCGAATGTTCAATTTCCTGCCGCATCAGCTCGCGTTCGGGGGTGGCGCTGTCGTGCATGCGCTCGGCACCGGACAGGAACACGGCGTCCTCGGCGTCGATGTCGTCGGTGGGCGGACGCCGCCCCATCGCCACCAGGTGGTTCTTGGCGGTGTTCACCGCGATCTTGTAGAGCCAGGTGTAGAACGCGCTGTCGCCGCGGAACGAGCCGATCGCCCGCCAGGCGCGGATGAAGGACTCCTGCGCGATGTCCTCGCACTCGGCGTGGCTCCTCACATAGCGGGAGACCAGCCCGATCACCTTGTGCTGGTATTTGCGCACCAGGAGATCGAAGGCGCGCTTGTCGCCGCCCTGCACGCGTTCGACGAGTGCCCGATCCAGTTCGTTTTCGCCCGTGCGGGCCGTTTCCGTCGTCAATGCCGTCTTCCGCTGCGGAGCTTGTGCCAGAACGAGCGCTGCTCAGACCGGGGCCGGGCGTGCAAGTTCAGCGTGCCCATGAGTGTAGCGATTCCACCCTGACGCACGGCTGTGCCATCGGTTGACTTGTCCGGGTCAACCGAGCATGGGGACGACGGGTGCCCGGCTCAAGCCGGCACGGCGGTCGGCTGGCCCAGCAGTTGCTGGCGCTCGGCCAGCAGGCGCTCGAAGGAAACCACGGGCAACGGCCGGCAGAACAGGTAGCCCTGCAGCTCGTCGCAATCGTGGGCACGCAGGAACGCCAGGTGCTGCTCGGTTTCCACGCCCTCCGCCACCACGCTGCGGCCGAGCCGGTGCGCCATCTCGATGGTGGCGCGCACGATCGCTTCGTCGTCCGGGTCCACGCCGATGTTGCGCACGAAGCTCTGGTCGACCTTGATGCGGTCGGCCGGCAGCTTGCGCAGGTAGTCCAGCGAGGCGGCGCCGGTGCCGAAGTCGTCGATCGCGATCCGGCAGCCCAGCCGGTGCAGCGCCTGCAGGTTCTCCACCAGGTTCGGCGCAGCCTTGATGCTGATGCTCTCGGTGATCTCCAGCTCCAGCAGGGTGGGATCGAGCCCGGTTTCCTGCAGCGCGCGGAACACCGTGGCCGGCAGCTTCGGCTCCATCAGCTGCAGCGCGGACAGGTTCACGCCCAGGCGCAGGCGCAGGCCGTAGCGCTGCTCCCACTCCTGGGCTTGGCGGCAGGCCATGCGCAGCACCCATTCGCCGATCGGCACGATCAGGCCGGTCTCCTCTGCCAGCGGAATGAACACCGCGGGGCTGATCGGCCCCAGCTCGGGGTGCTCCCAGCGCAGCAGCGCCTCCATCCCCACGATGTCCTCGCTGTCGGTGCCGACCTGCGGCTGGTAGACCAGGCGCAGTTCGCCGTTGCCCAGCGCATGGCGCAGGCGCGAGCGCAGCGCCAGGCCGTGCTCGCGCGCGTACTCCGGGCTCACCTCGTAGATGCGGCAGTTGTTGCGGCCCTGGCGCTTGGCCGCGTACATCGCCTCGTCGGCATGCTTGAGCAGGGTTTCCGCATCGGCCGCGTCGTCGGGGAAGAAGCTCACGCCGATCGACACGCCGACCTGCAGGCGGGTGCCGTTCTCCAATTCCAGCGGCTCGGCCACCACCTGCAGGATCTTCTCGGCCACCCGCTGCACGTCGTCGTTCTTCACGATGTGGCGCAACACCACGGTGAACTCGTCGCCGGCATAGCGTGCCACCGTGTCGGAAGCACGCACGCTGCCGCGCAAGCGGCGGGTGACTTCCTGCAGCACCTGGTCGCCGGCGGCGTGGCCGTGGGTGTCGTTGATCGCCTTGAAGTGGTCGAGGTCGACGAACAGCACGGCGAAGCATTCGCCGTTGCGCACCGCCTCGCGCAGGATCGATTCCAGCCGGTCGCCGAACAGCAGGCGGTTCGGCAGGCCGGTGAGCGCGTCGAGCAGGCCCTCGGCACGCCCCTGCTCGCGGGTGAGCCCCAGCTCCAGCCCCTGCGCGAAACGCGCCGCCGCGCAGCGCAGCAGCGGCTCGACGATCGCCATGTCGCCGAAGCCGCGCCGGGTGCCGGCCAGCATCGCGCCCAGCACCACGCGGCGCTCGTCGAGCAGCGGCAGGCCCACGAAACCGGACAGCTCCAGCAAGGGCAGCAGCGGATCGGTGGGCACCCGCTGCACCGCCTCGCTGCGGTAGAGCACCGGCTCCCCGTCGAGGACGCGCTGCAGCAGCTGCTGCGCCTCGACCGGCGGCCAGGCCGGCTCCGCGCCGTTCCACAGCTGCAGCAGCGGCGCCAGGAACTCGCTGCCCTCGTTGCGCACCGGCCACACCGCCAGGTAATCCAGCGCCATCTCGTCGAACAGCAGCCGTGCGCTGGCGTCGCGGGTGGCGCCGCCGCCGCTGGTGGCGAAGATGCGCGCCAGCAGGACCAATGCGTTTTCCGCCGCACCGCGGCCTTGCGCCGGCATCGCTGGCGCAGCGGCGGGCGGCAGTTGCTGCCAGCGCGTCAGCAGTTCGGCTTCGATCTGGGCTGCATGCAACCAGCCGGCGATGTCGTCGGGCAATTGCGCGGCCTGCAACGGCGCGTCTTCGTCGAGGATCGCCAGCAACGGTACGCCGGCCCCGGCATCCAGCGCGCGCAACTGCTCGCAACACTGGCGCGCCTGCGCGGCATCGTCGCCGAGCACCGCCACCATCAGCTGCAGCGATGGGCGCCCTTCCAGCAGGATCGCCGCGTGCTGCGCGTCGCGGGCGCTGTGGATATGCCGGCAACCCGACTGGTCGAACACGTCGAACAGGCGGCGGCGCAGATCGCGTCGCGCGGCGAGGACGAGGATGCCTTCGCTCATGCCTGTTGTCCGCTCAGCCAGCGGCCGTCGCGCAGGCGCAGGCGCTGCGGCAACTCGGGTTCGCTGTCGATGCAGGTGATCAGCTCACCCAACTGCTCGACCAGGGCCAGTGGTGCGTTGAGCAGCACCACGCGGCGCAGATGTCCGGTGGTCGCCCGCGCCAGTTGCCGCAGCAGGGTGAGGTCGGCCGCCGCCAGGGGCAACTCCAGCTCCTGCAGCACGTAGACGCCGAAATGCATGCTCTGCTGCATGTAGCGCAAGGCTTGGCCGAGGCGCTGCGCATCCGGCACCCGCGCATGCGCATCGCGCAGGCTGGACAGGCCCAGCCCCGGCTGCCACAGGTACACCGCCTGCCCGCTGTGGCGGGCGATGCCGCGGAAGTGTTCCAGCAGGGCGGCGCCATCCTCGCTGCGCACCGCCACCACACCGGCAGGCGCGGCAAGGATCCGTTCGAAGACGTCGTGACCGGAAGATGGCAATGGCATATCCATCATCGATGTCATCGTGGCTCCCTGGATCGTTCGGCGCCGGCTGGCGGGGTGGTGCACCGTCGGCCGGTATGCATGGCGCATTCTCCACGGTTTCAGCCCATTCTGGGGCCTGTCCGCCACCACGCGGAGCGAACCGCTTCACATTCGACCGATCGGAAGATTCCGAAACCCGACGCAAGTCCGTGCGGGCCCTCCCCGGTGCGCATCTCGCATTCGTCCGGACGGGACGGTATGGTTCGGGCTTCGTCCACCACCCTCCCCGGCCCATGTTCGAAGGATTGCGCTTCAACCACTGGAAGACGAGCCTGGACGAGCGCGGCATCGTCACGCTCAGCCTCGACCGCGCCGGCAGCAGCGTCAACGCGATCAACCGCGCCGTGCTGGACGAGCTGGGCCAGATCGTCGAGCGGCTGGCGATCGAACAGCCGGCCGGGGTGATCGTGCATTCCGCCAAGCCCGCCGGCTTCGCGGTGGGCGCGGACATCAAGGAATTCGTGGAGTACGCGAAACAGGGCAGCGTGCTGGAGAACATCGAGCACGGTCAGCAGGTGTACGAGGCGCTGGCGCACCTGTCCTGCCCCACCGTGGCGGCGGTGCATGGCGCCTGCATGGGCGGCGGCACCGAGTTGATCCTGGCCTGCCGCCAGCGCATCGCCGCGGACGACGACAAGACGAAGATAGCCCTGCCCGAGGTGATGCTGGGCATCCACCCCGGCTGGGGCGGCACGGCACGCCTGCCCCGGCTGATCGGCGCCACCGAGGCGCTGCCGCTGATGCTGACCGGCAAGCCGCTGTCGGCGAAGCGTGCGCTGGCGCTGGGCGTGGTCGACCGCGTGGCGCCGCCCGACGAACTGCTGGCCGAGGCGCGTGCCTTGTTGCGCCGCCCGCAGACGCAGCCGTTCGCACGGCGTGCCAAGGCCTGGCTCACCAACTGCTGGCCGGCGCGGCAGATCCTCGCGCCGATGGTGATGAAGCAGACGGCCGCCAAGGTACGCAAGGAGCACTACCCTGCCCCGTTCGCGCTGATCGACGTGTGGCAGCGCGGCGGCGGCGACATCCGCCAGCGACTGAAGCTGGAGGCGCGCTCGGTGGCAAAGCTGGCGACCACGCCCACCGCGCACAACCTGATCCGCCTGTTCTTCCTGCAGGAGCGACTGAAGAACCAGAGCGCCGCCACCGAGCACTGCATCCGGCACGTGCACGTGGTGGGCGCCGGCGTGATGGGCGGCGACATCGCCGCGTGGGCCGCGCTGAAAGGCTTTGACGTCACCTTGCAGGATCGCGAGATGAAGTACGTCCAGCCCGCGCTGGATCGCGCCCGCAAGCTGTACGAGAAGAAGCTCAAGACCCCGGCGAAAGTCGAAGCCGCCACGGCGCGCCTCAAGGCCGACGTCGAAGGCAAGGGCGTGGCCAGTGCCGACCTCGCCATCGAGGCGATCTACGAGAACGCCGAGGCCAAGCAGGCGCTGTACACCGCCATCGAGCCGCAATTCCAGCACGAGGAAATCCTGGCCAGCAACACCTCCAGCATCCCGCTGGACGAGTTGCGCAAGCACCTCAAGGCGCCGCAGCGTTTCCTCGGCCTGCACTTCTTCAATCCGGTGGCGCAGATGCCGCTGGTGGAAGTGGTGCGCCACGACGCGCTCGACCCGGCGATCGAGAAGCGCGCACTGGCGTTCTGCAAGGCGATCGGCAAGCTGCCGGTGGCGGTGAAAGGCACGCCCGGCTTCCTGGTCAACCGCATCCTGATGCCCTACCTGCTGGAAGCGCTGCGCCTCTACAACGAAGGCGTGCCCGGCCCGGTGCTGGACAAGGCGGCGAAGGCTTTCGGCATGCCGATGGGGCCGATCGAGCTGGCCGACACCGTGGGCCTGGATGTTTGCGCCTCGGTCGGCAAGGAACTGGCGCCCTTCCTCGGCCTGGAACTCCCGCCCGGGCTTGAGGACAAGCTCGACGCCGGCAAGCGCGGCAAGAAGGACGGCCAGGGCCTGTACGTGTGGCAGGACGGCAAGCCGATCAAGCCGGAAGTCGATCCCGACTACCAGCCCGCGCCCGACCTCACCGACCGCATGATCCTGGCGATGGTGAACGAGGCCGTGGCCTGCCTCGCCGACGGCGTGGTGGACGATGCCGACCTGCTCGACGCCGGCGTGATCTTCGGCACCGGCTTCGCGCCGTTCCGCGGTGGCCCGATCCAGTACCTGCGCAGCGAGGGAGCGGGCAAGGTCAAGGCGAGGCTGGAGCAACTGGCCCAGCGCCATGGCGCCCGCTTCACGCCCAAGGAAGGCTGGGATCATCCGACGCTGGCGGTCGGTGCCGACACACTCTGAATCCATGCTCATCGCATGTGAAAACGCCCGGTTCATGACCGGGCGTTTTCGTCAGAAGGCGGTGCAGCGACCTACCAGACCAGATCGTCGGGCACGCCGTCGTCGTCAGCTGCTGCATTTGGATCGACCAACAAGGCCAGCAGGTGTTCGTCGACCGCGCGCACCTGCTCGGCGATCTCGCGGCTGACCAGCAGGTAGCGCCCGGCCTGCTGCACCACGCCCAGCTCGCCCGCGTTGAGCGCCGCCAGTTGCCCGGCATCGACATGGATGCGACGGATCTTGCCGCCGTACTCGAAGTTGCGCACCAGCTCGGTCTCGGCCTTGTTCAAGGCCTTGCCGTCCAGCAGTTGCTGGATCTTCTGCTTGCGCTCGCGGCGCAGGCGCGCCTGTTCCTCGGCTTTCTGCTGGGCGCGCTTGCGCTCACCCGCCTCGGTCTGGGCGCGGATCGCGTAGGCCTTGGCCAGGTCGATGTCTTCCTGGCTACGCCGCGGTGTCGGCGGTTTGCCACCGTGGCCGTGCGGCTTGCCGTTCGGCTTGCCCTTGCCTTCGTTGCCGCGCCTTTCCTCGCGGATTTGCTTGACGAGGCCACTCTTCAGCAGCTGATCGCGCAGGGATTCACTCATGGGTGAGATGTCGTGTTTTAGTAATGAGGCGGTGGCGGTTCGCTGTGCGGATCGGACGTCGCGCCCAGCCGCACGCTCTGCAGTTCCTGGCGCAGATGGTGCACCAGCTGTTCCAGCTGGACGATGCGCAGCGCCTGTTCGGCATCGGCGCCGGCCAGCGCCTGCACGGTGTCGTCGATGAAGGTCAGCCGCACTTCGAGATCGGCGAGGCGCTGCTCGATCGCGTCCATCAGCGTGCCACGCGCAAGCTGCGGCCGCGGCCGATGCCGTAGTAGGCCAGGCCAGCCTCTTCCACCGCTGCCGGATCGTAGAGGTTGCGGCCGTCGAAGATCACCGGCGTCTTGAGCAGGGCGCGGATGCGCGCGAAGTCCGGGCTGCGGAAGGCCTTCCATTCGGTGACGATGGCCAGCGCATCGGCGCCCTGCAATGCATCGCGGGCGTGCTCGCACAGCACGAGGTCGGCGCGCTCGCCGTAGATGCGCCGGGTTTCCTCGCGCGC
>Ga0209026_1000364_pt1 | contig 42209 bp, 46 predicted proteins | sample AraplaCL_Col_mCL_FD_184262 | JGI IMG/M metagenome (GOLD analysis project Ga0209026, IMG submission 184262) | Arabidopsis root microbial communities from the University of North Carolina, USA - plate scrape CL_Col_mCL (SPAdes) (version 2) | ecosystem: Host-associated > Plants > Roots >... | reverse complement strand
CAGTTCTCCGAAAAGGCTAAGGGCCAAAATGGCGACTGCTGTCATTCTTGAAAAGCACATCTGAAATCTCCTGACATGATCGGCCGGAAAGGTATCCGGGTTTGCGGTCACTCCAATGTTCGGATCTCTCTACAAAAAGGTTACAGCCATCCGCGGGGAAATTTTGAGGCTGTTGGGCCTGTCGATGTCGCTCCCAAAACGATTGAGACCATCGCTCGATGCGACAAGCAAGAGAAACCGTGACCTGCCGCTGAAAATTTCCTCCATCCGGCTTCTACTCCACCAGCGATCAAACCGTTACCGTTGGCGGCAACAGCAATCCGCCGCCTCCGGGCCGATCTCCACCTCTGGCCAAGTCAATCTCGACACCGGCACGCACACCACGTCCGACTTCATCGGCACCCGGAAGTACCAGGGCAATCAGGTCGATGCTAAATGATGATGCAGGAATTTCGATGGGTCGGCGGCTTACAACGTTTCATCTTGGTCTTTTCAGTAATCAGAGTTCTTTTCGCAGCAGGGCACCAGAATTGCTCAGCCATGCCGCCAATAGCCATCGGAACCGGACAATGTCGCGGTGGAAAGTTACGACCGGCGCAATTGGGTGAGTTCACTGACAAACGCCCTATATGGTTGTCCCGCTATGGCGATCACCCGTCCCTACCGACCTCTTTTCGTGCAACGCCAATTGCCGCGAAAGAAAGTTTCTCGGAAAAAGCGCGAAGCCGATGGACAGCGTCGGAATTCGCGTCCGCAACCGCCGGCTCCGTTCCGATCAGGGTCACGACCGCTTGCGCCTCGCCCTGCCAGTCAAGGATCGGAGCGGCAATGGCGACGAGGCCGGGAATGAACCGTCCGTCAACGGATGCATAGCCCTGCCCACGAATGGTTGCGACCAGCGCGGCCACGTCCTTGGCCGTCTGGAGCTTTTTTTGTCCGGTGTTCGAACTGCCACGCGCCTGCCGAAGCTCCGCCTCGAGAACTGCCCGGAGCGGCTCCGGCGGTGCCCAGGCCAGAAATGCGCGCCCTGTGGCGGAGTTGAGGAGCGGCAGGATGGTCCCGAGACCCATCGAGGTGACGGTCGGCGACGCCGCCCGCTCCCAGCGAACGACGGTCGCGCCTTGGTTGCCCCAGACCGACAATAGGGCGGTCAGTCCTGTATCCGCGCGCAGATCGGCAAGCGCATCGGAAATGCGGTTCACGAAATCGAGCCTTGCCAACGCCGACAGACCAAGCATGACTGCGCCGGGTCCGAGGTCGTATTTGCCTGAGCGGCCCGCCTGCACCACGAGGCCGGCATGCTGGAAGGAGGTTAGGTAGCGATGCACCTTGCTTGGCGGCATGCGGCAGTCCCGCGCAAGTTCGGACAGCGACACCGGCCCGCTGAGCCCGACCATGAACTGCAAGAGCTTCAGCGCCGCATCCAGCGACTGGATGCCGCCGGCAAGTGCCTCGGTCTTTTCTTCGTCACGCATGCCCACCCACCAAATCGCGCAGGGTTTCGATATCCGCGGCGACGATCGCCGCGCCCTCGCGCCTGAATAGCCCTCGAACCTCCACGCCGGCAACAGCAATCTGCTCGCCGATGCGAACCTCATAGGCGAGATGCAACGTCCTCGCGCCCCATTTCTCGATTGCAAGCGCGATCGCAAGCACATCCCCGTCGCGCATCGGGCGGCGGAAGCGCGCTGATGCCTCCATCAACCCGAGACCGACCGCCGAAAGTCTCCGGCACACCTCCTCATGGCCACCATAAGGCCGCAGCCAATCGTGGAATGTGCGGTCGAACCAGGCGTAGACATGGGGATAAAAAACGATCCCTGCAGGATCGCAATCTCCGAAACTTACTGGATATTCAATGACATGCATTTTTGCAATTTTCCTTTATGCGGAACATATTGCATAATACAGAAAAGTGTCTAATCTTCAATTCGCAGAATGTCGAGCGGCTCGGGGAGGATGCCATGTCGAAATTGAAGAGCGTGGAAATTCTCGGCGGCGGGCCGGCTGGTCTTTACACCGCCATCCTCATGCGACGTCTCATGCCGCATGTCCGGCTGCGGGTGACAGAGCAGAACCCGGTGGGTGCGACCTTTGGCTTCGGCGTCGTCTTTTCCGACCAGGCGCTGGATTTCTTGAAGGCGGACGATGCCGAAACGCACGATCTCGTCACAGCCGGCATGCAGCGCTGGCGTGACATGAGGCTCAATCTGCCCGGCGGGCAGGTGGTTCTCGACGGCGTCGGCTTTTCGGCAATCGGGCGACTGGAATTGATTGAGCTTCTGCGCCAACGAGCTGAAACGCTCGGCGTGGAGATCCGCTTTTCCCGTCCGGTCGCCTCGCTTGACGATTTAGACGCCGACCTGATCATCGGTGCCGATGGGCTGAATTCCGTGGTGCGCAGCTCCGACGAAGCCGGATTTTCGCCGACCATCGAGCATTTCAGCAATCATTTCGCCTGGTTCGGCACGGAACGACCTTTCGACACGCTGACGCAGACCTTCGTCAAGACGGCGAACGGTGCTTTCAATGCTCATCACTACCGCTACCGGCCGAATCGCAGCACTTTTATCGTCGAATGCGACAAGGCGACGTTCGACGCTTACGGATTTGTCGCGATGGACGAAAACGGCAGCGCCCGCGCCTGTGAAACGATTTTCGCGGACGTGCTCGAAGGCGCCCCGCTCATCACCAACAAATCTATGTGGCGCCAATTTCCAAAGCTTTGGTGTCGCAACTGGTTTGCCGGTCGGCGGGTTATCCTCGGCGATGCCGCGCACACGGCGCATTTCTCGATCGGTTCGGGCACGAGGCTCGCGATGGAGGATGCCATCGCGCTCGTCCGCGCGCTTTCCGCCAACGATGATGTCGACGCGGCGCTCGCCGCCTATCAAGCGGAGCGCCAACCGGTCGCGAGAAAGATCTTCGACGCGGCCAACACTTCGGCCGGCTGGTATGAGCGTTTCGCCGACAAGCTCGCCATGCCGCCGGTCGATTTCGCTTACGACTACATCACGCGCTCCGGCCGCATCGATATGGACCGGCTGCGCCATTTGGCGCCGGCCTTCACGGCGCGCTACGAGGCGGAGAAAAAGGCGAAGTCGATGTCGCTCGCCGATCCGATAGGCGACGATACGCCGGGAGCTGCCGAGATCGGTTTCGACAAGGCCGCACACTCCAATTGCTCGAGCATCCTCTGGGACAATCTCGCCCGCAATCCGAAGAAGATTGCCCTCATCGGACCTATGGGTCCGATGACCTATCAGGAGCTCATCGACGAGGCGTCCCGCTGGGGCAATGCCTTCATCGCCGCAGGCCTGCGGCGCGGTGACCGCATTCCCTTCTTCCTCGACGACACGCCGGTCTATCCGGCCGCCTTTTTCGGCGCCGTGCGCGCCGGATTCGTGCCGGTCCTGCTCAACATCCAGACCACGCCCGATATCCTGACCTTCTTCCTTCAGGACACCGGTGCGAAGATCGCGCTCTGCGAGGCGGCGCTCGCCGACCGGTTTTCGGGCAAGACGCTTGAGGGAACCGCGCTCGAACGCGTGGTGATCGTCAATGGGACAGCGGAGGGAGACGGACGCTTGACAGCTACCGATTTCCTGGCCGATCAATCCGACACGCTCGCATGCGCCGATACCGCTCCCGACGATATGGCTTTCTGGATGTACTCCTCGGGCTCGACCGGGCGGCCGAAGGGCATCGTGCACTTGCATCACGACATGGCCTATACGCATGCATCCTTCGGTGAACATGTACTGAAGCTCGGGCCGGACGATATCTGCTTCTCCGTCCCGAAGATCTTCTTCGCCTACGGCTTCGGAAACGCGCTCACATTCCCCTTTTCAGTTGGCGCAACCACGCTTCTGATGCCCGGCCAGCCCAAGCCAGACGCGGTGCTCGCCATGATCGAGCGTTTCCGCCCGACCGTTCTCTTTGGTTTGCCGACGCTCTACACCGCGCTGGCGCGCGCCGAGAGTGCGCATTCTCGCGATCTCAGCTCGCTGCGCCAATCGATGTCGGCGGCGGAAATCCTTTCCCAGGACATCTACGACACCTGGAAGGCACTGACCGGCCACGGCCCCACCGAGGGTCTCGGCTCGACCGAGATGCTGCACATCTACTTGTCGAACGGTCTCGACGATCATCGCATCGGCGCCGCGGGCGCTCGCGTGCCGGGCTATGAGATTCGCCTGGAAACCCAAGACGGCAAGGTCCCGGCTCCCGGCGAGGAAGGGGTCATGTTCGTGCGCGGCCACTCCTCCGCGCCATGCTATTGGAACCGGCCCGACAAGACGCGGGAAACCATGCGCGGCGACTGGGTCTATACCGGCGACCGCTTCATCGAGAAGGACGGCTATTACTATTTTCAGGGCCGCGCCGACGAACTCATCAAGGTCTCTGGTCAATGGGTCTGGCCGCTTGAGGTGGAGCGCTGTCTCAACGAGCATCCGGATGTGCATGAATGCGCCGTGCTTGCCCATGAGCTCGAGGACCGGCGCATGACGCTGCGCGCCGTGATCCGCCTGCGGAGCGGCACGACGGCCGACGAGGCACAAAGCGACGCATTGCGTGCCTATGTCAAATCGCGGCTGCAACCCTACAAATATCCGCGCATCGTCGAATATGTCGCGGATCTGCCGAAGACCGGAACGGGCAAGATCGACCGCCAGGCGGTCGCGGCCATGCCGATGGCAGTGAAGCACACAATCGGAGCATAGCCGTCCAATGTGCGAGGCCTTCATCAACGACGGCACGGACGGGCAGGCCAAGTCGCTTTTTAACAGCCTGAACCTGCAGCCAGAGCTCGGCCTTTACCACCTGGTGAGCATGTCCGGCAGCCATTCGACCCATGTCACCCCGCCTCGGCTGCCGGGCGTGAAAATGCCCGAGGCCGGCCACGATTGAAGACGGGAAGGCGGCATCCCGCCCTCCGAACCTTTGCATTCCGACAGGAGATACCCATGGCATATGTTTTCACTCCCGCGCCCATTCCAAGCGTGGCGGTTGCCGATAGCGCCGATCGCTTGCCTGTGAGGCGGATTTTCTGTGTCGGGCGGAATTACGCGGCCCACGCCCGGGAAATGGGCAAGGACCCCGATCGGGAACCGCCGTTCTTCTTCAGCAAGCCGGCGGATGCCGTGGTCGATTCCGGCGTGGACATACATTATCCGCCGCAGACCGAGAATTTTCATTATGAAGCCGAACTGGTGGTGGCGATCGGAAAGGACGGCACCAACATTGCCGAGGCGGATGCGCTCGATCATGTCTGGGGCTACGCTGTCGGCAACGACCTTACCCGTCGCGATCTTCAACTGGCGGCTCGCGACATGGGCCGCCCCTGGGATTTCGGCAAGGCATTCGACCGCTCCGCCGTCATCGGCCCTGTCACTTCGGTTGCGAAAGCAGGACATCCGAGCAAAGGCGCCATCCGCCTCACCGTCAATGGTGAGACAAGGCAGGATGCGGACCTCTCCGAACTGATCTGGTCGGTGCCGGAGATCATCTCCTATCTGTCCCATTCCATTGCACTTGCGGCGGGTGATCTGATTATGACGGGAACCCCGGCAGGCGTCGGCGCCCTGGTGCCTGGCGATCTGTGCATTGTCAGCATCGACGGTTTGGAGAGCATCCGCACCCGGATCAGACCCAGGATATGACCATGAGCTTCAAGCTGCACAATTTTTTTCGATCGTCCACCTCCATCCGGCTGCGTGCAGCGCTGAACTTCAAGGGGCTGGACTACGACTACATCCCCTATGTGCTGCGTCGGGGCGATACCCGCAGGCCCGACTATCTGGCAATGAACCCGGCAGGACTGGTGCCGGTGCTCGAGCGCGCCGACGGAACGGTTCTGACGCAGTCGCTCGCCATCATCGAATGGCTGGAGGAAACCCATCCCGAACCCGCGCTGCTGCCGGCCGCCGCTGACGCGCGGGCGCGGGTCCGGGCGCTCGCGCTTACCGTCGCCTGCGAAATCCATCCGCTCAACAATCTCAGGGTCCTCGGCTATCTGGGGGATCATTTGGGAGCCGACGAGGCCGCGCAGAAGAGATGGTTCACCCATTGGGTCAGAACCGGCTTCGATGCGCTGGAAACCATGCTTTCCGGCGATTCGCGAACCGGACGCTTCTGCCATGGCGACACTCCGAGCCTCGCCGACCTATGTCTCTATGCGCAGGTCTGGAACAACCGACGCTTCGATATCGCGACGACCGAATGGCCGACCATTGCCGACATTTTCGAACGGCTCGACGCGATCCCTGCCTTCAACCGGGCCGCGCCGCCGAACCAGCCCGACGCCTGCTGACCCCCATCTTGCCCATCAGGAGAAATGCCATGCTCGACCAGAAGGACGGCACCCCCGCCAACCAGATGATGCCCGAAGACACGCCGGAGCTGCGTGCTCTCTATCGGGGCTTCGAAGAGCAGCATCTGATGCCGCTTTGGACGCAGCTCGGAGACCTGATGCCGCGTCACCCCAAGCCAAGGGCTGTGCCGCATGTGTGGAAATGGGCGGACCTCCTGCCGCTGGCGCAACGCTCCGGCGATCTCGTACCGGTCGGGCGCGGCGGCGAGCGGCGGGCGATTGGCCTCGCCAATCCGGGCCTCGGCGGTCACGCCTATGTCAGCCCAACGCTATGGGCCGCCATCCAATATCTGGGACCGCGCGAAACGGCGCCCGAACACCGACACGCTCAAAATGCCTTCCGCTTCGTCGTCGAGGGAGAGGGCGTCTGGACGGTCGTCAACGGCGATCCGGTCCGCATGGGCCGGGGCGACCTGCTGCTGACGCCCGGCTGGCATTTTCACGGCCACCATAACGACACCGACGGTCCGATGGCCTGGATCGATGGCCTCGATATTCCCTTTGCCCAACAGAATGATGTCGGCTTTTTCGAATTCGGCTCGGACAGGGTGACGGATTACGCCACGCCGCGCTTTTCACGCAGCGAGCGGCTCTGGTGCCATCCAGGCCTGCGTCCGCTCTCGGGGTTGCGCGACACCGTCAACTCCCCCATCGGAGCCTACCGCTGGGAGCATACCGACCGTGCGCTCGCAGAGCAGCTCCTGCTCGAAGAGGAGGGTCAGCCGGCGACGGTGGAACAGGGCCACGCCGCCATCCGCTATGTGAATCCGACGACCGGCGGCGACGTGATGCCAACCATTCGCTGCGAATTCCATCGCCTGCGGGCTGGCACGCAAACGCCGCCACGGCGCGAAGTCGGCTCATGCGTGTTTCAAGTCTTTGAGGGTAGCGGCACCGCAGTCATCGATGGCGTCGTCCATAAGCTGGATATTGGCGACCTCTTCGTCATTCCCTCCTGGATTGCCTGGTCGCTGCAGGCGGAAACGCAATTCGATCTTTTCCGCTTTTCCGACGCTCCGATTATGGAGCGGCTGAATTTCATGCGGACCCATGTCGAGGCATCCGATCAGTGAGCCAGTCCATCGAGGCGGCGCGGATCGCGCTGAGGCAAAGACAAGGAGGCGGCGCGCGCTACGATGCGGAAAATGCACCGGCGCGCGAACTGGATTGGGTGCGGCGCGGTACTGCCTATTTCGCCCGCCTTGTCAATGATCTGCCGGACAGTGCGCTCGATGAGCCGAGCATGGTGGCCGGTTTCACGCGGCGACGGCTCATCGCCTATGTCGGCTATCACGCCCGACTGATAAGCGAGCTCATTGCCTGGACAAGAACGAATGCCGAGCGCAGCTTTCCGCGCATTGCACAGGTGAGCGCAGAGGATCTCGAATTCGGTCTCACTCAGCCTTCGCGGGCGTTGCGCTACCTCTTCGATCATTCGCAGATCCATCTCAATGTCGAATGGCGGGACCTGACCGACGCCGGATGGGATCGATCGGTTGTCGATGTGGCTGGGCGGGTAATCCCGCTTCGCGGTACGGCCACGCTCAGGGCCGAGGTGATCTGGTTGCATGCCGTCGACCTTGACGCCGGCGGGCGCTTCATCGACATGCCGAGCGATTTCCTGGATTGGCTGATACGCCACTATGCGGCGCGCGGGCTTGGTTCAGATATAGTACTTTCGGCCTGCGACCGGGCAGAGCCTTTTCTTCCAAACCACCAGGCCGGGCTGTGCATCACGGGACGCGCCGCCGACATCGCCCGCTGGCTCAGCGGACGAGGCACCGGAAATCTCGAATCGGCGGACGGTCCGCTGCCCATCATCGGTCCGCCGAGTTTGGCAGGCCTTGGCGCGTAGTCATTGCGGGCAGACCAGCGCCCTATTTCGTATCCAGCTTGTCCAGGTTGTCGTGAATCCTGCGCAGCGCCGCTTTCAACCAATCGACCTCCTCGCCGCTGAAGCTTTCGACGCCGGTTGCTTCGAACTGCGCGGCGAGCGGCATGAGTTTCTCGACAAGGGCGTCGCCCGCCGGCGTCAGGTCGATGCTGACGGTACGCCCGTCGTCCGGACGGGTGCGGGAAACGAGCCCCTTCTTCTTCATCGTCGTGACCAGACGCGACAGCGTCGAAAGCTCCACCGTCACCATCGGGCTGAGATCCGTGAGCCGCTGCGGGCCTTCCTGCTTGAGGAGGGCGAGCACGCGATACGTGGGCAGGGTTACGTCGAACTCCTGGAGCCGCACGGAGAACAGCTCTCCCATGCGGACGCCGACGCGGTTGAGCAGATAGGGAAACGATCCCGTGAACCGATAGGACATTTTCACTCACAATAGTTGCGCCTGCATTCAATACAGCCGCAACACGTTGCGCGCAATTGCCAAGCGTCAATTGCCCCTCGGAAATGACAGCGGGTCGGCCCATCCGGACCGCCCCGCTTGCGCAAACGGCGAATGCTCAGTTCGCAGCGCCGGTCTCGTCGAGGTTGCGGTAAAGGAAGGTGAGCAAGGTCAAAAGGCAGCCCACAAACGCCGTGGCGGCGAAAACATAGAAATTCCACTCCGGCGCCAGTCCCGCTTGCAGCACCGCCCCGCCGATCAGGGGGCCAGCAATGCCGCCGAGCCGGCCCATCGCCAGAGAAAACCCAAGGCCGGTTCCCCGTATCTCGACGGGATAGAAGCGACCCACCAGCACATTGGCGAGGATCTGGGTCCCGATCGTGCCGGCTCCGGCAAGAGCGACCAGGACATACATGAACGCACCCTGCTGGATCGTCAGCATCCAGATGGCGACCGCGCCGATTGCGAACAGGCTCGCGACGATGGTCTTGATATGACCCTTATCGGCGATCTGGCCGGCAATGACGATGCCGATCGCCGCGCCGAGATTGAGCATCACCGCGAAGAACAATGCGGAGCTGATATCGTAGCCCATTTTGTTCATGATGGTGGGTAGCCAGTTCACCATGCCGAAGGTCAGGAGAAGCGAACAGAAGTGAATGGCCCAGGCGTTGAGGGTCGTCGGCAGCCGTCCCTCAGCAAAAAGCGCGCCGATTCCCTTCTTCCGCGACTGCATGGCTTGCGGTACCACGCGCTGAAGGCCGAATGTATCGCATATCGCGTCTGCCTCGGGCTGTCGGCCCTTGCTTGCGAGCCAGCCGGGGGACTCCGGCAGAGCTTTCATCAGCAAGGGGAGCGCCAGCAACGGTACGCCGCCGAAGATCATCAATGGGCGCCATCCGTATTTCTGCAATAGCAGCATGCCGAGCACGCCGGAAATGATGCCGCCGATAAGATAGCCCATGAAGGATAGTGAATTGGCAAGCGCGCGTTGCCTAACGGGTGCGAATTCAAGCACCAGGGCCGTCACCGTCGGCAGAAGTGCGCCAAGCCCAAGCCCGCCAAAAAAGCGAGTGGTTTCGAAAGTGCCAAAATTATGGGCCATGCCGCTGGCGATCATCATAACGGAAAAGCAGCCGAGGCTGCCGAGCACAACTTTCTTCCGACCGATGCGGTCGGCAAGCGTGCCCGCCACCAGCGCACCAAGCAACATACCGAACAGGGTCAGCGCTGCGGCGCGGCCGACCATGCCGGGATTGAGCATCCAGTCTGCCTGCTTCATAAGCGACGGCGCGACGGCGCCGTAGACGACCAGATCATAGCCGTCGAACAAAATCATGAAACCGCACATGCCAATGACGCCTGCTGGGCTTCTGCTGCGTGTTACAGCGACACCCATTTCTTGCACAGACATTGATTCTCCTCCCCGGTCTCGCAGGCCAATCGTCTTCCACCCCTGAAAAACCGCGCTTTTGCGTGTTGAACTCCTCCGCATTGCCGGTTGCCCGAAAGCATATCGCATGGCCTCCTCCGAAGGACCAACGATCCGGCATCGCCGTACAAATTAAATATTGCATTTGCAAATATTGCAATGGGAAATATAGAAACCGGCAATAAACTTTCATCCATCGAAACCCTGTCTCAATCGAGTTTGAGGGAAATGTTTTTTATTTCAATAGGATGGGATGCACGTCCGCGCGGAGTGGCGGCGCCCAGTACGGGGTTTGTGGAATCGCCAAATTGGCGGCAGATAGTTCCTAACCCGACTCCCTCATAAATTTGCATTGACAACATTTGCATCTGCAAATATCATCTTTTTTGAAATTGGGAGAGAAGATCATGACAATTCAGCTCATGTCGGAAACCGCTATCGGAAGCACCTTTCGAGCGGCCATGCGCAAATATCCCGCGACAGTCACCCTCGTCACCGCCTCGAACGACGGTGTCGACCACGGCATGACAGTCACCGCCGTGACGTCCGTATCGATGGAGCCCCCTTCGCTGGTCGTCTGTCTCAACAATCGCACGTTGCTACATGAAATGCTGCTGTGCCAGCCGGATTTTGCCGTCAACATATTGAGCCTTGACCAGCGCGCGCTGTCAGATGCCTTCAGCGGCAAGGTGGAACCGAAGGACCGGTTCAAGTTGGCGCGATGGCGTAGGCATGCCGCTGGCATGCAGACCCTCGAAGGTGCACATGCCAATGTGGTCTGCCGGCGCATGGCGGCCATCCCCTACGGCACGCACACGCTGTTTATCGGACAAGTCATCGACGCAACGGTCGATGTCGCGACGACGCCGCTTCTCTATGAAGACGCCCGCTACTGCATGTCCCAGCCGGCGGCCTGACTTTCCGTGAAAAAATCGAGGAGGATAAAATGAACCTTAGCGCAGCCAAGATCGCGCCGTATACGGCAGGCGCCGCCGCACCCCAAACCCCGTTGCGGGAGCGGGTCGCGCCGCTCGTCGCCTCTTTCCGATCGACGGCGCTCGCCACCGAACAGGCCCGGCGGGTGCCGGCGGAAAATATCGCGGCGCTTCGCGACGTCGGCTACTTCGACGTCGTCAAGCCTGCCGCCTATGGCGGCGCGCCCAGGCCGTTCGCCGAACTCGTCGAAGCCAATATCGAGATTTCCGCCGGCTGCGCCTCGACGGGCTGGGTCGCCGGCCTGCTTTCGGCCCACCAATGGCTTCTCGCCATGTTTCCGAAGCAGGCGCAGGACGACGTCTGGGGTGACAATCCCGATGCCCTGGTGTGCGGCTCCTACGCGCCGACCTCGATGGCGGAGGCGGACGAGGGCGGCTACCGGCTAAACGGCCGCTGGTCCTTCGCCAGCGGCTGCGAAAATGCGCAGTGGTCCCTCTGTGCGGCCATCCTTCCGGGCGAAGGCGACTGCAAGCCAGTACCGGCCTTTCTGCTGGTGCCCGCCTCTCAGTATAAGATCGAGGACACCTGGAATGTGGTCGGCCTGGCGGGAACCGGTTCCAAAACGCTCCTCCTCGACAATGTCGTCGTGCCACCCCATCGCATCCTGACCTTTCCGGATGCGACCAGCGGCAAGACGCCCGGTGCCGACCTCTATGTCGGTCTGGGTCTTTTCAACATGCCGCTTTTAACGGGCATTCCGTCCTGCCTGGCCTCCACGGCAGTCGGGGCCGCCAAAGGTGCACTCGAAAGCTATGTCCATTCGATCAGCACACGCGTGACGCGCGGCGCCGTCGCGGGCGGCAACAACCGCATGGCGGAATTCCCCACCATTCAGCTGCGGGTCGCCGAAGCCGCGGCCAGCGTCGACGCAGCGACCGAAATTCTGCTGCGCGACGTGCGGCGCGCGGAGGATCTGGCCGGCAGTTCCGACGCGTTCTCTATCGCCGACCGGCTGATGAGCCGGCGAGGCCAATCCTTCGCCGTCAGCCTCGCGCTGCGTGCGGTCGAGGCGCTCAATGCCTCGACGGGCGGGCTGGGTCTCAACCTGGACAATCCGGTGCAGCGCGCCTGGCGTGATGCAAATGCGGTAGGCCGCCATATCAGCATGAATTGGGATGCCGTGGGCACCATGATCGGCCAGCACCTGCTCGGCCTCGAGCCCAAAGGACAATACTGAACGCAAACGACGAGGGAGGACCCGGTATGCAAGGCAAAATCGCGCTCGAAGAGCATTTCGCCATTCCGGAAACACTGATGGATTCGGCTGGCTTCGTGCCCGGCGACTACTGGATCGAGTTGCAGTCTCGCCTGCTCGACATTCAGGACAAGCGGCTGAAACTCATGGATGCCCATGGCATCGAGACAATGATCCTGTCGCTGAATGCGCCGGCGGTGCAGGCGATAACGGAAACCGGGCGGGCAATCGACATTGCACGCCGGGCCAACGATGCGCTGGCGGAGGAATGCGCCAAGCGGCCGAACCGCTTCCGCGCCTTTGCCGCCCTGCCTCTTCAGGACCCGGAGGAAGCTGCGGCGGAACTCGAACGGTGCGTGCGGGGAATGGGCTTCGTCGGTGCCCTGGTCAACGGCTTCAGTCAGCGGAATGATACCGACGCCCTGCTCTATTACGACCTGCCGCAGTATCGCGGCTTCTGGGCGAAGGTCGCCGAACTCGACGTGCCCTTCTACCTGCATCCGCGCAATCCGCTGCCGCAGGACAGCCGAATTTACGAAGGCCATCCGTGGCTCATGGGTCCCACCTGGGCCTTCGCCCAGGAGACGGCTGTCCATGCCCTTCGCCTCATGGGCTCCGGATTGTTTGATGAACATCCCGGGCTGCGGATCATTCTTGGCCATATGGGCGAGGGCTTGCCCTACATGATGTGGCGGATCGATAACCGGAATGCCTGGGTGAAAGTGCCGCCGAAATATCCGGCGAAGCGCCGCATTGCTGACTATTTCAACGAAAACTTCTATATCACTACGTCAGGCAATTTCCGCACCCAGACGCTGATCGACGCCTTGCTGGAAATCGGCTCGGACCGCATTCTGTTCTCGACCGACTGGCCGTTCGAAAACATCGACCACGCCGCAGACTGGTTCGATACTGCGACCATCTCCGAACTCGACCGGTCGAAGATTGGCCGCGGCAATGCCAGGGTCCTCTTTAAACTCTGAGGAACGACGATGATCCGCGAAAAATATCCGCTGTTCAGCGAAGAAAATTCCGAAGCCGTGGTCAATGCCCGCATGGGAGGGGATATTGACCCGCGTGTGCGCCAGGTGATGTCTGCGATCGTGCGTCACCTGCACGCGGCGGTGAAAGAGATCGAGCCGACCCCTGATGAGTGGCTGGCGGCGATCGACTTCCTCACTAAAACCGGCCAGATGTGCAACGAATGGCGACAGGAGTTCATCCTGCTTTCGGATATTCTCGGCGTGTCGATGCTCGTCGATTCCATCAACCATCGCCGCCCGTCCGGGGCGACGGAAAACACCATCCTCGGTCCGTTCTACGTGCCCGAGGCGCCGCGTTATCCGCGCGGGTCCAATATATGCCTCGACGGCAAGGGCGAGCCGCTCGTCCTTGGTGGCTTCGTCAGGGATACGGAAGGAAATCCGGTCCCAGGCGCGCTGATCGACGTCTGGCAGACCAATGATGACGGCTTCTATGATGTGCAGCAGAAGGGCACCCAGCCGGACTGGAACTTGCGCGGCGTCTTCACATCCGGCGAAGATGGTGGATTTCGCTTTCGATCCGTCAAGCCGCGATACTATCCCATCCCGGACGACGGGCCGGTCGGCAAGTTGCTCGGCAAGCTCGGGCGGCACCCCAACCGGGCTGCGCATATCCATTTCATCGTGACTGCCGAAGGCTATGAGCCGGTCATCACCCACATTTTTCCACCCGATTGCGAATTCCTCGATCAGGACGCCGTTTTCGGGGTCAAGAAGAGTCTCGTTGCCGATTTCGTCAAACGGCAGGAGGATGGAACCGGCGAGGACGAAGGGCTCCTCGCCCCCTATTGGCAAGTAAACTGGGACTTCGTCCTGACACGGAAGAAAGCCGCCTGACATGCAAGAGTTCCTCTATTCGGCGTTGCCGACCCGTGTCCTGTTCGGCACAGGGACGCTTGGCCAGCTTGCGGCCGAGGCAAGCCGCCTCGGCATCCGGCGCCCCATCCTTCTGACGACCTCGCATCAACGACAGATGGCCGAGGATGCGATCAGCTTGCTCGACGGCCTGTCCGCGGCAATCTTTTCTGGCGCCACCATGCACTCGCCGGTCGAGGTGACCGAACAAGCCATGAAGGAGGTCGAGCGTGTCGGCGCCGACGGCATCATTGCGATCGGCGGCGGTTCGACTACGGGGCTCGGCAAGGCCATCGCGCTGCGGACCGATCTGCCGCAATTGGTTGTGCCGACTACCTATGCGGGATCGGAAATGACCCCGATCCTCGGCCAGACCGAAGACGGCCATAAGACGACGATCCGCGATGCCAAGGTGCTGCCGGAAACAGTGATATACGACGTGGCACTGACCCTGGACCTGCCGGTAGGCCTTTCTGCCGTCAGCGGCATGAATGCCATCGCCCACGCCGTGGAGGCTCTTTACGCCAGAGACGGCAATCCAATCATCGACCTGATGGCGGAGGAGGGCATTCGCTCGTTGGCCAATGCGCTGCCATTACTCTTGGGGAATCCACGGGACAGCGACGCGCGCGCCGACGCCCTTTATGGTGCGTGGCTCTGCGGCATTTGCCTCGGCTCCGTCGGCATGGCCCTGCATCACAAGCTTTGTCACACGCTCGGCGGCATGTTCGACCTTCCGCATGCCGAAACGCACAGCGTGATCCTGCCCTACGCAATGCGCTATAATGCCGAAGCCGCGCCGCAAGCCGCCGCCAAGGTCGCCCGCGTACTCGGTACGCGCGATGCGGCTGTCGGCCTTCAGCAATTGGCACGAAACATTGGGGCACCTGGCTCCCTCCGGACAATCGGCATGGCCGTCGGGACGGTGGACGCCGCGGCCCGGCGGGCTGTCGAAAACCCCTACCCGAACCCCGCGCCGGTCACGGAAGACGGAATCCACCGGCTGCTATCCGATGCCTTCAATGGCGTGATCCTGTGATAGAAAAAGGCAGCGTCGGCCGGACCGCAGAGCTGACGCGCATAGCGAAGGCCTGCCGCGAGGCGCGTTCACTTATAGCGACAATAGACCATGATCGCAGTTCGGCACGCCCGCGGATCGAGGCATGTTTGAAGCACTTCAACATCCATAAGAACGCCGACGACGCAGCTGCAGCCGGCTGGATGATTGCCGCGATCCAGGAGCGGGTGAGCGAACGAGACCTATACGGTTGGCGGCGGCCGAGGGAAATCGTGGATACGGCAGTGCACGAACTCCTATTGTCCGAACAGGCACCGCTGCATTGAGCTGCCCAAACGTCGGTTGTTTACAGTAAGCCTGATGGACTGTTCAGCTCACCCTGCTTGGTGACGATCGTCGATCCATAGGACACTCGGCTCATTCCGGTCAGTGCGTCATAGGGCAAGGGGCGGGCCAGCTCCTTTGCCCCATCTCATGGCGCCTTCATCCAGACGTCGGTTTCTTCCCTGGTCAACAGCAGCACCGGCATGGCCTTGCCATGGGTCGGCTTGATCAGATCGTTGGGATCGGTCGCCAGGAACCCGTAAAGACGTCGGCCGTCAGCCCGTTCTTCAGCCGGTGCCCGGCAATCCTTAATTGATAGCTTGCTTCGCTAGTCGTGAAAATCTTAATGACTAAGTGACAGCCCAGGTGGCCATCGTCACGATGCGCCTTAGCGACGACCAGTGATGACATCCCTCCTGACTGAAATCCAGTACGAGGGACTTGAGGCTGCGAGCGGCTCCTCGCCGATCCTTACACCGTGAGGGCGGGTTGGGCTGCGGTGGGCCTCAGGGCACTCCTCCTTGGATGCCGCCTATTTCACCACCGACGTCCGCGCCACCGAGCCGCCGCACGAAGTCCGCGATGAAGAGCGAGGCGTTAGTAGCCCGTTTGTGTACCGCGATCGTCTGAGGAATTCGCGAAAACACTCCATCTATCACCCGGAAGCCTTCCATTCGCTCTGAGGCGTGAAAGAGGAATTTAGTCAATCCAGCCGCCGCGTCGCATTCTCGGTTGGCGAGAAAGCCGAGGGCCGCCGTAGGGCTGTCGACATGTAGCAGCGTCGCCTGCTTGAGTATTTGCTCAAGCTGCTTCGTATAGGCGGCGCTGCGCGCGGAAGCGATCCGAATTCCGGTGGAATCCAGCTCGTCCGCCGTCCGGTAAGGTGAAGCTACTGGAACCAGGTAGGTGGCCTCGACTGAGATGTAGGCGGGCGAGAAGCTGAAGCGATCGGTTCTTGACGGATCTGACGCGATGAAGGCAATGTCCCACTCGTCGCCGTCCGCAGCGGAAAGAATATCCGCCGCCGATCCGTATCGTATGAGGGAGAGCTCCAGATTAAGTTCGCGGGCGATCATATTCGCAATGTCCGCGCTCGGTCCCACTAAGGCGCCCGCGTTTTCGTCCCAGCGGATCAATCCTGCGTTCGACATGTTGAAGGCAGCCCTAATGCTTCCAGCCGGCGCTATTTCCGACCGGACCTGATCCAGAGTGAACATGCTACATCTCCCCAGAGCGCGATGCCGAAAACTGTAGACGGTTTTCGCACGGCATCACGCTCTACTTCTTTGATTGCAGAGCGGATTCAGATTTTTGGTCGAACAGACCTAAAATCGTCCAGCTCTAGCGCGAAAACCTGGACGCAAGCTCTTCTGATCCTCTGGCAAGGAGGGCAACATCGACGCCAACCGCCGTGAACAGCGTTCCCTGTGCAATGCAGCGGGCCGCAAACGTCTCGTCAGGTGTCAAGATGCCTGACGGCTTACCGACCGCTTTCAAGCGCTCGATCGCATTCTCGATTGCCGAAACTACCTCGGGATGTCCCGGTTGGCCGGGATAACCGAGGCTGGCTGCAAGGTCTGCCGGACCGATGAAGATCCCGTCGAGTCCGTCGACACCTGCAATGGCTTCAAGCCGATCGAGCGCTTCTCGTGTCTCGATCTGCAGCAAGAGGCAGATTTCCTGTTCGGCGGTCTGCGCGTAGTTCGGCACGCGCCCGAAACGGGTGGCGCGGGTGAGGGCGGATACGCCGCGGATACCTCGCGGTGCGTAACGCGCAGCGGCCACGGCCGCCTTCGCCTCCTGTTCATTCTGCACATAGGGAATGAGAAGCGTCTGGACGCCGATATCGAGAAAACGCTTGATCAATACGGGGTCGTTAAAGGCTGGACGAACCACGGGGGCGACGTCGTACGGCGCGACCGCCTGCAACTGCGGAAGCACAGTGAGGACATCGCTGGGAGAATGCTCGGTGTCGAAAAGCAGCCAGTCGAAACCGGAGGGTGCGACGATTTCGGCTGTATAGCTGCCCGGAAGGCCGCACCACAATCCGATCTGACTTTGACCGGCCTGGAGTTTTCGCTTGAAGCTGTTGACGGGGAGTTCCATGAGATCCTCACACGAACGAGACGCCGATTGAGCCGACGGGGCCGTAGTCGGCCTGGATGACGTCGCCCCGGACGATGTCCACAGGACGGGTGAAAGAGCCGGCCAGCACGATCTGCCCCTTTTTCAAACCGCCGCCCACCGCATGGAGTTTGTTTACCAACCAGGCGATTCCCGCTGCCGGATGGCCCATGATCGCCGCGGAAACACCGGATTCCTCGATAATGCCGTTCTTGGAGAGAGTGGCGCCAACCCAGCGGATGTCGATGTCCATTGGGCGAATGATGCGCCCGCCAACAACGATCGCCCCGAAAGCGGCATTGTCGGCGATTGTGTCGGTGATCGCCCTTGGAACCTCGGTGCGATAGTCAATGATCTCGAGAGCCGGGACTACGAATTCAGTCGCCCTCATCACGTCGTAGATCCGCGTACCAGGCCCCTCGAGATCCTCGCCCATCACGAAGGCGAGCTCGACTTCGAGGCGGGGCTTTATAAAGAGCTCCGCCTTGATCTGCGCTCCGTCGTTGTAGAGAGCGTCGTCGAGAATGACACCATAGTCGGGCTCGGTCATCTTGGATGCCATCTGCATCGCGCGCGAAGTCAGGCCGATCTTGTGGCCTACGACCCCAGCACCCCTAGCAGTCCGAGCCTCCGCCCAGAGTGCTTGAATTTTGTAGGCGTCTTCAAGCTCCAGACCGGGATAGGTCTTGCTCGGTTGAACGATTGGCTTGCGGTCGGTTTCGGCCTTCAGAAGGGCGTTGGCCGCCTCTCGGCGTTCCTGTTCTGTGATCATCGGTTTGGCTCTGTCGCTGGTTATTTGATTGGCGGGCGGGGCAGCACGGCTTCGCCGGGCTCCATGACGTAGGTGTAGTCGAGCGAGAACCAAGGCCCCTCGATGCCCCGTTCGGACGGATGCGGTTCGTCATGGCGGACGAAGTCGCCGGTCAGGGCTGCCGTCACTCCAAACTGAACGTCGGAATCGATGTTGGGATCGCTTGGATCGAAGACCTGGGAAATCAGTGTCTTGTATCCCTGCTTGAAGATCAGGGCATGAAGATGCGCTGGTCGATACGGGTGACGTCCCTGCGCCTTTAGCAGTCGGCCGACGACGCCGTCGACCGGGATCGGGTATCCGACCATCTTCACGGTACTGAACCAGAAGCGGCCGTCGGCGTCCGTGGTGAATTTGCCCCGAAGGTTCATCTCAGCCTGATCGGGGTCCTGATTTTCATAGAGCCCAACAGGAGAAGCATGCCAAACATCGACCTCGGCACCCGCGATCGGTCTGTCGTCCCGGTCTACCACTTTGGCGCGAACATAGAGCGGCGTGCCCGGCGTGTCGGAGCGGATGATCGTGCCGCCGTTTTCGACACGGGGAGAGTTCAGCCGCCAGAACGGGCCGAGAAGAGACTGTGACGTTTCCGTCTGGCCACCGTCGCCGTTGTTCAAAAGGCAAACCAGCGAGGAAACGCCGAGAGATCCGGCCATGAGAACAAACTCGTTGTGGCTGTCCGTCTGCAGTTGTCCGATCTCGTTGAGTATCGCCGTAGCCTCGCGGAACTCGACTTCGGACAATCTCACCTCGCGCACGAATGCATGGAGATGCTTCACCATTGCTGCGAGGATTTCTCGCAGACGTGGATCCTCGGTTTTGTTCATCACCGCGAGGACGGCAGGCGTTAACTCGCTTTCAGTTTTTATGGCCATAAGGGTACCTCCCACTGGCACCGACTATTAAAAATAATCGATTATCTGTCAATGAATGTTACGACGACTTTTCCCGTTGGCGGGAAGAAAATTGGCTCTCTATTATATTAAGCTACTGAATTATTTAATTAAATCTAAGAGGCGATCGAGTCTCAGCTATAAAAATCGCTCTTCTTCGCTTTCTCATTGACATGAATAATCGTTTATCATATCGATCATCGACAGTTGATCAGAATTGTCAGGGAGTAGGGATGAGCTCGACCGACGACAGCGCCTCTGCGCCAATGACAGACGAGGAGACGGCGTCCGCGGGTTTTTCCGATGATGGCAAGAACACGATCGGAAGTCAGTTGGCGTCGCGGCTGCGCGAGGCGATCATTTCCGGCGAGCTGGAGGCCGGCAGCAAGATCAATCTCGACAAGGCGCGCCGCACGTTCAACGTCAGCTTAAGCCCTCTGAGGGAGGGGCTTGCCCGCTTGATCTCCGATGGCCTGGTGGAGTTTCAGGACAATCGCGGCTATCGCGTAGCTCCGATCTCGCTGGCGAATCTGGAAGAAATCACGACGCTGCGCGAAGAGCTCGAAGTCTTCGCACTGCGGGAATCCATGCGTATCGGTGATGTCGAATGGGAGGGCAATATAATGCGCTCGCTCCATCGCCTGAACCGCACGGAACGAGATGCTTCACGACCTGAGACGCTCGAGCAATGGGAGACCCTTCACCGGGAATTCCATCTCACACTCATTTCCGGTTGCGGCAAACCGCTTCTGCTGCATTTCTGCGGCCTCTTGCTGAACTTGAATGACCGATACCGCCGGGTCTTCCTCATCAGGACTTCCGGCGACCGGAACGTCGGGCAGGAGCACAGCGAGATTGCGCAAGGAGCGGTCGCGCGGGACATCGAATACGCCACCGAGAAACTGCGACAGCACATCCACCGCACCGGCACGAACCTTCGAAATCATCTCGCGACGAAAGGGATCGTGTGATGGTGACGCCCGGATCGAGATCAGAGCAACAGATTGGCGTAGCGCACTTCTCTGCCATCTCCCTGGCGCCGAGCGATTTTGCGAAGGCTGCAGCGGGGGCGGGCTTTTCCAGAATTGGACTGAGACTGAATCCGGCATTTCCTGGAGCGCCACATTACGAGCTGCCCGTAGGCGGCCGCGCAGCGGAAGAATTGAAAGCCGTACTGCGCGGCGAAGCGCTCGAGGTCTTCGATATCGAATTCTTTGTCATCGACCCATCGTTCAACGCCTCGTCTCGGGAGCCCATAGTGGCCGCGGCTGCCAACATCGGGGCTAGGCGTCTAAGCGTGTGCGGTGACGATCCGGAGCGGAGCAGGCTGCAGTCGAACTTCACCGAATTCTGCGGCCTTGCAAGCGGCTACGGATTGGCAGTCGATATCGAGAACATGGGTTGGCGGACGGTCAGAACCTTCGCTGACAGCGTCGATCTCCTGAAATCGAGCGGCGCGTCCAATGCCGGCGCACTCGTTGACGGAGTTCATTTCTTCAGGAACAGCGGAACGTTGACGTCGCTGCGCGACGAGATCGACAGGGTCAAGCACATTCAGTTGTGCGACGTCATCGGACCCGCTCCGAGCACGGCGGAGGCCATGATCGCTGAGGCCCGCGGTAAGCGTCTTGCCCCTGGCGAGGGCGAATTGCCCTTGGGCGAACTGGTCGCAATAGCCAACGGGGCAGCATCGATCTCGGTCGAAGTACCCCTTTCAGGCTCGGTAGACGCGGAGGAGCATTTGAAACGCCTGTTCGAAGGGGCCTTACGAATATTCAAGCCGGGTCAGTGATTGCGGCGCCGGCGAGGCGAGAGCCGCGCCGAAGGGAGGAAGCCAATAGATGGGTTACAGGTTTGATTTTGGCGCGGTCTTCGACCGCGCCCCGGAATTGTTTTGGGGTTCGCTCGGAACCTTGGGTCTCGCCTTCGCCGGGATGCTGCTCGCTCTCGTGATCGGAATCCTGGGCGTTGCAGCAAGAACGTCGAAGACCGCGTGGGTTCGCGCTCCGGTGATCGCGTTCGTCGAAGTCGTCCGCAACACGCCGTTCCTGGTGCAGATCTTCTTCATCTACTTCGCCCTCCCGCTTATGGGCATCCGCCTGAACCCGACGGTCACCGCAATCATCGCGCTCGGAATCAACGGAGGCGCTTACGCTATCGAGATCATCCGCGGGGGCGTTGAGAGCATCAGCAAGGGACAGATCGAAGCTGGTTTTGCGCTCGGGCTGCACAAGGCCGACGTCTTCCGGCTCGTCGTTCTGAAGCCGGCACTGCGAGCGATCTACCCCTCTTTGACGAGCCAGTTTGTGATGCTGACCTTGACCACGTCGGTGTGCACCTCGATCGCCGCCTATGAGCTGACTTCCGCTGCGCAACGCATCGAGTCGGATACGTTCCGAAGCTTCGAAGTCTACTTCACCGTGACCGCAATCTACCTGGTCATCTCAAGCCTGATGATGGGAATCTTTGCTCTGATCTCCCGTTCCTACTTCAACTATCCGACTCGATAGGAGGCACTCATGGGTCCCATCGGCGAAAACGAGCTGTTCTTCATCCTGCAAGGTCTGAAATGGACCGTATTGCTGGCGGTTATCGGTTTCATCGGCGGAGGCGTGTTCGGCATTTTGATCGCGCTTGCGCGCACGTCCAAGCGTCGGTTCGCCCGGCTTGTATCATCTGGCTACATCGCGCTCTTCCAGGGCACGCCGCTCCTGATGCAGCTCTTTGTCGTCTACTACGGCGTTGCCTTGCTTGGCATCGACGTCAACGCCTGGGTCGCTGTCGCGATCGCGTTTACTCTCCACGCAAGCGCCTTCCTCGGCGAGATATGGCGCGGTTCGATTGAAGCCGTTCCCAAAGGGCAGACCGAAGCTGCGAACGCTCTTGGCCTGCATTACGTCTCCCGAATGAAGGACGTGGTTCTGCCACAGGCTTTGAAGATTTCGATGCCTGCGACCATCGGCTTTCTCGTGCAGCTCATTAAGGGGACGTCGCTTGCGGCGATCGTGGGCTTCATCGAGCTGACCCGGGCTGGCCAGATCATATCGAACCAGACCTACCGCCCGCTGCTCGTCTTCGGGATCGTCGGAATAATCTACTTCATGATTTGCTGGCCTCTTTCCCATGTCGGAAGCGGCCTTGAGAAACGGATGGCAAAAGCCGCCCGGTAAACCTGCTTCGGGAGAAGGAAACAGCACAAGAGGAGGAAAGTGCAATGAATACCACTCGTCGGAAATTTCTCGGTCTAGCGCTGGCGACCGCTACCTTCGCCGCCGTTGGCGCTGCGGCAGCCACCGCGGCATCTGTTGAGGAGATCAAGTCGAAGGGAACGCTCGTCGTGGGCATTCAAGGCGACAACGCGCCTTGGGGCTTTGTGAACTCGAGCGGCAAACAGGACGGCTTCGACGCGGATGTGGCGACGCTGTTCGCCAAGGAGCTCGGCGTGAAAGTCCAGTTCCAACCGCTCGCGGTAGCGAACCGTATTCCCGCGCTGACGACCGGCAAGGTCGATATTCTCTTCGCAACGATGGCAATGACTGAAGAGCGCGCCAAGGCGATCCAGTACAGCAAACCTTATGCGGCCAACACGATTTCGCTTTATGCCGCCAAAGCCGACGCCGTGAAATCGCCGGCCGATGTGGCTGGTTGGGAAATAGGCGTGCCGAAGTCCAGCTCGCAGGATAAGGCCGTAACCGACTCGGTCGGATCGAAGGCCACCATCCGCCGCTTCGACGATGACGCGGCGACTATCCAGGCCCTGATCTCCGGACAGGTAAAGGCAGTGGGCGGTAATCAGTTCTACGGGCAGAGGCTCGATGCAGCCAGTGCCGGCACGTATGAACGAAAGATCGACTTCCTGACGACTTACAACGGCGTGGGAACGCGGCTCGGCGAGAAGGACTGGAATGAGACCGTCAACGCCTTCCTCGACAAGATCAAGGGCAATGGCGAACTCGCAGCCATCACCAAGAAGTGGATGGCAATCGATCTTCCCAAGTTCCCTGAATCCATCCCCAACATCCCGTTTACGGTCAAGTAAAGCATAAATGGAGGGCGCCGTGCTCAATTCCCCCAACGATCAGTCGACCTTGATATCCCTTGATAAAGTGGAGAAATGGTACGGCGCCTTCCATGCCCTGAAGAACATCAATCTGTCGGTTCGCAAAGGAGAGAAGATCGTTCTTTGCGGACCGTCCGGTTCCGGCAAGTCCACCCTGATCCGCTGTATCAACGCTCTTGAACTGATTCAGGGCGGTAAGATCGTGGTGGAAGGTCAACTGCTGGACGGCACCGCCAAGGCGGTCGACACCATTCGACGTGAAGTCGGAATGGTTTTCCAGAACTTCAATCTGTTCCCGCACATGACCGTCTTGCAAAACTGCGCGCTTGCACCCATGAGAGTGCGGGGCGCAAGCCGTGCCGACGCAGAGAAGTTGGCGCGAAAATATCTCGAACGCGTCCGTATCCTCGATCAGGCGGAAAAGTATCCGGCACAACTCAGCGGCGGACAGCAGCAGCGCGTCGCCATCGCGCGCGCCCTGTGCATGGAGCCGAATGCGATGCTTTTCGACGAGCCCACATCCGCCTTGGATCCCGAAATGGTCAAAGAGGTTCTCGACACCATGATCGGCCTCGCAAGAGACGGCATGACCATGATCTGCGTGACCCATGAAATGGGCTTCGCCCGGCAAGTTGCTGATAGGGTCATCTTCATGGCTTCCGGAGAGATCATCGAGGAGGCGGAGCCCGAAACCTTCTTCAAGAACCCCACGCATGAACGGACGAAGGCATTTCTCGGCGAAATCCTTGCGCATCACTGATCGGGCAGAGACATGAACAACAACAAATTTCTGGTCGGCCTCATCGGCGCCGACATCCAGATGTCAAAGTCGCCGGCGCTTCATGAAAAGGAAGGGCGCCACCTGGGACTTGATTACGAGTACGAGCTCGTGGACCTGGCAGAGCGCGGATTGCCTCCTTCCGCGCTGCCAAATCTTCTGAACGAGTTGGAAAGCCGCGGCTTTGCGGGAACCAACATCACCCATCCATGCAAACAGACCGTGCTGCCTCACCTCACACGCCTGTCCGGAGATGCTAAGATGCTTGGAGCCGTAAACGCCGTCGTGCTTCAGAACGGCGAGCGGATCGGACACAACACCGACTGGTATGGCTTCTACAAGAATTTTGAGCGCGGCTTGCCTGACGTCGCGAAGGCTCATGCTATTCTGCTTGGCGCCGGTGGCGCCGGGGTGGCCGTCGCGCACGCTGCCGTGAAACTCGGAATAGAAAAGCTCTCGATCTTTGATCAGGACGAGCGCCGCGCTTCCATTCTCGCCGATCAGCTCAACGAGAGGTTTTCAGGAGAGGTCGCAAGGCCGGTCAGAGACGTCGGTGCCGCGCTCGCCAGCGCAGATGGCCTGATCCATGCCACGCCGACTGGTATGCGAAGCCATCCGGGGCTTCCGATAGATCCCGAATGGATAGCGCATCGTCACTGGGTGGCGGATATCGTCTATATGCCGTTGGTGACCGAGCTCCTTGCATTGGCAAAGCAGAAGGGGTGCCGGACGCTCCCAGGCGGGGGAATGACCGTGTTTCAGGCGGCCGCAGCCTTCGAGCTGTTTACAGGCCTGTCGCCCGACACGGAACGAATGTCGCGCCATTTCGACGAGCTGTGCCGAGTAACAGCCTGATCGGGGGACTACTCCATGCCGCATATTATCATCGACTACAGCCGAGGCGCAGCGGAACGCGTCGCCATCGAAGAGCTGACCCACGCTGTTCATCGCCGGGTCCGCGACGGAGGGCTGGTCAAGCCAACCGTGGTGCGCACCTTCGCTAGAGAAGCCACCGTCTCCTGCGTCGGGGACGAGCATCCCGACAACCACTTCGTGCAGATAATTGTACGCATGGCCCCAGGCCGCCCCGCAGAGGTCAAACGAGAGCTGCTGAAATCGGTGCTCGAAGCCGCGCGTGACGTCGCGGCTTCCGCACTGGAAGCCGGTCGGCTCGGGCTTCGCGCAGATCTCTACGAATCCGACCCAAACTTCGCGTTTCAGGACATAGTGTTCGCCTGATCCCGGCAACGCCCAACAAGGACAAATGCAATGAGCCTCATCTACGTTCTCAACGGACCAAACCTAAACCTCCTCGGCAAGCGCCAGCCACATATTTACGGGCATGAGACATTGGCTGACGTCGAGACGGATTGCCGAAGGTTGGCGTCGGAGCTGGGGCACGAGATCCGCTTCCATCAAAGCAACCGCGAATACGAGATCATCGACTGGATCCACCAGGCGCGCGAGGACGGCGCCGGCATTGTCATCAACCCAGCCGCGTTTACTCACACGTCGCTCGCTATCCTCGACGCACTGAATACCTTTGAAGGCCCCGTCATCGAAATCCATATTTCCAATGTCCACAAGCGTGAGAGTTTCCGCCACCATTCTTTTGTGTCCCACCGGGCCGACGGCGTCATCGCCGGTCTCGGCACCGAAGGCTATCAACTCGGCATCCGCAGAGTTGCGACCATACTTAAGACCGAGAAGAAGGACTGAGAGCGATGGCGACCCGGGTCAAGCTGGCGGTCCTTGGGGCGGGGCTGATCGGCACGCGTCATATTAAGCACGTGATGGAAGAGCCGGCCGCAGAGCTGACGGCAGTTGTGGATCCCACGCCAGTCGGTCAAAGGATCGCGAGTGAGGCTGGTGTCAGATGGTTCCCCAGCTTTGCCGACATGATGATTTCCGAGCGCCCCGACGGTGTCATCATCGCGACGCCGAACCAGGTGCATGTTCAAAATGGGTTGGAAGCCGTTGAGGCGGGCATACCGGCGCTGATCGAAAAGCCGATCGCAGACGACATCGCTGCCGGCGAGAGGCTTGTGCAAATGGCTGAAGCCAAGGGCGTGGCGCTGCTGACGGGACATCACCGGCGGCATAATCCGATGATGCAGAAAGCGAAGGAGATCATCGACAGCGGGACGCTCGGTCGGATCCTGGTCGTGAATGCGATGTTCTGGCTGTTCAAGCCGGACGACTACTTTGACATCCCCTGGCGGCGAGAGCGTGGAGCTGGACCCGTCTTCCTCAACCTGATTCACGACATCGATAACCTCCGTTTCCTTTGCGGCGATATAAGCGCCGTCCAGGCCCGTGAATCCAATGCGGTGCGAAGCAACGCCGTCGAGGAAACCGCGGTCATCCTCATCGAATTCAAAAATGGTGTTCTCGGTACTGCTTCCGTGTCCGATTCCGTTGTCGCGCCGTGGAGCTGGGAGATGACGACGGGAGAAAATCCCGCTTACCCGAAAACTGACGAGATTTGCTACATGATCGGTGGCACTCACGGATGTCTGGCCGTGCCGTCGCTGGAAATATGGAGCAATGCTGAAAAGAGAAGTTGGACGGTGGCATTTGAGCGCAACAGAGCCGCTTTCGAAAACGCAGACCCGCTTGTCATGCAGATCCGTCAGTTCTGCAGCGTCATCCGGGGTGAGGGAGGGCCTTTGGTCAGCGGTCGGGAAGGCTTGGAGACATTGAAGGTCATTGAAGCCGTCAAGCGGTCGGCCGCGACAGGAGAGCGCGTCGTCCTCTAGCCAGAAGTGGAGGCTCATCGGCCGGAATATGTAGTGACACTCCCGTTTTTTCGGCCGCTACTCGCAGTCGCTTGTCTCTGGTCCACAAGGTTGCTTTCTGCTCAAGGAGAACGGATGCCAGCAGATGGGCATCAGTGTAGACAATACCCATGCTGAGAATGCCGTATCGATCGATCATCGTCATGACTTCGTCGTGCGTGGCGACAACAGCTCCGCGCTGAGCTGCCAAAAAAGAAATGACACTGCCGCGATCCCGAAGGTTGCCAAGAGCCAATTCGCCAATCACGCTCGGATGGCAAAGTAGTTGATCGTCTTCGATTATTCTTCGTAGTTCACCATCGCCGTATCGGAAATGATCGATCCAGATCGAGGTGTCTACCAATATCACTTAACTGCCGTGCTCCGACGACGCGGGGCTGCCTCGGCCTCCGGCATGGTTCCCCCTAGAGCGATGAGGCGTTTTCCTGACTCCACTCGAACCAGCGTCTCCAACGCCTGGCGGACGAGTGCAGCGGTTTCCTTAGTGCCGGTCAATGATCTCGCCCTGTCTATGAGGGCGTCGTCGAGATTGATGGTTGAGCGCATCAGCTGCCTCCGTGTTAGTGACGTCAGAAATAGCACCATTTGGTGATAAAATCCACGCCTGCTTTCGCTTCCATACACGGACGTGGTCTGCGAATGTAAGGCAGCGCGACGCTCTAGTTCCGCAAGATATTGGAATTGAGCTGTGAAGTTGAAGTCAGCGCCATCCGTGCCAAGGGCTCGAAAATATTGCGGAGGTCCACGGTTCGAATCGGTTCACATCATATCACCTTTTGGCTGCGCCCACAGCTTAACGGAACGACTTCAAGCTCACCGGCCTGGCGGGATGAGGGGTGCGTCTTCGTTACCGCGGACCAACTGGCGCGCTTCCGCACGTCGGGGAATACGCTCCACGGACGCGAAGACATATGCCCTCGACCAGGTGGCAGCGGCACACGAGTTGCAGGAGAGCGGCAGGGCTAACGGAAAGGTTCTCGTTCGGGTTCAGGATCCGTAACGCGGTCCACTCGGCTTATCATGCGATGACGGCTTTCGGCTCTAGGAATGCCTCGAGGCCGAACACGCCATACTCACGACCGATACCCGACTGCTTGAAACCGCCGAAGGGAGCGAGCGGCTCGTGCGGCGCACCATTAATGACGACGCGTCCGCTGTCGAGCCGATCGGCAAGCGCCTGCATGCGCGACGCGTCGGTGCCATGAAGATAGGCCTGGAGCCCGTACGGGGTGTTGTTCGCGATGGAAACGGCCTCGCTCTCGTCACTATAGGCGATAACCGATAGGACTGGACCGAAGATCTCTTCGCGCGCGATGCGCATCTGGTTGTTGACGTCCGTGAATAGCCGCCAAGCTCCAGCGTGACGCGCTTGAAGGTCTCGGCAGCACTTCGCAGGATTTCCCTGCCGACCGCGGTGGATCCGGTGAAGCTCACCTTCGCGATGTCCGGATGCCGACTGAGTTCTGTGCCGACGACATGGCCGAACCCGTTGATGATGTTGAACACGCCTTTCGGCAAACCTGCTTCATGCAGGCATTCGGCCAGGACCTGCGTCTGTATCGCGCTCATCTCGCTCGGTTTGATGACGATGGTCGAGCCGGCGGCGATAGCGGTTGCGAGCTTCGAGGTGACAAAGCCGATGTTGCTGTTCCACGGCGTGATAGCGGCGGCGACACCGACCGGCTGCATGACTACGCGCGCTCGACCCATACGGCGCTCGAACTCGTAGCCCTCCAGAACGCTCGCCATGGTGAGAAAGCTCGAAGCAGCATGGGGAATAGCGAAACGCGTGAAAGTCTGTGGAGCGCTGTATTCGAGCGCCATCGCTTCGGTGAGGTCGGAGACGCGGGCGGCAACAGCGGCATTCAGCCGCTTCAGCATGCCAATGCGCTCGGCCTTCGCCGTGCGTGAGAACGCGGGCAAGGCACGTTTTCCCCATTGCGCCGCTGCCAGTTCGAGGCCTACAATGCGAGTGAAGCTCGTCGCGGCTTACAGCTGATCGATGGGAAAAGCCGACGCCTAGCACCTATGCTTTGGTATAGCTCGAACTAGCTCCCGGTATAACGTTATCTCCCCGAATGGAGTGCTCGGACCAGCACCACGCAGAATTGGTCGGCTGCTCTCTAATTGATACCTTCTTGTCACCAGCGATTTAGCAACGAGAAGGTGACCAATCATGGATGTGTACGAGGCGGTCAAGAGCCGAAGGGCAGTGCGCAAGTTCACCGATCGCGATATCCCTTCAGAGGTGCTGGAACGCGTCCTAGCCGCCGCGGCTTGGGCGCCGTCCGGATCAAACCTCCAGCCCTGGAACACATATGTAGTGACCGGAAGCGCGCTTTCCGAGCTGAAGATGCGCGCAAGGAAACGCGTGGTCGCACGCGATGCTTGGGACGAGAGAGAATATGAAATGTACCCGCCAGTACTGAAGTCTCCGTACCGCGAGCGCCGAGCCGAGTTCGGCCATGAGCGGTACAGTGCCCTCGGCATTGCGGATGGCGACTGGGAGGCAAGTCAAAGAGCAGCCACCGCCAATTGGGAATGTTTCGGCGCTCCTGCCGCCCTATTCTGTTACATCGATAGAAACCTAGGACCACCGCAATGGGCCGACGTCGGCATGTATCTTCAGACCGTAATGCTGCTGCTGCGGGGCGAGGGTTTGCATAGCTGCACCCAAATGGCATGGTCAGTGTATCGCAAGACGGTCGCGGAAATCCTGTCGCCGCCCGAGGGACTCATCCTGTTCTGCGGCATGTCGATCGGGCACGAGGATGTCACAGAGCCCTACATCCGCACGCATCGAGCTCCACTCGATGAGACCACCACCTTCGTCGATCCGACTTCTCAAAAATATGCGCGAGCAGCGCACGAAGATACGTTTCATATGTGAAACGATGCCCTCATTTCAAACGGGAAATCTTGGGCGGATCGGCGCGTGCACACGACGCCATCTCTGCCTGAAAGGAAATTCGAATGTCAGTCAAAGCCCGAGCAGCACGCATTCATCGTTACGGCTCGCCAGAGGTCCTGGAATTCGAAGACATCCTGATCCCGGAACCTGGCGAAATGGAAGTCCTCGTCCGACACACGGTCATTGGTCTCAATTTTGTGGATGTCTATTTCCGGCGCGGCACAATGGAGGTTCCGTCCTTTCCTGCTGTTATCGGCAACGAGGCGGCGGGAATCGTCGAGGCAGTTGGAAGAGGCGTCACCTCGGTGAAAGTGGGCGATCGCGTCGTATTTGGTCACAGCATTGGGGCTTATGCCAGCGCTGGCCTCCATCCCGCCGACCGGTTGGTAATCATCCCCGACGGCATCTCTGACGATCAGGCTGCTGCAAGTTTTCTCAAGGGTTTGACGGCGGGGTATCTGGTCAAAGAAGTTGTTCCGTTAAAGCAAGGGAATACGATCCTCTATCATGCCGCCGCTGGTGGCGTAGGCCAGATCTTCGTGCAGTGGGCAAAGTCACTCGGATACCGCGTCATCGGAACAGTATCCAGCGAAAGCAAGGCGGACATCGCGCGCCGGGTCGGATGCGACCACGTCATCAACTACAGCACAGAGGATTTTATTGCGCGCACCTTCGAGTTGACGGGCGGAGTTGGCGTAGACGCGGTCTTCGATTCGGTCGGGGCGGACACTTTCCGAGGGTCGCTTGCCGTGCTCAAAGTTCGTGGCACCCTGGTCCAATTCGGCAAGGCATCCGGGGAAATAGCCCCTATCGACCCCTACGAACTTGGCCCGCGAGGGCTGCATCTTACCTGGCCGATGCTGCAGCACTACATCGCAACGCCGGCACAGACGGCCGCGGCTGCCGCCGATCTGTTTGCAGGAATAAAATCTGGAGCCCTGAAGGTCGATCCTGCGCGCATCTATTCGTTCGAAGATGTCGTAGAGGCTCATCGCGACCTGGAGGGGCGATTGACGACGGGCTCAGCAGTTCTTCGTGTGACGCGATAGCCAAAGCGACCAAAGCCGCGCTGTGATGGTACTTGGCCAGCATCGTTGCATTGCACCAACTCAAGATGAGCTCCATCTTCGACGGGTGATATAGTTGCCGCCTGATGCGAGGTCGCACCACAGCCGAAGTCGGCCGCGGCCATTGCATGCAATGCGATCATCCCATTCGAGTTTCAGACATCTTCGCGGCTTTATCAGCTTGCGTAGCCGCAATTTCGAATCCGACCAATGAGGGTCGTAAAAAAGGAGGTCCACCATGAAAATCGTACTTATCGGAGGCACTGGGCTCATCGGGTCCAAGACTGCCAAGCGCCTGCGCGACAAAGGCCATGAGGCAGTGGCCGCATCCCCCAACACCGGCGTCAACACCATCACTGGCGAAGGCCTGGCAGCTGTCTTGGTCGGAGCCGAAGTCGTCATCGACCTCGCCAATTCGCCGTCGTGGGAAGACAAGGCGGTCCTTGAGTTTTTCGAAACATCGGGCCGCAATCTGCTCGCAGCGGAACGTGACGCCGGCGTGAAGCACCATATCGCTTTGTCCATCGTGGGATCGGAACGGCTGCCGGAAAATGGCTATTTCAGAGCCAAGCTTGCTCAGGAAAGGCTCATCAAGGCGTCGCCCATTCCTTACACGATCGTTCATTCCACCCAATTCCTGGATTTCTTGAAAGGTATCGCCGATGAAGCGACCGTCGGCAACGTCGCTCGTCTGTCTCCGGCCGCGTTCCAGCCAATAGCATCGGATGATGTCGCTGATATCGTCGCGGATGTTGCTCTCGAAAAGCCGATCAATGGAATGATCGAGATCGCCGGTCCGGAGCGCTTTCGCATGAATGAGATCGTCGCCCGCTATCTGAAAGCGATCAACGATCCGAGAACTGTCGAAGCGGATGTCCATGCGCGCTACTTCGGATCTGAGTTGGACGATCGGTCGCTTGTGCCCGCTGAGGGTGCGAGGCTCGGCAAAATTAGCTTTGACGATTGGCTTCGTCAGTCCCAACAGCCGCGATAGGCCCGGGGTATCGAACCGCGGCGCCATGCGACGCGTCGGGCGGCATTGCGCTTTCCAATGCGTATTCTTGCTCGCGCCTTAGTATTCAACGACGATAAAGAGATCACGACAATGAAATCCATCCTGTCCACACTATTGCTCTCGGCCTGCATCAGCATCGTCGGCACCTTTTCTGCCGCAGCTGGCGAGGAAGCGACTGTCACGCCGCTTATGAAAAAGGATCTCCCCGACTTTCCGGGCAAGGAGGGTCTTATGATATCAGTGGAGTATGGGCCAGGGGGCACCTCTACTGCTCACAAGCACGAGGCCAATGCATTCGTCTATGTGCTTGAAGGCTCTATTGTCATGCAGCTCGAAGGGCAAAAAGAAGTAACCCTTTCACCGGGCGAGACCTTCTATGAAGGCCCGTCCGACATTCACCTCGTGAGCCGCAATGCGAGCAAGACCAAACCGGCGAAGTTTATCGTGGTGCTGCTGAAGAAGAAGGACGCACCGGTTGTCATGCCGGTGAAATGATAATCAGCGGGCTTGCGAGGATCTAAGGGTCCGAGAATTGAGCGCGCATTGGCACGCTCGCTGCTCTCGCATCAGTGGAGCCGATCAGCCGTCATTTTGACGCCCGATCGGCTCCCTTGACCACCCAGAGTCTGATTGTTGTTCCGCCTCAGAGAGGAGAAAGTCAATGAAAATAACGGTCGTCGGGGCGAGTGGGTGCATTGGGACGCGGCTGGCAGATAGCCTTCCACAGACAGGCGTCGAAGTCGTGAGTGCATCGCGATCGCGCGGTGTGAACAGTGTGACAGGTGAAGGCCTCCGACCCGCAATAGCGGGAGCTGATGTCGTTATCGACGTCACCAACGCTTCGTCCTTTGGCGACGACTCCGCATTGACATTCTTCAAGACTTCTACCCGGAACCTGTTGACCGCTTGTGCTGAGGTAGGCACCAGACACTACATCGCCCTTTCCGTGGTAGGAACGCCTCGCCTTGTCGAAAGCGACTATTTCCGCGCCAAGATGGTGCAGGAAAACCTCATAAGGGCCGCACGACGGCCCTATACTATTCTCCATTCCACGCAATTCTTCGAATGTATCAGTGGCCTGATCGATATGGGAGTAGAGGGGGATGAGTTCCGCCTTCCATCGGCGTCTATAAGGCCTATCGCCGCTGATAACGTCGCCGAAATGCTGGTCGAAATCGCGATGGGTCCGGCAAGAAACAAGACGGTAGAGATCGGCGGGCAGGAGCAATTCGGCCTCGACCAAATTGCTCGCATGCATCTCGTGGCGAACGAAGACCCACGTGAGGTTATCACCGACGACAGCGCACGATACTACGGTGTCGAACTTAACGATGACACTTTATTACCGCTCAACGGAGCACGAGAAGGCTCGGTGCGGTACGTTGACTGGCTGAGCCGCTCCCCGGCCAATTAGAGATCCAGATATCGTCTCCCTAATGCTGTTACGGGGCTCACCGCGAGGAGAATTTCCGTGGCCCTTGCGTGCTTCCGCCAGCCTTCTGGCAATGCGATGATGAAGCAACGTCTCGTTGCATGCATGGATTTCCATGAGTTGCGGCTGGCGCCGTGGGGGACTACGCTTGGTGCATGAGCTCGCCAGCCCAACATCGAAAATACGTTCTTTGCTCAGCGTGGCGGTCCTCCGGCTTTCCTTGTCCTGCAGGAGCAACTGACAATGCGCATCTGGTCGCACCGCCCCCATATCCTGCATCTCGGTCTTTTTACCATAGCCTATGTCCTGGGCTGCGGATTTGCCCAGTTGCTGGCAATCGTGCCGGGAACGGGCATTTCGATTTGGCCTCCGAGCGGGCTTTTCATTGCCACACTTGTCCTTGCCCCGCGTAAGAGCTGGCCATGGTGGGTGCTGGGAGGCGGTGTGGCTGAATTGACGAGCAATGCGTTGTGGTTTCACAGTCCGGTGCTTGCGGCCTTCCTGATCTATTGTGGCAATGCGCTTGAAGCGATGACCGGCGCATGGCTCGTGAACCGGACCCTGCCATCGCCGGTGCGGCTGGAGACCTTGCCTGAAGTTCTCGCGTTCGTGGTCCTAGGCGCCGGAATTGCGCCGCTGGTCAGCGCGACCGTGGGAAGTGCGACACTGGCGTCGTTCGGCATCCTCTCGCAGACCTTCATGAGTGCCTGGCCGCTCTGGTGGATCGGAGATGCCACCGGGGTGCTGATCGTGGCGCCCTTGGCGCTGGTCACGTTGCACAACTGGCGCGGCAAAGCCGATCTTTCGACCGCTCAATGGGCGGAAGCCGGTGTCCTGGGGCTGATCCTTCTTGGCGTTGCAGCCCTTTCGCTGAGCGGCTATCTGCCATTTGCCTATATCGTCATGCCGCCTCTGCTTTGGGCGGCGGTTCGTTTCGAGTTCAAAGGTGCCGCCCTTACCTTGACCTTGCTCGCACTGATCGCCGCCATTTTCACGACTACCGGCATCGGTCAACTTGCCGGCGGTCCTGAGTCGGAGAAGCACAAGCAGATCATGCTGCAGCTTTTTCTGGCGATCTCGGCATTTTCGGCACTGATCGTCGCAGCCATATCTCGTCAGCATCAGATGGCAGTCCTCACATTGCGGCAAAGTGGGGAGGCTTTGCGGGAAAGAGAGCGGGAGATGTCGCAGCTCGTGGATCTGGTACCCAGCCACGTTTGGCGTTTGACCCCCGTCGGCGAGCCAGCTTTCTTCAACAAGCGCATGGTCGATTTCCTGGGCTTCGACGTGGCTGATATGGACAGACCAGGTATGAGCCGACTGGCGACGATGATCGAGACTGGCGTGCATCCGGACGACGCCACAGTATTTGGTGACGCGCTTCGTTGCTGCCTCGCCACCGGAGAGAGCTTCGCGATGCGATATCGCCTACGCCGGGCCGACGGCGTCTACCGCTGGATGTCCAGCCGCGCCGAGCCGTTACGGAGCCAGAATGGCGACATCGTTCAATGGTACGGTCTCTGCCACGACATAGACGACCAGATGCAGGCTGAAGAGGCCTTACGAGAGAGCGAGCGGCGGCTTCAGGAGATGATCGATGCCGTGCCAGTCCGCATCTGGAGTGCCGTGCCCACGGGCGGGTCGATCTACTTTAACAAACGATACCAAGACCGTTTCCGCGCTGTCGGTGTAAAGGTCGACACCCTTGAGCGTCCGACCATCGAAAGCCTGCTGCAAGAGCTGATCCATCCCGAAGATGCCCCGCAGGTACAGCACACGATACGCAACTGTTTCGACACCGGTGCCGGCACCACAATGCGGTTTCGCTGGCGCGGGAAGGGCGACATCTACGGTTGGGCGGAGTGCAGGGTCGAACCTCGGTATGCGGAAGATGGGTCGATTGCGGAATGGTATGGCGTTTCCCTCGACATCGACGAGGAGGTGCGCGCACAGGAGGCGCTGCGGGAGCGGGAGCGTGAGTTGTCGCTGATCGTTGATATGGTTCCAGTCCATATCGGCCGTATGTCGCCTGACGGGGAACCGACCTTCTTCAGCAAGCGCACATTGCAATCCATCGGCATCGACCATGTCGCGGCTTGGGACAAACCGGAGATGAGCCGCCTGGCGGCCCTGATTGGCGCAACTGTCCATCCTGAGGATGCGCCGCGCATGCGAGATGTGCTTAAGCATGCACTGGCCACCGGCGAACCCTATTCTATTCGTTATCGTAGACGTCGTGCCGACGGCGTCTATCGCTGGATGGAAGGTCGTGCCGAGCCCCTGCGAGACGACAAGGGCGTGATCCTGCAGTGGTACGCGGCGGCGCTCGACATCGACGATGAGGTGCGCGCGCTGCAAGCATTGTCCGATCGCGAACGGGAACTTCAGCAACTGATCGACGCGGTTCCAGCTCTAATCTGGGCTACGACGGCGGGGGGCACACCCGTCTATGTCAACAAGCGCTTCAGGGATGTAACCGGCGCGTCGGTGGAGGACATCACCGCCCCTGACGGCTCGCCATCGCTCAGCGTTATTCATCCGGACGATCGCGAAGCAGCCAGGATGGACGTAAACGAATCGTTCAAAACTGGTGTTCCCTACCTTCAAAGATATCGACAGCGTCGCGCCGATGGCAGCTATCGGTGGACCGAAACCCGCGCGGAACCGTTGCGCAATGATGCCGGCGCAATCGTTCACTGGTATGGTGTCAGCGTCGATATCCACGATCTCGTGACTACACAGGAGGCCCTGCGGCGAGGCGAACGACGCTACCGCGAGCTCTTCCACTATATGCCAATCGGCCTCACCCAGGTTGATGCTAGCAAACTCATCCCGCTGTTCAAGGAATTGCGGGTGCAAGGGGTCACAGAACTCAGACCCTATATCGACGAACATCCCGAATTCCTGTCCCGTGCAATCGAGGCTTTGGAAGTGGAGGAAGTCAACCGGCATATCGTCGAGATGTTCGGCGCCAAGGATGCAGACGAAATGCTTGGACCGATCACTCGCTACTGGCAGCCGAGCATTGCCACTATACGGCGCTCTATCGAAGCACGATATCGCGGCGAGGAGGTCTTTCAGGAAGAGACAAAAGTGGCGCGGATGGACGGCAGCGTCATGGACGTGCTCTTCACCACTGCCCGGCCCGGCGCCGTCGCCGACAAGAGCCTGGTGGGCTTCATCGATATCACCGAGCGCAAGAGAGCCGAGGAGGCATTGCGCAAACGGGAGCAGGAGTTTTCGCAACTGGTCGACATGGTGCCGAGCCTGCTCTGGCGGTTGAGCCCTAAGGGCGAACCGGTTTTCTTCAGCAGGCGCATGATCGAGTTCCTTGGTTTGGATGTGGGTGATTACGGTGGGCTGGAATCGGGCGGCCTGTCAGCGGCGATCACGACACTTGTCCATCCGAACGATACAACGCGGCTAACGGAAGCGCTTAACCACTCCTTTGCCACAGGCGAAACCTTCTCGATGAATTACCGATTGCGCCGGGCCGACGGTGTCTATCGCTGGATGTCTGGCCGGGCCGAGCCGCTGCGCGACGAAAGCGGACGCATTGTGCAATGGTACGGCCTCTCGCACGACATCGATGATCAACTCCGCATCGAGGAGTCCGTGCGTGAAAGAGAGCGCTCGCTCTGGCAACTGGTCGAAACGCTGCCGGCTATGATCGATTGCGCCGCGCCGGATGGCGAGCCCGTCTACCGCAATCCGCAGCTTCGCGATTTTCTTGGTTACCGGCTCGAAGAGCTGGATGGAACCGGAAAATCTCGGTTGGAGGGCACACTCGATGCAGGCGTTCATCCGGACGATATAGCGGGAGTCAAGGAGAACTACGCCCGTTCGCTGGCGACGGGTGAGCCCTATGCGCGGAGGCACCGTCTGCGACGGTTCGATGGAGAATATCGTTGGGTCGAGACGCGCGCTGCGCCTATGCGTAATGCGGAAGGTATGATCGTGCAATGGAATGTCATGTGCCTGGACATCGACGGCGAGGTCCGGGCCGAGGCAAAACTGCGCCTGGCACAGGAGAGCCTTGCGGTGGCCAGTCAAGCAGCCAGCCTCTCCGAGCTTTCCGCGTCTATAGCGCACGAGGTGAACCAGCCGTTGGCCGCCGTCGTCGCCAACTCGCATGCCTGTCAACGTTGGCTCCTTGCCACACCTCCAAATATCGAACGAGCACAAAAAACGGTGGAGCGCATCATCCGCGACGCAAACTCGGCGGCGGACGTGGTTAGCCGCATCCGGGCGCTGTTCAGGCGATCAATCGATGCGCGGGTTCATTCGGCTATTTCGCAAGTTGTCAGTGAGGCGTGTAGCCTCATGGGCGACGAGGCCGGGAGGCGCCGCGTTCGGATGGATTTGAAGGTCGAGGCGGATCTTCCGCTCATTGACATCGATCGGGTGCAAATCCAGCAGGTGCTGGTCAATCTGATGCGCAACGGTATGGAGGCGATGGACGCAATCGAAGGCGAGAAGGTGCTGGGGATCGTCCTGCGCCATTACGAGGATGCCATTGAGACTGAAATCAGCGATCGTGGCCCAGGCGTAAAGTTCCCCGAGCGGATCTTCGAGCCTTTCTTCACGACAAAAGAGGACGGGATGGGCATGGGGCTAGCGATCTGCCGCTCAATCGTCGAGTCGCACGGGGGACGACTGTGGGCTGAGCAGAACGCTCCGCATGGCGCGAAATTCAAGTTCACCCTGCCGATCGAGGAGAAGGCAGCACCATGACCAGCGACGATCACATTATCTATATCGTCGATGATGATGAACGGATCAGGGAAGCGCTTGGCGAGCTTCTGGAATCCCATGACATGCGCGCAGTCGCCTTCAGGTCGGCCGGCGATTATGTGAATGCGGACAAGCCAGATGTTCCCGCCTGCCTGATCCTCGACATCGAATTGCCTGACATCAACGGCCTCGATTTGCAGAATCAAATCGCCGAAGGGGAGCACGCCCCAATCATCTTCATCACTGGGCATGGGGATATTCCTTCCTCGGTGCGCGCAATAAAGCATGGTGCCGTGGATTTTCTGACCAAACCGTTCAGTGACGCCGACCTCATGCAGGCGATCCATGCCGCGATTGCGCAGGATCGACAGAAACGTGCAGAACGCGCCGAAATCGGTACATTGCGACAACGCTATGCCGATCTGACGCCGCGTGAGCGCGAGGTGCTGCCGCTTGTCGTCAGCGGTCTTCTCAACAAGCAGGCCGCTGCCGAACTGGGGATCAGCGAGGTGACTCTGCAGATCCACCGACGGAATGTCATGCAGAAAATGGCGGCTGCATCGCTTGCCGATCTCGTACGTATCGCTGAGAGATTGGAAATACCGATTACGCACTCGCGTCGACTGGCAGGAAATTGAACATGAGTACGACAAAACATATCATAGCCATTGTCGACGATGATCCGAGATTGCTGGAATCCGTGGGCGATCTCCTGGAATCGGCGGGGTACGTGGCTCGCAGTTTCTCCTCCGCGCCGGCACTGCTCGACGACGGGCTTTCAGATCTGGACCTGCTTATCACCGATATTGGCATGCCCAGCATGGATGGGTTTGAACTGCGCGACCGGGTGAAGCGGGTGCGTCCAGAACTGCCGGTATTCCTGATTACGGGTCGGCATGAGATAGCCGACCAGGGCCGTGCCCAGGGTATGAGCGATTTCTTTCGCAAGCCCTTCGATGCGCACGCTTTGCTCGCAGCCATAGCCAACGCTCTGAAGGAATCGACAAAGGGAGGATGACATGACAGTAGAACAGCCGTCGCTGCTGAAATCGGCGTCATCATCACGGCGAATATACGAGATGGATCAGCCGATCGTTATCATCGTCGATGACGACGCTGCTGTCCGCGAGGCGCTGTCGGAACTGATCCTGTCGGCCGGCTTTAAGTCCCTCAGTTTTGCCTCGACCCGCGAATTACTCGATGCAGATATCCTGGATGCTCCGGGCTGCCTGATCCTCGACGTCCGCATGCCCGGGGTAAGCGGCCTGCACCTCCAGCAGCACCTTGCCCAGTCCGGCAATCCCAAGCCGATCATCTTCCTCACCGGGTACGGCGACATCCCAATGACCGTGCAGGCGATGAAAGCGGGAGCTGTGGATTTTCTCACCAAGCCAGTACGCGATCAGACGCTGCTTGACGCTGTAACTGCCGGCATTACCGTGGACGCCGAACGACGGGCGCAAACCGTTGTCGTCAAGCGCAATATCGAACGGCTGGAAACCCTGACGCAACGAGAGCGCGAAGTTCTAAGCGAAGTAGCGCGCGGGCGCCTCAATAAGCAGATCGCCTTTGATCTCGGCATCAGCGAAGTGACCGTCAAATTGCATCGCAGCAATGTCATGCACAAGATGGAGGCGGCCTCCATCGGCGAACTGATTAGGGCATGGGAAAGCTTACCAGCTCAGAGGCGCCAGTCTACGGCGCGTTAGACCGTCAAGTGCTTCGCCTTGCGGCCGCCCGGCAGAGCTCATCATGTGATGTCTGGATCTGAAGTCTACCAGCAGTTCGACCGATTTGTCGAAGCTTCGTTGTTCGCGAATAGGTGAGCGAATTTGTGGGTCATTGGTTCGGATCCTTTCAAGGCGTACCATTGACATGTAGCTGAGCAGCGGCCTCGTCCGAGACGTCATCAGGGATCTCGGTGACGTATTCGGCCGAGACGATGGCCTTTTCGCTCCACGCGCCTCGGCCGGGGAAGAAGGCGACGCGGGTGCCTGGCTTCAAGGCGCTCCATCGCCTGCTTCCTCGACGATGCCGTAGCCCTCGAAGCCGAGGCGCACGCCCTCCTTCGGAACCACGGCTCCCGGCTGGTAGCGTCCGGCTATGCCGAGAAGGTCGCCGTGGTGGACTGGTCGGAGAAGCACCCGGATTAGCACTTCGTTGTGTGCCGGACGCTTCAGATCTTCGACTTCGACTGCCTGAAGAACGTCCTCAGGCTTCCCATGCTTGAAATAGACTGCGGCACGCGTCGCGGGCTCTCCTTGAGAATGAGAAGCGGAGCGGCCGTCAGCCGCTCCTGTTATTGGGTTAGACCTGGGCCTGGCCGCCGTCGGCGACGAGCTCGGCGCCGTTGACGAAGCTTGCATCGTCAGAAGCGAGGAACAGGGTTGCCTTGGCGATCTCCTCGGATTCACCAACGCGACCGAGTGGGATGCGCGAGGCGAGATAGTCAAGCAGGCCCTGCTGCTGTTCCTTGTCGTCACCGGCAAGTTCGACGAGGCCAGGCGTGCGTGTGGCGCCGGGCGAGACGACGTTGACGCGGATGCCGGTGCCCTTCAGGTCGAGCGCCCATGAGCGGGCCAGATTGCGGACCGCCGCCTTCGAAGCGGAGTAAACGGAGAAAGCAGCCGTACCTTCGGTACCGGCGGTCGAGCCCGTTAGCACCACCGACGAGCCTTTGCCCAGCAGCGGAAGCGCTTTCTGGACGGTGAAGATCACGGCCTGTTGATTTCCGTGATGATTTAATCCGTTTTTGCGTTTGGCCAAGGTCCAGCAAAAGCTTAGAATAAATCAATTATTTCAATTGGTTGAATTTTCCAAGCAGGTCAGCGCAAAATGAAAACGCGGATCAAAATCTCGCGCAACTCAACAAGACACGCAAAAATCAAAAGTGTTAAGCGACATCGCGGCGGTGACCACATACCCACATATGTGTTAATGTGCGTTTTCTAAGTTCAGGAGCACGTCAGATGAGCCGATTGACGATCGACATAACGGACCAGCAACATCAAAGCCTGAAGGCGCTCGCCGCTTTGCAGGGCAAGACAATCAAGCAGTACGCGCTCGAGCGCCTCTTTCCCGGTGACACAGATGGAGAACGAGCTTGGGAGGAGTTGAAGACGTTGATGAAGACGCGCATCAATGACGGGCTCGCCGGAAAATTGTCGGCCAAGACCGTAGATGAGATCCTCGACGAGGAGATTGCCGAGGATCGTGCTTGAGCCTACATTCTTACCGCAGAGGCGGAATCGGATCTACGTTCGGTAATCCGCTACACACGTGCGCAATGGGGTGCTGCCCAAGTACGCCGCTACGTCTCAGCTTTGGAGCGAGGTATCGCAAACCTGACTGAGGGCAAAGGTCCTTTCAAGGATATGAGCGCGCTTCATCCGGCGTTACGAATGGCGCGGTGCGAACATCACTACGTCTCTTTGTCTGCGTCGCGAGGATGCACCCGCCCTGATTGTGGCGATTTTTCACGAACGAATGGATCACATGCAGCGTTTGGCAGGCCGTCTGAACGAATGATCTTCGGCGAAGGCGAGATTGCCTGACCTGCCAGAACGGCTCAGTGAAACGACGTTATTATCGCTGGATTGAAATGGGCGTCCTTGACGAGATGCTTTCGGTTTTGGCCCGCGAAGCTGACCTGGAATGGGGGCGGAACAAGAGGAGTGCGAAATCGATGGGATGGAAGGCTCCCGCTCCCCCGGTGCTGGAATGGCATCGGTTAGGATGGACAAATCGGGAGCGTTCGAATGGAAGAGATGTGATTTTGCGTCGACGAGTGACCCCGTCAACACCAGGAATTACAAAGAGCTATTGTAGATTTCGGCGCGGAGACCCCGTGCTGATTTACATAGCCTCGCTCACGCAGTTCTCGAAACACATGTGATTAGGCATGGAATAAGGACCCCGCATTTGGGGTGATCGGCGTCCAAACGGGACCCCCATTTGCGATGGGGTTACAACAGCCTCCGGTTTCATCGGAGGCTTTTTATTTGGATGCTTGTTGTG
>Ga0209026_1000363_pt1 | contig 42214 bp, 36 predicted proteins | sample AraplaCL_Col_mCL_FD_184262 | JGI IMG/M metagenome (GOLD analysis project Ga0209026, IMG submission 184262) | Arabidopsis root microbial communities from the University of North Carolina, USA - plate scrape CL_Col_mCL (SPAdes) (version 2) | ecosystem: Host-associated > Plants > Roots >... | reverse complement strand
CCCGGGCCGCCTCAGTTCCAGAGGTCGGCGAAACGCAGGTTCACGCCGACGTAGTAGGTCCGCCCGGCATAACCCTGGCGGCCCAAGAGGCCGTTGAGCGAGCCCTGGACCTTGTCCGGGTACTCGTTGGTCAGGTTGCGGATGCCGGCGTAGACGCGGCTGCTGTCCTTGACCTTGTAGCCGACCTGGACGTCGTGGTTCACGAACGACTTGATGTACGGCTCGTCGATGAAGGTATCGACGGTGGGCCGCTGGATGTTCGTGATGCCGTTGCGGAGCGTCCGGCCGCTGTAGTTGAAGCCGTAGTTCGCGTCCCAGTTTCCGCGCGACCAGGACAGGTCGACGTTGGCGACCCACTTGGGCGAGGAGCCGCCGGTGTCGGTGTCGTAGAGGCCGCGGTCGTCGGTCAGCAGCGGGGCCGGCGTCTTCTGCAGCTCGAGGCGCTTCAGGTAGCTGGCGTTGCCGCTCAGGGTGAAGCGGCCGAAGTCCGTGGGCAGGCTGTAGCTGCCGCTGAACTCATAGCCCTCGGTGTAGATCTTCGCGACGTTGACGTCGCTGATCTGCACGAAGCTGGCGAAGCCGGTGGTCGCGTCCCGCCGCAGCAGCGAGCAGAACTGGTTGTTCAAGTCGGCCGCATCGTAGCAGGCGTTGAAGATCGAGTTGGCGGTCGGCCGGATCACCGCGTCACTGAGCTCGATGTCGTAGTAGTCGACGCTGAGCGACAGGCCCGGGATGAAGTCGGGCTGCCAGACGCCGCCGACGGTCAGCGTCTTGGCGGTCTCTTCCTTCAGGTTCACGTTGCCGCCCGTCTGCGACAGGAAGAACGTCCCCAGCAGCGGGTTGAAGGTCGCCGGGTTGATGTTCAGCGCCCGCAAGGCGGTTTCGCAGTTGGCGCGGCGGGTGCTGGTGCCCAGCGAGACGTTGCTGGTCGAGCACGGGTCATTGCTGCCCAGCGCCGACGTGCCGTTGGCCAGGGGCGTGAACAGCTCGCCGATCGTCGGGGCGCGGGCCGCCTTCGAATAGGTGCCGCGCAGCTTCAGGCCCGCCGCCGTGGCGAAGACGCCGCCGACCTTCCAGGTGCTGGTCTTGCCGATCGTGGAATAGTCGGAATAGCGGTAGGCGCCGTCGACCGTCAGTTCGCGGATGAACGGGCCATAGTCCTTCAACAGCGGCAGGGAGACTTCGCCGAACAGCTCGGTGACGTCGTACTGGCCGTTGGTGTCGGTGCCGTTCAGGTGGGCGATCTTGCGGGGCGAGCCGCTGAACGGCCCGAAGTCGATGTCGGACTCTTCCTTGCGGTACTCGGCGCCGGCCACCAGGTTGATGGCGCCGCCCGGCAGTTCGAACAGGCCGCCGGTGTCGGCGGTGACGAAGCCCGAGAGCACCGTTTCCTTGTTGCGGACGTAGTCGACCGTCGGCTGGTAGATCCAGGCCACGGCGGCGGCCTGCGAGGCGCTATCGGTGGTGAAGGGGTTGTAGGGCGTGCAGCCGCTGTTGCGACCGGCGGTGAAGCTGACCGGGCCCAGGGCCGGATTGAACGCGACGGCCAGGGCGTCGGTCCGCAGGCGGTTGAAGCTGGAGGGATCCAGGTCGCTGCGGCAGACGGCGCGGCCGGTGGCGGGATCGATCACCGAGTCCGTGGCCGCGAGGAAGCGGTCGTAGAGCCGGTTGTTGGCGATGTAGGCGCGGCGGCGGACCTCGCCGTAGTTGGCCGAGACATCGTACTGCAGGTGCTCGGTCAGCTCGCCCTTGGCGCCCACGACGATGCGGACGGTCCGCTTGGTGACCCGCTGGTCGCGCAGGCCGCCGTCATAGTCCCAGCGGTTGAACAGGATCGGCTTGCCGGCCGCGGCGGCCAGGACGTTGGCCGGAATGAAGGCCGTGTCCGAGGCGATGGGCTGGAAGACCAGCTGCGACTGCTGGGACAGGGATTCGGTCCGCACGTTCGACAGGTGCAGGTCGACGTAGGGCTTGAACTTGTCGCTCACGTCGTAGTGCGCCAGCACCGAGATGATGTGGCGTTCGTTGCTGGGCCGCAGGTCGTCGGCGAACAGGGTGTAGGTGGGCGGGCCGTCGCCGCCGATCTCGGTCGCGCCGGCGTAGCCGCCGACGTTCTGGCCGTGGATGTAGGGCGTGCCGTTGCCGTTGAAGCCGCCGGTCGAGAACGTCCGGCCCGGGTCGATGAACGCGCCGCCGTTGGCGAAGAAGCCGTCGCGGGTGTTGTTCAGCAGCACGAAGCGCGGAACCGTCCCGTTCGGATTGTTGACCCGCTCGTACAGGTCGAACGCCTTCTTCCGCGCCGAGAACGGCACGTTGGGACGCTCGCCGAAGGTGTAGTTGATCGTGACGTTGCCGCGGTCGTCGTCGAAGTTGCGGCCGAGGGTCAGCCCGTAGACCTGGTCGCGGTAGTCGCCCTTCTCGGCGTTGCCGAACTGGGCGTCGAACGCCAGGCCTTCGAAGTTCTTCTTCAGGATGAAGTTCACGACCCCGGTCACGGCGTCGGCGCCGTAGACGGCCGAGGCGCCGCCGGTGAGGACGTCCACGCGCTCGATCAGCGCGGCCGGGATGGCGTTGAGGTCGACAGCGCTGTTGCCGCCGAAGCCGCTGACGAAGCGACGGCCGTCGATGAGGGTCAGGGTCCGGTTCTGGCCGAGGTTGCGCAGGTTCAGCGCGCTTTCACCCGTGCTGCGCTGGTCGTCGCCGGTCGAGCCGACCAGGGCGCCGACTTCGGCCACCATCTGCTGGACATTGGTCTTGCCCGTATAGGCCAGGGCCTGCTCGCTGAGCGTGGTGATCGGCGCCGGCGACTCCAGGTTCGGCGTCCGCACGCGCGTGCCGGTGACCACCACCTCGTTGAGGTCGACCGATTGGGCCAGGGCCTGGGTGGCGAAACCCATCGCCATAACCGCGGCGCCGCAGGCCAGAGCGGCCTTGTGCGTTCTGTTCGTCATTCTGCTTATCCCCCAGAGCCTTCAAGGGCTCGCATGGGTTCAGACAGGCCAGCGCACACCGATCCGCCAACTGGCGTCGTAAAATCTTCACGCCGCGCGCAAGCGCCCCAGCGGGGGCTCAGTTCCAGGCGTCGTCGAGCTTGAGATTGAAGCCGAGGTAGTAGGTGCGGCCCGCATAGCCCTGGCGGCCGGACGCGGCGTTGAGCGAGCCCTGATACTTGTCGGGCTGCTCGTCCGTCAGGTTGCGCACGCCGGCGTAGACGCGGCCGCGATCATGCAGGCGGTAACCCAGCTGGAGGTCGTGGTTGAGATAGGCCTTCACATAGGGCGTATCGATCACCTCGTACGCCGTGGCGCGCTGGGCGTTGGTCAGCGGGTTGCGCAGCGTGCGGCTGCTGTAGTTCAGCCGGTAGTTCAGGTCCCACCGCCCGCCGGCCCACCCGAGGTCCATGCTGGCGACCCAGATCGGCGAAGAGCCGCCGGTGTCGGTGTCGAAGCGGCCCCGGTCGTCCGTCAGCACCGGCAGCGGCGTCTTCTGCAGTTCCAGGCGCTGGAGATAGCTGGCCGAGGCCGCAGCGCTGAAGCGGCCGAAGCGCGCCGTCGGCAGCGAATAGGCGCCCGCCAGCTCCCAGCCCGCCGTGTAGACCTTGGCGACATTGACGGCGTTGATCTGGACGAAGCTGGCGCGGCCCGTTCCCGGCTCGCGCCGCAGCAGCGAGCAGAAGATGTTGTCCAGCGAGGCGGCGTCGTAGCAGGCGTTGAACACCGCGCCCGTCGTGGGCGTGATCACCGCGTCGCTGATCTCGATGTCGTAGTGGTCGGCGCTCAGCGACAGGCCGGGCGCGAACGCAGGCTCCCAGGTGACGCCATAGGTGGTGGTGCGTGCGGTCTCCTCCTGCAGCGCCGGATTGCCGCTCAGGCTGGTGGGGAAGAAGCTGCCCAGCAACGGATTGAAGGCGGCCGGGTTCACACCCAGCGCTCGCAGCGCCGTCTCGCAGTTCGCCCGGCGGCTCGCCGTGCCCAGGCCTAGGTTGGCGGTGGCGCAGGGATCGTTGATGCCCAGGGTCGTCACGGTGTTGACGGTCGGCGTGAACAGCTCGCCCACGGTCGGCGCCCGCGCGGCCTTCGAGAGCGCGCCGCGGAACCGCAGGCCGCCGGCCGTCGCCAGCACGCCGCCCACCTTCCAGGTCCGGGTCGCGCCGATGGTCGAATAGTCCGAGTAGCGGAACGCCCCGTCCACCACGAGCGAGCGCACGATCGGGCCGGTCTCCTTCAGCAGCGGCAACGACACCTCGCCGAACAGTTCCGAGACCTCGTACGCGCCCGCGAAGTCGACATTGTTGATGCGGGTGATGTTGCGGCTGGAGCCGGTGAACGCATCGAAGTCGGCGGCCGATTCCTCCCGCCGATGCTCGGCGCCGACCACCGCACGGGCAGGCCCTCCTGGCAGTTCGAACAGCGCGGCGCTGTCGGCGGCCAGGTAGCCGGAGATCACCGTCTGGCTGTTGCGCACGCGGTCCACGGTGGGCTGGTAGATCCAGGCCAGCGCCTGGGCGTTGACGCGGCTGTCGGTCGTGAAGGGGTTGTAGGGCACGCAGCCGCTGCCGACCCCCGCCGTGAAGCTGGCCGGCCCCAGCGCCGGATTGAACGCGACGGCCAGGGCGTCGGTGCGCAGTCGCGTGAAACTGGCCGGGTCGATGTCGCTGCGGCAGACGATGCGGCCGGTCGCGGGATCCACGACGGAGTCGATAGCGGCGAGGTAGCGGTCGTAGAGCCGGGCGTTGGTCGCCGCGGCCCGGCTGCGCATCTCGCCGTGGTTGAACGACAGGTCGTACTGCAGGTGCGGACCCAGGTCGCCCTTGGCGCCCACCACCGCGCGGATCGTGCGCTTGGTCAGGGTCAGGTCGCGCAGGCCGCCGTCGTAGTCCCACCGGTTGATCATCGTGCCCGCGGCCGGCGTCAGCGCCGCCACATTGGCCGGCAGGAAGGCGTTGTCCCGGGCGATGGGCTGGTTGACCAGCTGCGTCGGCTGGTTGGTCGAGGTGTTGCGCACCTGGGACAGGTGGAGGTCGGCGTACGGCCGGAAGCGCGGATCCAGATCGTAGTGGGCCAGCACCGCCAGGATGTGGCGTCGGGCGCCTGGCCGGATGTCGTCGTTGAACAGCGTGTAGGTGCGCGCACCGTCACCCCCGATCTCGGTCGCGCCGGCGAAGCCGCCGACGTTGCGGCCGTGCACGAACGGTGTCCCGTCGCCCTTGAAGCCGCCGGGCGACAGCAGGCCGCGCGGGTCGATCACCGCGCCGCCCTCCGTGAAGAACGACTCTCGCGTCCCCTGCATCAGGACGAAACGCGGCGACGCGCCGTCGGGGTTGTTGACCTGCTCGTAGATGTCCACGGTCGCGGCCCGACGTGCGGACGCCGCCACGTTCGGCCGCTCGCCGAAGGTGTAGCTGACCGTGACGTTGCCGCGACCGCCCTGCAGATTGTGTCCCGCGGTGATCGCGTAGACCTGATCGCGGAAGGCGCCCTGCTCGGCGTCTCCGTACTGGGCGTCCAGGGCCAGGCCTTCGAAGTTCTTCTTGAGGACGAAGTTGACGACCCCGGTCACGGCGTCGGCGCCGTAGATGGCCGAGGCGCCGCCCGTCAGGATATCCACCCGCTCGATCAAGGCGACCGGCAAGGCGTTGACGTCGACCGCGGTCGAGCCGCCGAAGCCGCCAACGAAGCGGCGATTGTCCACCAGGGTCAGGGTGCGGTTCTGGCCCAGGTTGCGAAGGTTCAGCGGGCTCTCGCCCGTACTGCGCTCGTCGTCGGCGCCCGATCCGACCAGGGCGCCCGCCTCGGCCAGGGCCTGCTGGGCGTTGGTCTTGCCCGAAATCGCCAGGGCCCGCGCGCTGCGCGAGCTGACCGCCGCCGAGGACTGAGGAGCCTCGGTCCCGACCCGCGTGCCGGTGACCACCACTTCACTGATGTTGAGGACGGTCGCGACGGGCGCTGCGGCGGGGCTCGAGACGAACTGCAGCGTGATGGTGCGGCCGTCGTCGCGCGCCACGACCAGACGGGTGCCCTGAAGCAAGCGCCCCAGCGCGACCCGCACGTCCATCGCGCCCCGCACCGCAGGCGTGCGCACCCCGCCGAGGTGCGAGACCGGCGCGGTGATCTGGACATCGGCCTGCAGGGCGAAGGCGACGATGGCCTCGGCCGCGTCCTGGGAGGGAATGTTGAAGGTCCGGGTCTGGGCCTGGGCCGACACCGGCAGGCCAAGCAGAAGCGTCAGCGCGATCACGCTCCGCAACGCCCACTGCGCACCGGCCCCATCCATGCAACCAGTGCCATGCAGCATGGGCGGGCGGACAATCAATAAACCCGGCCGGGTATTTGCTCGCGACACGCCCCTGACGCGTCGGCGCTCAACGCGTCAGGCGCACCAGATCGGCTCGGATTTCGACCTTGGCGTCCAGGCTGAGCGCCACCGACTTGGCGAAACCGACGGGGTCGGTCGCATTGAACACGCCGGCCACCCGTTCCGCACCCAACTCGGGATCCACCACCACGATGCCGACGTCGCTGTAGCGTCCGAACTGGGCGGCGGCGTCAGCCAGGGTCTCGCCGCGGAAGATGATCCGCCCATCGGTCCAGGCCAGGTCGGACCCCAGCTCGGCCTCATTGACCTGGGCCACGGCGACGGCGCCCGTGTCGCGGGCCAGGACCGCGCGGCAATTGGCGGTCACCCGCGCGGCCGGCTGTTGCGGCTGATCCTCTCGCATGACGTCGACGATCCCCTCGCGCACCAGAACCGCCACCGGCGCGCTGCCGACGTTCGAGACGGTGAAGCTGGTGCCGACGGCGCGGACGTCGGCGTTGCGGGCGCTGACCACAAACGGCCGATCGCGGTCCTTCGCCACGTCGAACAGCGCCTCGCCCTCCAGCAGCTGGATCTGACGGCGGTCCTTGCCGTAGCGCACCTGCAGGCGGGTGTTGGTGTTCAGGGTGATCACCGACCCGTCGTCCAGGCTGACCACCTTCTGCTCGCCCTTGCGCGTGGCGTAGGACACCGGCCGCGTTGCGCCCAGGTACGCCGCGGTCGCCGCAAGGCTCGCGGCGACGGCGCCCGCGCCAGCCAGCCACGCCCGACGCGTGGATCGGCGCGACGTCAGGGGTCGCTGGGCGGCCGCGTCGGGACGCTCGGTGCTCATCAGGGCCCAGGTCAGGCGCGCATAGGCGCCCGCGCGGCGGACGTCGCCGCGCAGCCATGCCTCAAGGTCCGCGCTCTCGGCCGGCGACAGGCCACGATCGGCCCGCGCCGCCCAGCTCGCAGCGGTTTCGTCGATGTCGCGCGCCGTTTCCCGGGCCATGGTCAGCGGAAAAACCTCCGGATCATGGACTTAGACGCCGGAGGTTTCAGAATTCCGCCAGTTTTGAAGCGTTCCGCCACCAGGATGGCCCCGCGGGCCATATGCTTCTCGACTGTGCTTTCGGCCAGCCCGAGCCGCTGAGCCACCTCGCGCTGCGACAGGCCCTCGATCCGCCGCAGCCGGAACACCTCGGCCACCCGGGCCGGCAGCGCCGCCAGCGTCTCATCCAGCCGCCGCAGTTCGTCGCGATCGGCAAGCACCCGCTCGGGCGAGGCGCCGTCGTCGGCGACGTCCAGATGCTCGAAGCTCGCCACCGAGTCGATGGCCACCACCTTCAGGCGGCGGATGTGATTGATCATCACCGAGGACGCGACCTGGAACGCATAGGTCTTGGGATTGTCGATGTGGTCCACGGCGTAGAGCGCGACGAGGCGCGTGTAGACCTCCTGGACGATGTCGTCGACGTCGAGGCCCGCCACCGGCCGGCGTCGCAGCCAGTTCCGGAGCTCGGGCTCGTGGGGGATGACGTGGCGGCCCAGCCATGCGGCGCGCTCACGGATGTCGACCTGGCCGGCGGCCTCCGCGATCGTCGCCTTGTCGTCGTGTTCCGTGTCGGCCACGCAGCCCCCCGACGCAATGCTTAGGCAAACCCGCGTCCGATGAGAAGGCGCCGCGGCCACCTGACAGACCATGGCTAGCAATCGGCGGCTCGGCCGCTATCTGTGACGGGAGGGGCGATGCGGCGCCTGCCTGAGGATATGGCCATGACCAAGCCCATGAAGATCGACTTCGTCTCCGACGTGTCGTGCCCGTGGTGCGTGATCGGGCTAGGCGGTCTGGAGGAAGCTCTCGCCCGCGTCGGCGACCTGGTGGACGCGCAGATCACCTTCCAGCCGTTCGAACTGAACCCCGACATGCCGGCCGAGGGCCAGAACATCGGCGAGCATATCCGCGAGAAGTATGGCGCGACGCCGGAACAGTCGGCCGCCAACCGCGAGAACATCCGCGCCCGGGCCGCCGAGGTGGGCTTCACCATCGCGACCACGCCCGAGAGCCGGATCTACAACACCTTCGACGCCCACCGGCTGCTGCACTGGGCCAGCCTGCAGGGCCGCCAGTTGCCGCTGAAGCGCGCCCTGTTCGAGGCCTATTTCACGCGCGGCCAGAATCCTGGCGACCACGAGGTGCTGGTCGCCGCCGCCGAGCAGGCCGGCCTGGACGCCACCGCGGCGCGAGAGGTGCTGACGTCGGGCCGCTTCGCCGACTATGTGCGGTCGCTGGAGCGCCAGTGGTACGAGGCCGGCATCAGCTCGGTGCCGGCGGTGATCATCAACGAGAAGTACCTGATCTCGGGCGGCCAGCCCGCCGACGCCTTCGAACGCGCCCTGCGCTCCATCGCGGCGGAAACGGACTAGGGTTCGAGGCGATCAGATTTCCGCCGGTCCGTACTGCGATGTCGATAGTTGGCCCGGAACAAACCATAAACAAGATTTGCCAAGCTTGACCTTAGCGACTAGCTTCGCGCCTAAGTCGCCGCATGGTTGCGTGACGCCAAGTCAAACGGGGTGGGGGAATGGCGCGTCAGTTCGTGGTCCTGTGTCTGGCCTGGGCGATGGCCGGTGCGGCGCTCGCACAGACCGCCGTTCCACCGCTGCCCGCGGGGGCCAATCCGCGACCGGTATCGTTCGCGCGGATGGGGGCGGTGGTCCGCGAAGGTCAGCGAGTCGGAACCTATTGGACCGGCACGGTCTGCATCGTCGACACTCCGCTTTATTGGGGGGACGTCGCGAAGGGCTTCGAAGGCATCAAGGACATGTTCGCCGAGGAGCTGAAGGCGGCGGGCTTCCGGCCGGACGTTGACCCTGGCAATCTCTTTGCCGAAGCGGGCAGCTCCGGCGGCGATCTACAGGTCGGGGCCATGGTCAAGGCCGTGGACATTTCCGTCTGCGAGAACGTGGTCAACACCAAGGGCAAGGCCGCATTCGACATCGACTGGCAGGTCTATTCGACGCTTCGGCGGGAGGTGGTCGCCACCATTCCGACCAGCGTCAGCGTCCAGCAGAAGATCTCGTCCAAGGCGGAGCGCAACATCACCCAGGAGGCGTTCGTTCAGAGCGTGCGCGCCCTGTTGGCGAATGAACAGTTCCGGAAGCTGGTCCTGTCGGCCGACCCCTCGACGACCCCCGGCAAGGTCGCGGACGCACAGATTCAGCTGAAGGCTCCCGCGGCACGCGCCGTCCGGATCGCGGATGCGACCGGGTCGGTCGTGGCGGTCTTCGCCGGGTCGGGCATGGGGAGCGGCGTTCTGGTCTCCGACGACGGCTATTTCGTCACCGCCCAGCATGTCGTCGGCGACGCCAAGACCGTGAAGATCCGCTGGTCGGATGGGATGGAGTCGACGGCCGAGGTGGTGCGAAGCGACAAGCGCCGCGATGTGGCGCTGCTCAAGGCGGAGCCCCGGGGGCGCACCCCCCTGCGCGTCGAGCGTGCGCGGCTGGATCCGGGCGCCCAAGTCTATGCGATCGGTACGCCACTGGATCCGACCCTGCAGAATACGGTGACCCGCGGCGTGATCTCAGGCCAGCGGATGTTGAACGGTTTCACCTTCATCCAGAGCGATGTGGCGGTGACCCATGGCAACAGCGGCGGCCCGCTGCTGAACGACAAGGGCGCCGTCGTGGGCCTGGCCGAGCTGGTCTTCCGGCCCGAGGGCGAGAATGAGAGCCTGAACTTCTTCGTGCCCGCTGGGGACGTGCTCGATTTCCTGCAGCTCAAAGCCGCGCCCTAGTCGGCCGGCGGGCCGCGACACAGCCAGTTTCGGCGGGTGGGATCGTACGCCGCCTAGGCGACCTATATAAACTGTGCGAGAGCGCGATCTGAGAAACTGACGGACGGCGCCGGACAAGATGAAGCAGTTCCTGATCACGGCGGCGGGGGTCTTTGCAGGCCTGGTGATTTTCCTGATCGGCGTGCCGATCGTGCTGATCGGCATGGCGATGCAGGCGGCCGCACCGGCGCCCATTCCGGCCAAGACGGTGCTGGAGCTGGACCTGCGCGGGCCGCTCACCGATCAGTCGCCCCACAATCCGCTGTGGGGCATCGGCCGCAACTCGACCTCGGTGATGTCGATCATCGAGACGCTGCGCCGCGCCGAGAAGGACGAGAAGGTGAAGGGCCTGCTGGTCCGCCTGCCCGAGGGCGGGGTCGAACCCGGGATGGCCGACGAGATCCGGCTGGCGTTCAACCACTTCCGCGCCGCCGGCAAGCCGATCTTCACCCACAGCCAGGGGCTCTATCCAGCCGGCATCGGCACCACCAGCTACATGCTGGGCCGCGCGTCGGACCAGTTCTGGATGCAGCCGGGCGCCTCGATGCAGATCACGGGCGTGGCCAACGAGGACCTGTTCTTCAAGCGCCTGTTCGACAAGTACGGCGTCGTTCCGCAGTACGAGCAGCGCTATGAGTACAAGAACGCGGTCAACGGCTACCTCTACAGCGACTACACCCCCGCCCATAAGGAATCGACGCTGAGCTGGATGGGCTCGGTCTATGCGTCGAACCTGGCCGCGGCGGCCGCCGACCGGAAAGCCGACCCGGCCGTGCTGCGCGCGGCGATCGAGGCCGGCCCCTACCTGGCCGAGGACGCCCTGCAGAAGCAGCTGATCGACCACATCGGCCAGGTGCGCGAGGCCGAGCAGGCGCTGCTGGACAAGGCCGGCGACGGCGCCAAGGCGGTGGACTTCGACGACTATGCCGACAACCGCCCGACGCGCGACACCAAGGCGGCCGGCGACGCCATCGCGGTGATCGAGGCCGAGGGCCCGATCGTCACCGGCAAGGACCAGGGCTCGAACCCCTTCACCGGCGGGGCGACGATCTATTCCGACGATCTGGCCGACGCGATCCTGCGGGCGGCCAAGTCCAGTTCCATCAAGGCGATCGTGCTGCGGGTGAATTCGCCCGGCGGCTCGGACACCGCCTCGGAACAGATCCTGGACGCCATCCGCGTGGCGAAGTCCAAGGGCAAGCCGGTGGTGGTCTCGATGAGCACCTATGCGGCGTCGGGCGGCTATTGGATCAGCTCGGAAGCCTCGGCGATCGTGGCTCAACCCACGACCCTGACCGGCTCGATCGGCGTGTTCGGCGGCAAGTTCGCCCTGGGCCCGGCGCTGGCCAAGTTCGGCGTGGACGTGCGCGAGACCGGCGTGGGCGGCGAATACGCCGGCGCGTTCGGCATGGGCCAGCCGTTCACGGCGAGTCAGCGGGCGGCGTTCTCCGGCTGGATGGACCGCATCTACGGCAACTTCGTCACCCGGGTGGCCGCGGGCCGCAACCTGCCGCCGGAGCGCGTGCGCGAGATCGCCAAGGGCCGCGTCTGGACCGGCGCCCAAGCCAAGACCCTGGGCCTGGTCGACGAGGTGGGCGGCTTCTACCAAGCCGTGGACAAGGCGCGGACGCTGGCCAAGCTCGGCGCCGACGTGCCGCTGCGCCGCATGACGCCCAGCGAGGGCGCGTTCGAGGCGCTGCAGAACGCCCTGGGCGTCTCGGCCTCGTCGGTGCGGACGCTGGCGGCGGCGGCGTGGATCTTCGGCGACCCGCGCGCCCAGTCGATCCTGGACAGCGTGGCCGAGGCCAAGCTGCGCAGCGACGGCGGCGGCATGGTCCTGGCCCCGACGCCGATCCGGTAGCGGCTAGGTGCGCTCGGGCCCGCCCCGGGCGCGGATGAAGACGACCTCGCGACGGCCGAAGTCGAGGGTGACCTCGTCGAAGTGACGCAGGATGTCGACGCCGACCAGCATGGCCGGCCGGTCGTTGAGCCCCCAGAGGCTGAAGATGTGCAGCGGCGCGAAGGCGGCGCGGATGTTGTTCAGCCCCATCCCGCCCAGGCGCAGGCGCGGCAGCGGCGCCAGGCGGGCTGGCGACGTCTGGCCCGTGGCGCTGATCAGCTGGGTCTCGACCATCCGTTCGGCCAGTTCCGGGCGTTCGCGGATCAGGACGTCACGCAGGGCCTCGTTGCCACAGGTGATCTGGGCGCCTGAATCCAGGAAGGCGCGCACGGGTACTCCGGCGACGTCGGCGTCGAAGATCACCAGCTGACCCGAGCGGTACTGCGCCGGCACGGTGATGCCGTGCGAGGCGTCGGGGATGCGCGTGCCGCCGGCGCCGCCCAGCTGCTGCACCGCCGCGCCCTTGCCCGAGGGGCCGATCTCGAAGGTGTTGCCACGGAAGTTCAGCCGCATGCGCCGGTTGCGCAGGACGTCGATGCCCAGCAGACCGTCGGCGCCCAGGCTGGCCCTGGGCAGGACCGGCAGGCTGAGGTTGGCGGACTGAACCTGGCCTACGCGCAAGACTGGCACGCGCACCATCGGCGCCGGCTGGGTCCCGACGATGCCATGGACGGGCGTGACGCCGTCGCTGGCCAGGCTGCACGACTCGGCGGTCTCGACGCCGACGACGGTGCGGTTGGCGCCCGTGTCGACGACGAACTGGAACGGCCCGCGCTTGCCCAGACGCACGGGCACGGTCATGCGGCGGGCCTGGTCGAAGGCCGTCTCGACCCGCGTGCCGGTGGCGGGCGCGACGGGCGGCTGGACGTCGGCCAGATTGATCGAGACGACCGGCTCGCGCGCCGGCGGGCGCGTGGCGCAGGCGCTGGCCAGTCCGCCCACGAGGAGCGTCTGGATCGCGCGCCTGCGGTGCAGGGTCATTCGGCCTCGTACCCGTACTCGGCCACCCAGGGCGCGAGCGTGGGCAGGACCGGCGCGAGCTGGTCCCTGTAGCGACGCCAGGCGCCGACGCCCTCGGCGCTGAGGCCGCGCGACAGCTGGGCGCCGCTGGGCGTGGCGACGGCGCGGTCGCGCGCCTTGTCGGCGAAGTTGCGCATCGAGTCAGCCCAGGGCAGGCCCAGGAAGTCGACGACCTCGCCCACCGACTTGTCGAAGTCCTCGACCAGGGCTTCGTGGCGCACCACGAGGGTCCGCGCCTTCATCGGCTGTTCCAGCTTGTCGGCCAGGCGCATGGCCGCGTCGTAGTAGCCGGCGGCGCCCGGGAGCGTGAGCAGCTGGTAGGCCGAGCCGCTCATCGCGAAGCGGCGGCGATAGCTGCTCAGCACCACGTCGCGCGGGTCGCGGCGGGCGAACAGGATCTTGGCGTCGGGGAACAGCTTCAAGATCAGCGGCAGGCGGAAGGTGTGCAGCGGATGCTTGTCGACGAACACCTTGCCGGCCACGTCGGCGCCCTCGGCCCGCACCTTGTCCCAATAGGCGGCGCGCAGCGGGGCCAGTTCGGCCTCGGACGCCTTGGCCAGGCGCGCGACATCGGTGGGCGCCATCTGGAAGGCGCGCTGGGCGTCGATGAGGGTCTCACGCTCTTCCAGGGCCTCGACGTCCGGATGGCTGGCCAGCACCTGTTCCAGCAGGGTGGTGCCCGAGCGCGGGAAGCCCAGCAGGAAGACGTGCGCCTTGGGTGCGTCGGCCGACGCGGCGGCCGGCTTGGAGGTCCAGGCGTCGGGCGGGATCAGGTCCAGCTCGGCGATCATGGCGCGGGCGAAGTCCAGCGCGCCGGCGCCCTGCCCGTGCACCGGCGCATAGGCGCGCCACAGGCCCATGTTGCAGGCGGCATACGCCTGGAACGCCTCGGCGGGCAGGTCCAGGCTGTCGAGCACGTCGCCCAGCTGGCCCTGGGCCAGGGCGCGCTGGTGCGGGGTCAGGCGCTCGTCGCCGGCCAGCAGCTCCAGGCGCTGCTTGGCGCGCTCGCCGTGGCCCTCGGCGGCGTCGGCGGCGGCCAGCACCATGACGGCGTCGGGGAAGTTGGGCTCGGCTTCCAGCACGGCCTCGGCCAGCGGACGGGCCTCGGCGTGGGCGCCGCGGCGGCTCAGCAGGTTGGCCAGGCCCTGGGTGGCGCCCAGGTTCTCGGGCTCCAGCTCCAGCGCGTGATTGTAGGCGGCCTCGGCGTCCTTGAGCTTGCCCATGGCCTCCAGCGTAGCGCCGCGGGCGCAGTGGGCGCCGGCGAACTCGGGCGCCAGCTCCACGACCCCGTCGAAGGCGGCCAGGGCCTGCGGGTAGCGCTCCAGGCGGGTGAGCACCAACCCCATGGCGTTGCGTGCGCCCAGATCTTCGGGCGCGATCTCGACGGCGCGGCGCAGCACCATCAGGGCGTCATCGAACCGGCCCTCCTGCTCGGCCTTGAGGGCGGCCAGGTTCAGGGCCATCGGATGCTCGATGCCGTCCTGTAGCGCCGCTTCGGCCAGGGTGGCGGCGCGCGGGAAGTCGCGCTGCTGGGTCGCGGCATGGATCGCCTGTAGCCGGGCGCGGTCGGCTTCTGGGCTACGGACAGGCGCAGCGGGCGCGGCCGCGCGCGCCGAGGGGGCGGGGGTGTAGCCCGCCTTCACGTTGATCTGTCCGACCTTCCACTGGCTCAACGTCACGCACCTTCACGCCAAAATCCGGCCGCTAGCCTAGCAGCGGCGGCGGCGCAACGCGCGCCTAGATCGATGGGCGGTCGGGATAGCCCTCCAGCGCGGGGCCCAGCGCCGTCTTGAGCGGATCCAGCCACGGCTCGAAACGCCGCCAGTGATCGGTGGCGTCGGTGAAGATCGGCTGGCGCACCTGTTCGGAACTGGCGGTCCGGACGGCGCGGCGATTCTCGTAGAAGCGCAGGCAAGTTTCCTCGAACGGCAGGCCGCAGTGGTCGAGCAGGCGTCGCACCTCGGCCTCGGGGTCGGCGACGAGATGCTCGTAGATCACGCGGTGGACGCGCCCGGGCAGGTTTGCGTCGAAGTGGGCCATGAGCTCGACGTAGTCGGCGTAGTAGCGGCCGATGTCGGTCAGGTCGTAGGTGAACGGCTGGCCCACGGCGAAGTGCTGCTTGAAGCCGGACAGGCAGCAGCCCAGCGGGTGGCGCCGCGCATCGATGATCTTCGCGTTCGGCAGGATCAACTGGATCAGGCCCACGTGGGCGAAGTTGTTCGGCAGCTTGTCGATGAAGAGCGGACGGCCGGTCTTCCGGTGGGTCTGGGCGCGGGCCAGGTATTCCTCGCCCAGAGCCGCGAACTCCTGCGGCGAGAGGGCCGCCAGGATGTCGGGATAGGCGCCCTCGCTCTCACGTCGGGCGGGGCCGGCCAGGCGCGCGGCCAGAGCCGGGATGTAGGGCAGCTCCTGGGTGCCTTCGACCCGGCTGTGGCTGGCCAGGATCTGCTCGACCAGGGTCGAGCCCGAGCGCGGTAGGCCGACGATGAAGATCGGGTCGGCGTGCGGCGTCCCCTGCCCCGCCCGCGCGGCGAAGAAGGCGCGGTTCAGCAGCGCCTTGGTCCGCCGCATCTGGCCGGTGGTCTCGGCGGGGTCGTAGGCCAGGCGGGCGCGGTGCATGGCGTTGCCCTGGAGGTAGTGCTGGAACGCCTCGGCGTCGCGGCCCGCGTCCTCCAGCGCCTTGCCGAGCGCGAAGTGCAGCTGGAAGCGCTCACCGTCGGCGAGCTCGCCGGCCAAGGCGGCCTGCATGGCGACGATGTCGGCCTCGGCGAAGCGGACGGTCTTGAGGTTGGCCAGGCTCCACCACGCCTCGCCCAGGCCGGGGTCAAGCGCCAGGCTGCGGCGGTAGGCGGCGACGGCCTCGGCCTGGCGGCCGATGGTCTTGAGCGCATGGCCATAGCTCAGCCAGCTGACGGCTTGGTCCGGGTGAGCCTCCAGCACTGCGGCATAGGCTTCGGCGGCAGCTTCGTCGTCGCCGAGGCGCAGGAGGGACGAGGCGCGCAGGTGTCGGTAGAGGGCGTTGGCGGGCTGGGCGGCCAGCAGGCGGTCGGCCTCGGCCAGCGCCTCCTGCACCCGGTCCAGCCAGGTCAGCACCATGGCGTAGGCGTAGCGGGCGGCGGTGAAGGCGGGCGCGACCTCCAGCGCCCGGGCCAGCAGTTGCGCGGCCTCGCCGTTGCGGCCGCCACGCGAGGCGACATCGCCGGCCATCCAGAGCACCAGCGGATCGCGCGGACGGCGGGCGGCGGCGGCGCGCAACAGGCTGTCGGCCTCGGCCGGGCGGCCCGCGACCAGGGCGTCCGCGGCCTGCACCAGCTCGGGGTCGGACACAGTGGCCCGCATCTGGCGGGCGTAGGCGCGGTCGGCGCCGGCGATGTCGCCGGCCAGGCGCAGGCGGTCGCCCTCGGCGCCCCAGCGCGCGGCCTCGACCGGATCGGCGGGCGTTGGCGCGGCGGGCTTCGGCGGCGCGCTCACGCCCAGCTTCACGCTGAAGGAGGTGGTGTTCCAGGTGCTCACGGCCGCGAGCCTAGCAGCGCCCCTTGCGGCTGGCATGGGGGCAAAAAGAATGGGGCGGCGGATTGCTCCGCCGCCCCACGCATTTTCAGACGTGATCGTCGACTTAGAAGTCGGCGGTCAGGCCGATGAACAGGTACCGGCCGAAGGAATCGTACAGTTGCGGCCAGGTGTTGCCGTTGCAAGGACCGGTCGGGCAGTTCGACGAACCGTTGAGCGGCGGATCCTTGTCGAACAGGTTGTTCACACCCGCCCGGAAGTTGAGGTTGTCACGCATCGTCCACGACGCCGTCAGGTCGAAGTAGTCGCGCGCGCCCAGGGTCTTGTCGGTGGCGTACTGCAGACCCGTGTTGTTGAGTTGCGGATCCGACGAGTACGCGTCCAGCTTCACCTTGTTGAAGTGGCGCCATTGCAGGCTGAGCGAGAAGTCCTTGAACCAGTCGCCGTATTCAAACGGGGTGGTCCAGGTCAGGCGAGCCTTGTGACGCCATTCCGGGTTCGGCGAGGACAGACCGCCCGAGACCGAGCAGATCGTGCCGTAGTAGCCGGCGCAGTTGAAGTAGTCGTCGCCCGGCAGGTTCTGGGTCGACAGTTCGTCCAGCCACGTGCCCACGAAGTTCATGCTGATGCCACCGGCGTTCTCGAGACCGAAGGTCTCCAGGTCCGTGCGGTAGCTGGCGTTGAAGTCGATACCCTTGGTGCGCAGGGCGCCGGTGTTCAGGGTCGTGTCGACGACATAGCCCTGGTTCGACAGCCACAGCGAACCCGCGGAGTCACGCTTCACGAGGTTGCAGAAGAACGGGTCGAGGGTGTTGACGCAGCGGTTGATGATGGTGTCGGCGCCAATGCCGCCGATGAAGTCCTTCACCTTGATGTTGAACCAGTCGACCGAGACGTTGAAGCCCGGCAGGAACGACGGTTGGTAGACGACGCCCAGGGTCCAGGTGTCGGCCGTTTCCGGATCCAGGTTCGGGTTACCACCGGTCTGACCGTTGTACTGGTTGGCCGGGTTGGCTTCGATCGCCAGGACCTGCGCGGTGGTCAGGTTGAACGCCTGGGCGCACTTGGCGACCAGCGGGTTCGCGGCGGTCAGGCCGGCGCAGGGGTCTTGCGTACCGTCGAGGACGACGTTCTGCGGGCTGAACAGCTCGAGGACGTGCGGCGCGCGGACGGCGCGGTTGTAACCACCGCGGACGCGGAAGCCGTCGAGCGGTTCCCATTCACCGGCGATCTTGTAGGTCTCGGTGGTGCCGACCGACGAGTAGTCCGAGTAACGGAAGGCCAGTTCCAGGACGACGTTCTTGGCGAAGGTCATGTCCTGGATGATCGGGATCCGCGTTTCGGCGAACACTTCGTACACGTCGAACGAGCCGTTGACCGGCGGAGCCGCGCCACCCGAACCGTTCAGAGCGCCCGACGACGAGATGTAGTCGGCGGCGAAGTCCAGGGTCTCACGACGGTATTCCGTACCGAACGACACGCCCACGCCGTCGTTGGCCCAGGGCGACTTCACGCCGTAGTCCGTCAGATCGCCGCCGATGTTGAAGTTCACGATACGCTCGAACAGGTTGCCCGACGAGGTCGAGGGGGTTTCGAGGTAGTCGAGCGCCGCCTGGGTCACGCCGCCCAGCGAGAAGATGTTGTAGGGCACGCAGGCCGTGTCCGAACCGTTCACCTTCGACACGCAGGTCGGGGTGCCGCCGACGCTCACGACGTTCAGGGCGTTGTTGATGGCGCCCGTACGGAAGAAGCCGGTCTGGGTCTGGTTGAACGACACGCGACCGTACTGCATCGCGAAGTCGTAGTTCCAGTTGTCGTTCAGGTCGCCGCGCAGGCCGACCACGTAGCGGTACTGCTGGTGCTGCGTCTGGCCCTGACGGCCGCCGCCTTCAACGTTCCGGCGCGAGACGGTGCCCGTGAAGGTGCCGGCTTGGTTGCTGGCGCAGGTGCCGCCGCCCGAGGCCGCCGTGGCGGGCATCAGAGCGCGCTGTTGCGCCGACAGGAAGGGGTTGGCGCAGTTGATCGAGAACGTACCGGCGAAGATACCGCCCGCCGCGATCTGGTACGTGGACGTGTCGTCCATGAACATCACGTCGGCGTAGGCCGTGGCCCAGTCGTTGATCTGGTAGTTGGCGAAGGCGCCCAGGACGTAGCGATCGTCGGGACGCTGATAGTAGTTGTCCGGACCGAAGTTGAAGGTGTCGGTCGCGGCGTTCCGCAGGCGGAACGTGTTGCCCGGACCGGCGGGGTCGACGACGTAGGCGCCGACGCGGGCCGGGAAGGCGGTGCCCGAACCACCGCAACCGGCGGCGGCGAAGGTGTCGCCCGAGTTCAGGGTGCACGACGAGAAGTCGCGGTTGCCCTGCAGGATCGGCTCGACGTGGCGATAACCGGCATAGGCCGTCACATTGCCCTTACCGTCCGGCGAGTTCACGCCGATGATCAGGGTGACTTGGCTCATCTCGCCGTCGCGGACGTTGTCCTTCGGCAGCTTGAAGAACTGCGGGTTGGCGGCCTTGTTCTGGGCGGCCTGCACCACGCCGGCGACGTCGTTGCCGTTGTCGTGCTGGTAGATGCCGTACTGGGTGTCGACCCGCACGCCTTCGAAGTTCTTCGCCATGATGAAGTTGACGACGCCGCCGACGGCGTCGGCGCCGTAAACGGCCGAGGCGCCGCCCGTCAGCACGTCAACGCGCTCGATCAGGGCCGAAGGGATGAAGTTGATGTCGGCGGCCAGAGCGCCGCCCGTGGTGTTCGGCGTACCCGGCATCAGGCGACGGCCGTCGATGAGGACCTGGGTCCGCGTGGCGCCGAGGCCGCGCAGGTTGATCGTCGCCGTACCGGTCGAGCCGTTCGACAGCGCCGCGCCCTGGGCTGCGAAGGCCTGCGGCAGGCTGTTGATCATGTCTTCGACCCGGGTCACGCCCTGGGCCTTGATTTCGGCGGCGGACACGGCCGTGACCGGGCTGACGCTCTCGAGGTTCGGCGACGGAATACGCGTGCCGGTGACGACGACTTCGGAGATTTCATCCGAGCCGGTCTGGGCCGCGGCTTGCGACGACAGACCCAGCAGGGCGGCGCCGCAAATCATTGAAGACGCCAGAAGGCGTTCCCGCATGGACTTGAATTTCACGGTCTAGATCCTCCAGCGGTCCTGCCCACAGGCGGCCGCTCCCCACAAAAAGAGATCGGTCCCGAGGGCGGAGGCCGCCTTCGGTTACGCTGGAGTTACGAGGCTGTTCGTCGACCGGTCAACGGACATTAGCGATCGGCAATGTTTCGGGCGCCCACCTGTCGCATTCTGGTCACAGATTGCTGGACGCCGAGGGAAACCGGGCAAGGTTTCTTCTCCAATTGTGACAGCGCGCAGGGGCGCACCGCGAGCCGGCGGGGAGAATCGTGTCCTTCAAGCGGCCATTCCCGCACAGGCGTTGCGCGCGGGCCGCGGCCCCCGTTAATGATCGCCGCACAGTTTTTCCCGAGGTCGGCGACATGAACACCAAGGCGATGTGGGCGGCGGGCGCGGTCCTGACGGCCGTGCTGGCCAGCGCGGCGGCGGACGCCCAGCCCAAGGGCGAGGCGCGCTCGGCGATGCTGCAGAAGCTGGTGGACTGCCGGAAGATCACCGACGAGACGCAGCGCCTAGCCTGCTACGACCAGGTGACGGTCGCCTTGGACCAGGCCGAGGCCAAGGGCGACATCGTGGTCGTCGACCGCGAGCAGGCCCGCAAGGTCCGCCGCCAGATGTTCGGCTTCCAGGTGCCGTCGATCACCCTGTTCGAACGCGGCGAGACCCAGGAAGAGCTGGAGAACGTTGCGGGTGAGGTCGATGTCGCCCGCGTGAACGGCGCCGGCAAATGGGTGATCAAGCTGAAGGACGGCGCGGTCTGGACCCAGGTGGACAGCAAGGAGCTGTTCAAGGATCCGAAGCCCGGCATGAGCGTGAAGATCCGCCAGGCCTCGCTGGGCAGCTACATGATGGTGATCGACACCATGGGCGCCGTCCGCGTCCGGCGCAGCGAGTAGTCAGCTGCCGTAGAAGGCGTTGCGGGCGGCCATCATCGCGCCGATCCGCTCGCGCTCGGCCGGCTCCAGGAACGGGTTCCAGACGTCGAAGATCAGGATGACGCGCAGCTGGTCGGCGTCGTTCCAGGCCTCATGCTCGATGGTGTCGTCGAAGATCCACGACTGGCCCATCTTCCACTCGCGCGTCTCATTGCCCACCCGGAAGCGGGCCGGACCCGGCAGGATCAGCGGCAGGTGGCAGAGCAACCGGGTGTTGGTCGAGCCGGTATGCGCCGGAATTCGGGTATTGGCCTCCAGCGCCGAGAACATGGCCGTCGGCGCGAAGCCCGGCTGGTGGGCCATGGGCAGCCGATCCAGCAGCGCCGCGGTTCCGGGGCAGCTGGCGCAGACGGCGTCCTGGCGCACGCCGTCCTTCCACAGGAACAGCGAACTCCAGCGTTTGGAGTGGTTGAGCTCGCCCCACTGGTTGACCGGCAGATCCTTGCGGAAGGCGATGTAGGGCTCGAAGGCGTCCATCTGCGCGGCCAGTACGGCGGTCAGCTCTTCGACCACCATCGGCGTGGCGGCCTCCAACTCGGGCAGCCAGGGGAACAGCTCGCGCGGATAGAACGGGATCGCCGGCAGCCGCGGATAGTGCAGCAGCAGCGGCTCGTGATTGTAGATCTTGCGGCGGCCCGCATAGACGCCGATCGCCTCGTCCAGCCGGTTCATGGCCAACTCGCCGCCCACCTGGTCCAGCGGGCCGACCGAATCGCGCAGATAGCTCTCCAGCGCGGCGCGGGTCTTCTCCACCACCTCGCGGGCGCGGGCGACCGGGGCTTTCAGGCTGGGCATCAGCTTGTCGTCGTCGGGCGCGAGCTTGAGGGCGTTCTCATAGACCCGGGCGGCCAGGCGCTCGCCGGAGACCTTCTCGACCACGGCGCCCTTCGAGAGCAGGGCCAGGAAATTGTAGGGGTCCAGCGCCAAGGCCTCGTCCAGCGCCGCCAGCGCCGCCGGCAGGGCGCCGCTCATGCGATGGATCATCGCCTTCTGCATCTTCACGTGCGGATCGAACGGCGCGATCTGCTCGGCCTGGGCCAGGCTGCCCAGGGCGCCGGCCAGATCACGGCGCCGCATCGCCGCCGCCGCGTCGGCCAGAAGCTGCTCCGGCGATGTGGACTGCCCCCCGGCGACCATCACCTGTCCTTTGGATCGATGGCGTCCCGCAGGCCATCGCCGATGAAATTGAAGCACATCAGGGTCAGCACCATCACCACAGACGGGAACACCAGCAGCCACGGCGCGAGCTCCATGTCCGAGGCCCCCGCGGCGATGAGCGACCCCAGCGACGCCATCGGCGGCTGGACGCCCAACCCGAGGAAACTCAGGAAGCTCTCGGCCAGAATGACCGCTGGTATCGTCAGCGTCACGTAGACAACGACAGGTCCCAGCAGGTTCGGGACGATATGACGCGAGATGATCGCCGCGCGGCCCAGGCCGGCGGCGCGTGCCGCTTCGATGAACTCGCGGTTCTTGAGCGTCAGGGTCTGGCCCCGCACGATCCGGCTCATGGTCAGCCACTCGACCGCGCCGATGGCGACGAAGATCAGCACGATGTTCGAGCCGAAGGTCACCATCAGCAGGATGACGAAGAAGATGAAGGGCAGTGAGTACAGCACGTCGACCGCGCGCATCATCACCTCGTCCAGCTTGCCGCCCACATAGCCGGCGACCGCGCCCCAGGCGACGCCGATGACCAGGGACACGAGGGTGGCCACCACGCCGATCGCCAGCGAGACGCGCAGGCCCATCAGGAGGCGCGCCAGCAGGTCGCGGCCCAAAGCGTCCGAGCCCAGCAGGTGGCCCTCCTTCAGCGGCGGCAGCCAGACGTCCTGCTTGTCGACCTGGTCGTAGGCGAAGGGCGTGAGGTATGGGCCCACCACCGCCAGCAGGACCAGCAACGCCAGCACCGCCATGCTGGTCACCGCGGCCCGGTTGGCCAGCAGCCGTCGGCGCGCATCGTCCCAGAGGCTGCGGCCCTTCACCGCCGCCTTTGTCAGCCGGTCGCCGGCGTCGGGCGCGAGGACGCTCATCCCAGCCGCACCCGCGGATCGAGGGCGGCGTACAGCAGGTCGGCGACCAGGTTCAGCACCAGGATCAGGGCGGCGTAGAAGATCACCATGCCCATGACGACGGTGTAGTCGCGCTGGAGCGCGCTGATGACGAAGAACTTCCCCAGGCCCGGCAGGTTGAAGATCTTCTCCACCACCAGCGAGCCGGTGATCAGGCCGGCGCAGGCGGGGCCCAGGTAGCTGACCAGCGGCAGCAGCGCGGCGCGCAGGGCGTGTCGGCGGACGATCAGGTTTTCCGGCAGGCCCTTGGCCCGGGCGGTGCGGATGTAGTTGGACCGCAGCACCTCGATCATGCCGGCGCGGGTGAGGCGCGAGATGATCGCGATCTGCGGCAGGGCCAGGACGACCACCGGCAACACCATGTTGGGCAGGGCCCCGTCGTTCCAGCCCGCGGTCGGCAGCCAGCCCAGCTTGGAGGCGATGCCCAGCACCAGCAGGGGCGCGGTCACGAAGGTGGGGATGCAGACGCCCAGGATCGCCACGGCCATGACCAGGTGGTCGGTCGTCCCGTTCTGGCGGAGCGCGGCCATCACGCCCAGGCTGACGCCGACCAGGGCGGCGATGGCGATGGCCGAGAGCCCTAGCTTCAGCGAGACGGGATAGTTCTCGGCCAGGATGTCGAGCACGCTCTTGTCCTGGTACTTCAGCGACGGCCCCAGGTCGCCGCGCGCCACGCCGGCCAGATAGTCGACGTACTGCGCGCCCAGCGGCTTGTTCATCCCGTACTTGGCCAGGACGTTCGCCTCGATCTCGGGCGACAGCTTGCGGTCGCCGTCGAAGGGGCTGCCGGGCGCGGCCCGCATCATGAAGAAGGCGGCGGTGATCACCAGCAGCAGGGTCGGGATCGCGATGAGCAGGCGCCGACCGATGTATCGCAGCATGCCGCTCGAAACGCCCCAGAAATCACCGACTCTGGCGGCCCAATTCGAGGCCGCCCGTTGCGAAAGTTCCACCCACCCCCGATGATGTCAACGAAGGGCCCACCTCCGTTTTGCGAGTATCCGATGTCTGACTTCCGACGCGTCACCGATGACTTCACCACGGCTCCGCAGATCAGCGTCGCCGACGTGGCCGAGGCCGCCCGGCTGGGCTTCAAGACCCTGATCAGCAACCGCCCCGACGGCGAGGAGCCGGGCCAGCCGTCCGCCGCCGAATTCGCCGCCGCCGCCCAGGCCGCGGGCCTGGCCTTCATCCACATCCCCGTGCGCGGCGGGCCGACGCCCGAGCAGGTCGAGCAGACCAAGGCCGTGTTGGCCGAGGCCGAAGGCCCCGTCCTGGCCTTCTGCCGCTCGGGCACCCGCTCGATCGTCACTTGGTCGATCAGCCAGGCCGAGACCGGCGAGCGCACGCCCGCCGAACTGGTCGGCCTGGGCCGCACCGCCGGCTACGATCTGTCGGGCGTGCTGGGCGGATGATCCCCTACGTCCGCGACATCGATATCGAGTACGGCCGCTGCGACCAGGTCTCGCCGCTGATCCGGCGGGTGACGGCCAACAACCCGGGGCCGTTCACATTCAAGGGGACGGGCACCTATATCGTCGGCCGCGGCGAGGTGGCGGTGATCGACCCCGGCCCTGACGACCCGGCGCACCTGGATGCGATCCTGGCGGCGGTGACCGGCGAGAAGGTCACCCACATCCTGATCACGCACCATCACTCGGACCACTCGCCGCTGGCCGGGCCGCTGAAGGCGCGCACGGGCGCCACGATCTACGGGTGCGCCGTCGCCGGCCATGAGGCCGAGGACACCGGCGAGGTGCGGATGGAGGCGGGGCACGACCACGACTTCAAGCCCGACATCAGCGTCTGCGAGGGCGGGGTGATCCTGGGCCGCGGCTGGACCTTCGACGCCATCGCCACGCCCGGCCACACCTCGAACCACATCTGCTTCGGCCTGCGCGAAGAGAACGCCTGCTTCTCGGGCGATCACATCATGGGCTGGTCGACCACGGTGATCACCCCGCCCGACGGCGACATGACCGACTACCTGGCCAGCCTGGACGACATCCGCCGGCGCAAGTTCGACGTGCTGTGGCCCACCCACGGCCCGCCGATCCGCGACGTGGACGCCTTCATCGGCGCTTATATCGCGCACCGCCAGGAGCGGGTGGACCAGATCCTGGGCGCGCTGAAGGCTGGGCCGGCGCGGATCAACGAGTTGGTGCCGCGGCTCTACGCCGACGTGGATAGCCGGCTGCACCCGGCGGCGGCGCGCTCGATGCTGGCGGCGATGATCCACCTGGTGCGCAAGGGCCAGCTCAAGACCGACGGCGCGGCGGGTCCCGACAGCACCTACCGGCTGGCGGGCTAAACCACCGGCCGCGCGGCGGGGGCGGCGCCCAGCAGCGCCGCCACGCCTTCGAGCGCGGCGCGCAGGACCGCCTGCTTGCCGGGTCCGCCCAGCGAGATACGCAGGCCGTTCGGATGGTCGGGTCCGGCCGCGAAGGCATCGGCGGTGGCCAGGGCCAACCCCTTTTCCTGCGCCAGGCGATGCAGACGATCGGCGCGGCCCTCGGGCGGCAGGTCCAGCCAGACGTGGACGCCCTCGGCGGCCCCCCTCGCCTGCGGCAGGACCTCGGCGGCGATGAGGCGGCGGGCGCGCGCCTCCTTGCGGACCGCGGCCAGCAGGCGCTCGGCCACGCCTTCGCGAATCCAGGTCGAGACCACGGCGGACATCAGCGGCGACGGCATCAGGGCCAGGGTGCGCAGGGCCTCGGCGGTGCGATCGGCCATCGGCGCGGGCGGGACCAGGAAGGCGGTGCGCAGCCCGGGCGACAGGCACTTGGAGAGGGTCGCCAGGTGGAAGGTGCGTTCCGGCGCCAGGGTGGCGATGGCGGGAAGCGGCTGGTCGAACAGGCGGGCGTAGGGATCGTCCTCGACGATCCAGAGGTCGGCGGCGCGCGCGGCGTCGGCCAGGGCCTGGCGACGGGCGAGGTCCAGGGTGACGGCGGTCGGGTTGTTGGTGGTGGGGGTGACGTACAGCGCCGCGGGACGCGCCGTCGCGCAGAGGCGGGCCAGGGCCTCGGGATCCAGGCCGCCGGCGTCCGTCGGGCAGACCAGCACCTCCAGGCCGAACTGTCGTGCGGCGGTCAGCACGCCCGGATAGACCAGCGGCTCGGTGACCAGGGCGCGGCCCCCGGCGCCTGCGATGGCCGCCAGGATCGCGGCCAGGCCGGTCTGCGCGCCGGGCGTGATCAGCACCCGCTCAGGCGCGACCGGGCCGAGGCTGGGGGCGAGCCAGGCGGCGGCGGAGGTCCGCTGGCCCAGGCTGCCGCCGCCGGGATGGTAGGACATCAGGGTGGCGGGATCGGCGCGATCCAGCACCGCAGCCGTCGTGTCCTTGATGAGGCTCGCCAGCGACAGCCCCTGGGGCGGCGGCGGCAGGTTCATGGACAGGTCCACCAGCCCCGCCTCGTCCTCGGCGGCGCGGGCGCGGATGAAGGTGCCGCGGCCCACCGCGCCCTCGATCAGCCCCCGGTCACGGGCGGCGGCATAGGCGCGGGTCACGGTGGTGAGGTCCACGCCCAGGATCCCGGCCACCGTGCGCTGGGGCGGCAGCTGGTCGCCGGCCTGGAGTTCGCCGTCGCGGACCGCCGCCTCCAGCGCCTCGACGACGCGGGCGTACATCGGGCCGCCGCCGGGGGGCAGGCGCGCCAGCCAGCGCGCAGACGGGTGCGTCACGGAGTCCATTGCGATTCCTCAATGCAACGCATACATTACACATCAATTGTATGCGTTCAATATCTGCATTGTATGGAGATGACGCGATGGATCTCACCGGCTGCGAACCGTCCACCCTTTCCAGCGGCCTGCGCTGCCGCTGCCCGCGCTGCGGCGAGGGCAAGCTGTTCTCGGGCTTCCTGAAGATCGCGCCGTCCTGCGACCAGTGCGGCCTGGACTACGGGTTCGCCGACCCGGCGGACGGCCCGGCGTTCTTCGTCATGAGCGGCGTCGGCATCGCCGTCGTGGCGATCTGGGCCTGGTCGGTGGTCGTCTTCCAGCCGCCGATGTGGCTGCAGTTCGCCACGGTCTTCCCGGCGCTGATCGGCGGTTGCCTGGCCTGCCTGCGCCCGATGAAGGCCTGGCTGGTGGCCGAGCAGTACGTCCACAAGGCCGAGGAGGCGCGCTGGGACAGCATCGGCGGCCACGGCGAAGGCGGCTTCGTCTTCGACCGGCGCAAGGCCTCGGGCGGCTAGAAGTCCCGGCGGCCGAAGCGGGGGACGCCCTTGTTCTCGCCGGGCGGGTCCATGACGCTGAGGTCCAGGTCCAGCGGGCCGCCGCCGACCCAGTGCGCCAGGGTCGTGTGATCGGCGAGGTCGTCGTCGGTCAGCGGGTGAACAAGCGCCCGCAGTCCCGCCGCCTCGATCAGCGGCAGCATCTGCGGCAGCGCCCGCTGCAGGAAGTGGATTTCGAACTGCGGCAGGGGATGTGGCCCGACCGGACCCTCGCGCAGCTTGCCCACCATCAGCAGGTCGGGGGCCTCACCGCTGTCCATCATGCCGGTCAGCCGCGCGTGAAGCACGTCCGACGCGGCCCGCTGGTGGGCCTCATGATAGATGTGGGCGTGGAAGGGCGCCGTCCCGTCGATCGTCATAGAACGGCGCTATAGCGCCTTCTCCAGCACGTCGAAATAGAGGTCGGGCCGGGTCGGGCGGCCGAAGCGCGTGTCGTCGTAGGGGAACGGCTTGGTCTCGCCGGTCAGAGCGTAGCCGCGGCGGACGTACCAGGCGATCAGGGTCTCGCGCTGGTGGATGACCGTCATGTCGATGGTGCGCCCGCCCCGGGCCCGCGCCCAGTCCTCGCAGGCGGTGAGCAAGGTCCGCCCCAGACCTGCGTCCTGGCGGTCGGGCCGTACGGTCAGCATCCCCAGATGCCAGCGTCCGTCCGGATGGGCGTCCATCCGCACGTGGCCCAGGTGCTCGCCCGCCACGTCGCGCCAGATCAGCAGGTGCGCGCCGGGCGTGGCGAGGTCGTCCCGCAGCAGCGACAGGTTGATCCGCTCTCCCTCGATCAGGTCCTCGACGTTCCAGCTCGCCTGCGGACCGGTCTCGCGGAAGGCGCGGTTGGTCAGGGCGATGATCTCGGGGTGGTCGTCGGCGACGGCTTCGCGCAACTCGACCGTCATGCCTCTCCCCCTCCAATGCGCGCCAGAATCCGCGGCATGGCGCGGTATAGACACGAATAGTGCGACAGGCCCTCGGTGATGTCGGTCTGCGCGACCGACGGCAGCGCCCGCTCCAGCGCGACCGCCATTGCGGGCGGCGCCCAGTTGTCCTCCAGACCGTGCCAGATGTGGCTTTCCACCGTCACCTCGGCCAGGTGTTGAGACCAGGGGCGCACATAGGCGCGGACATCGGCGAGATAGCCCGGCCGCCCCTTGCCCAGCGCGCGCCGCAGCACCGCGCCCAACTCGGCCCGGAACCCCGCGTCCTGCGCCAGCGCTCGGTCCTCGCCCACGGCCGTCGCGAACAGCATATCGAAAAGGCGCATCGGGGCGACGGCCGCCACGGCGCTCTGCAAGGCGGTCATCGCGCCGAGCAAACCGGGCGAGCTTCGCGCCAGCGTGAACACCGGCTTGCCGGCCATGCCGTCCAGGAAGTCGCCCAGTTCCAGGGGCGCGGCCGCCGAGATCAGGTCCAGCGAGGCGATCCGGCCGTGGGCCAGAGCGGCGGTGCGCGCCGCAGCGAAGGCGCCCAGCGAGTACCCGATCAGGTGGGCCGGCGCGCCGTCCGACAGGGTCTCGACCTCGGCCGCCAGTCGTTCGAAGCGCACCGCTTCGCCGCCGCCCAGCGCCCCACGGTCCAGGGCCAGCAACCGGACGCCCGCCTCACGCGCCGCGGTATCGAAGCGCGCGACTTCCTCTGGCGCGCCGGGCGCGCCGTGGAAATAGATGGCCACAGGACCCGCGCCGGCCCCGTAGCGCACGAGCCGAAGGCCGGTCACGCGTCAGGCCGTTTCCTTGGCCTTCGCGGTCGGCAGCACGTAGTTCTTCATCCGCTCGCGGATCAGCTTCTTGTCGATCTTGCCGGTGGCGCCCAGGGGGATGTCGTCGACGAAGACCACATCGTCGGGGGTCCACCACTTGGCGATCTTGCCGTCCAGGAAGGCCAGGAACTCTTCCTTGGTCGCCTCGGTCCCCTCGCGCAGGCTGACCAGCAGCACGGGCCGTTCGTCCCACTTGGGATGGGCCGCGCCGATGACCGCGGCGTTGGCGGCCTTGGGGTGGCCCATGGCGATGTTCTCGATCTCGATGGAGCTGATCCATTCGCCGCCGGACTTGATGACGTCCTTGGCGCGGTCGGTGATCTGCATGAAGCCGTGCTCGTCGATGGTGGCGACATCGCCCGTGTCGAAGAAGCCTTCGGGGTCGAGGATCTCGCCGCCGTCGCCCTTGAAGTACTCGCCCACCACGAACGGGCCCTTCACCTTCAGCTTGCCGAAGGTGGTTCCATCGTGGGGCAGGCGCTGGTCGGCGTCGTCCGTCAGCTTCATCTCGATGCCCAGCGGCGGGCGGCCCTGCTTCAGCTTGAACTGCAGCTGCTGCTCGGCGTCCATCGCCGCGACCGCCGCGTTGGGCGACGAGATGGTGCCCATCGGCGACAGCTCGGTCATGCCCCAGGCGTGGGTCACGTCGACGCCGAACTCGTCGCGGAAGCCGCGCACGATCGCCTCGGGCACCGCCGAGCCGCCGATCACTACGCGCTTCAGGGTGGAGAGCTGGGACTTCGTCTCGCGCAGGTGGGCCAGCAGCATCTGCCAGACCGTGGGCACGGCGGCTGAGAAGGTGACGCCCTCGCTCTCGATCAGCTCATAGACCGATGCGCCGTCCAGCTTCTGGCCCGGCATCACCATCTTGGCCCCTGAGGCCGGGCACGACAGCGCCAGACCCCAGGCGTTGGCGTGGAACATCGGCACCACCGGCAGCACCACCTCGGTCGCCCCCAGGTTCATGACGTCCCGGGTCATGGTGATGATGGTGTGCAGGAAGTTCGAGCGGTGCGAGTACAGCACCCCCTTCGGGTTCCCGGTCGTGCCCGAGGTGTAGCAGAGGCCGGCGGCCGTGTTCTCGTCGAAGCCGCCCCATTCGCAGTCGGCGGAGTGCTGCTCGATCAGGTCCTCGTAGCAGAGGGCGCCGGGCAGGTTGACGCGCTTCATGCCCTCGCGGTCGGTCATGACCACGATGTGCTTCACGCACGGGGCGTTGGGCCAGTTCTGGCCCAGCAGTTCCACGAAGGTCAGGTCCGTGAAGATGATCTTATCTTCGGCGTGGTTGATGATGTAGCAGAGCTGCTCGGCGAACAGCCGCGGGTTCAGGGTGTGGCAGACGGCCCCGATCCCCATGATCCCGTACCAGGCCTCGACGTGGCGGGCGGTGTTCCAGGCCAGGGTGGCGACCCGGTCGCCGGGCTGGATGCCCAGGGCCTTCAGCGCGTTCGACAGTCGCTTGGCCCGGGCGTGCACCTCGGCATAGGTCGAGCGGACGATGGGGCCTTCGATCGAGCGGCTGACGACTTCGCGATCACCGTGCCAGGCGTTGGCGTGGTCGAGGATCTTGTCGACCGTGAGCGGCCAATTCTGCATCAGGCCCAGCATGCGCGTTTCCCTAGGTTATCAGCTGTTACTTATGGAGCAGTCCTAGAGGGACGATGTCGCTTCCGCAACGTGAGCGTCAACCGGCGGCCGAACCGCGACATGGTTCGTCACGTACGCGGCGAACGGCGGCGACTCAGGACTCGAACCAAGTCTTCGCCGCCTCGGCCGTGGGGGCGGTGGCGTCGACCGTGGGCCAGCCCACAGGTTGGCGCAGGCGGCCGACCTGATCGTGTAGGACCGCAACCGTGGCGTCCGAGGCGTCGCCCGTGCGGCCGGCGACCCGGGCCTCCAGCACCTCGACCGGCGCGTCCATCCAGGCGGCGCGGAACGGCACGCCGCACTCGGCGGCCAGGGCCTCGACCCGGCCGCGCAGGCCGGGATCGATGAAGGTGGCGTCCAGCACCACCGACTGGCCCGACTTCAGCGCCGTGCGGGCGTTGTCGATCATGGTGTCGTAGGTGCGGACGTAGAACTCGGGCGTGTAGATCGCCGGATCCATGGTCCGGGTCGGCGGGATGTTCATCAGCCGCTTGCGGATCTCGTCCGTGCGCAGGATGACCGCTCCGGGCGACGCGCCCAGGGTCGGCGCGACGGCGCGAGAGAAGTGCGACTTGCCCGAGCCCGACAGGCCGCCCACGGCCGCCAGCACGGGCGGCGGCGGCGAAAGGTGCTGGATCGCCGCCTCGACATAGGCGCGCGCGGCGGCGGCGTCGCCCGTGTGCGACGAGACGTGGGCGCGAACGCCCGCCCGGACCGACAGCATCAGCGGCAGGCTGGCCAAGCCGTCCCAGACCTCCGCGGGGAAGGTTCGCGCCGCCTCATCCATGTAGCCGGACAGCGCCCGGACGGCGGCGTCGCGGCGCCCGCGGAAGTCCAGGTCCATCAGCAGGAAGGCCAGGTCGTACTGGACATCGATGTCCGACAGCAGGTCGTTGAACTCGATGCAGTCGAACAGGATCGGCTGGCCGGCCTCGACCAGGATATTCCCCAGGTGCAGGTCGCCGTGGCAGCGGCGTGCGAAGCCGGCCGCCGAGCGATGGGCCAGCAGGGGCGCCTGGCGCTCCAGCTCGGCTTCGGTGAGGGCGATCAGGGTCTCGACGCGCGCCTGGTCGAGACCCTGGCAGGTCTCACGCAGCAGCTGGGCGTTGGAGCCGATCGTGAAGCTGAGGGCGCTGAGGCCGCCGGCGGGCCGCAGCGGCGCAGCGGCGTGCAGGGCAGCGATCTGGCGGCCCAGGGCCTCGGCCAGGTCGCCGGTGACAGCCTGGGGCCTGGCGTCCAGCACCTGGGTCTCGTCGAACCGGCGCATCTCCAGGACGTGGTCGATCACTTCGCCCGCGCCATCGATGGCGAAGCCGCCGCCGGCCTCACGGGTGATGGGATAGACCGCCCGGTAGATGTCGGGCGCGGCGGCCTTGTTGAACTCCAGCTCGCGGTCCAGCGCCCACTTGCGGTGCTCGGCCGATGAGAAGTTGGCGTAGCCCAGGTCGGCGTGGCGCTTGATCTTCCACGCGGCGTCGCTGGCCAGGAAGACGTGGGCGCAGGCGGTGTCGATCGCCTTGTCGGTCCGCCCTTTCAGCCAGGCCATCAGCTCGGCCTCGAGGGCGGTGGGCTTCAGGCCGCTCAAGGAAACAGCCTGCGCGTCGTCCAGCCCTGGCCGGCGCGTTCGAACACCAGGCGCTCGTGCAGGCGGAACGGGCGGTCGCGCCAGAATTCGATGGACTGGGGCGCCACGCGAAAGCCCGACCAGTGCGGCGGCCGCGGCACCTTGCCCAGGCCGAAGCGCAGGCCGACCTCGGCGATCTTCTTCTCCAGGGCCAGCCGGTCCGGCAGGGTCCGCGACTGGGCGCTGGCCCAGGCGCCCAGCTGGGCGGGCCGCGCGCGCGTGGCGAAGTAGGCGTCAGCCTCTTCCGGCGTGGTGGGCGTCACGGTCCCGCGCACCCGCACCTGGCGACGCAGGGATTTCCAGTGGAACAGCAGCGCCGCCTTGGGGTTGGCGGCCAGCTCCTGGCCCTTGGCGCTCTCGACGTTGGAGTAGAAGACGAAGCCGCTGGGGTCGACGTCCTTCAGCAGCACCATGCGCACGTCCGGCAGGCCGTCGGCGTCGACGGTGGACAGGGCCATGGCGTTGGCGTCGTTCGGCTCCTTCTGCAGAGCCTCCTTGAACCACTCGTCGAAGAGCGCGAACGGGTCGGCCTCGCTGAGCAGCGGCGGCGGTTCGGCGGCGGTCACCTGGCGGACGTAGTCGTCCTCGCTGGGGGATGCCGGAATGAGGGTCTTGTCGGTCACCGGCGGGATATAGCGCGGCGGCGCAGAACCTTGCGAGCGCTTAACGGTGCGTTGACGGCGTTTACCCTAGGGTCCCGTCTCATGAGTCTGACGGCTCCCGAGATGACCCTGAAGATGGCGCGCGAGATCCTGGGCGTGAGCTCGGACGCGACGCCCGCCGAAGTGCGCAAGGCGTTCCGCGCGGCCGCCAAGCGCGCGCACCCCGACTCGGGCGGCAGCGAGGGCGCCTTCCAACAGGTGATGGACGCCTACCAGCGCCTGCAGGATCCGCTGAGCGACCGCTTCGTCCAGCCCCCATCGCGGCCCCGCACGACGCCCGATCCCGACCTCGAAATCTCGCCGCGCCTGGCGCTGGAGGGCGGCGACGTCGATCACCGCATGCCGGACGGCCAGTTCATCCGCATCACCCTGCCGCCGGGCCTGCGCTCGGGCGACAAGGTGCGCGCCGCCGGCGTCGAGCTGGCGGTCTATATCCGCGCCCATGACGGGGTGCTGGTGCGCGGCGACGACCTGTGGATGACCGCCAAGGTGGCGCCCGGCCTGCTGAAGAAGGGCGGCCGGATCACGGTGGAGACCCCGCTGGGTCGCCGCAGCGTCTGGATCGACCGCAAGGCCGCCGAGCGCGGGCTGGTGCGGGTCGAGGACGAGGGACTGCCCGCCCGCGGCCGCCGGCCCGCCGGCCATCTGTTCGTGCGCCTGAGCGCGACGCCCAGCCTGGCGGACAGCGCCGCGCTGGCCCTGCTCCGCCGGTTCGCCGCCGCCTGGGCGGCCTGACGCCAAGCCACGTTCCGAGCCGCTGAACGGACGCTGACCTGGCCGCGGCGGAGCTGGTCCAGTTCTTGCTTAACTGTACTCCACGCAAGGGAGTGCAGCGTATGTCTTCGATGAGCGGTATCAGCGCGATGCTGGGTCTCAGCATGCCGGGGGCGAACCTTGGTGCGAGCCAGACCAGCGCCACCACCACGCAGGATCCCGCCGAGGCCGCGAAGGCCCGGGCCGAAGCCGCCAAGGCCAAGCAGGAATCGGAGCTGGCCGACGTGCGCAAGAAGGGCCTCTACGAGTGGGCCCAGGAGCGCAAGTTCGAGAAGCTGCGCGAGAAGATCGAGAAGGAGATGAAAGCGTCGAGCGGCCTGGACGATTCCACGCTCGCAGCCATGTCGCCCGAGGATCGCAAAGCGGCGATGAGCTCGCTGGAGGCTGAAATCTCCAAGCGAATTCAGGAGGTCATGCAGGATAGCCTGACCGGCGAGGCGCAGCAGGCGGCCAAGGACGGCAAGGCCGCCCAGCCCATGATCATCGACATCAGCGTCTGACGCCGCCTAGAGGCGGTGGCGCTGGCGCCACTCGTCGCGGCTCAGTTCCCAATAGACCGAGCGCCGTGTCGTGCCGTCGGGCCGCACGGCCTCGCGCTCGCCCATGCGGCGGAAGCCGGCCGCGTCGATCCCCTTCTGCGAGCGGACGTTGTCCAGGGCGGCGGTGAGGCACATCAACCGCACGCCCAGGGTCTCGAAAATCCAGCCGAAGGTGTGCGCCATGCCGACGCCGCCCTGCCCCCTTCCCTGCAGGTCGGCACGCATGGCCCCGGCAAGCTCTGCCGAGGCATGCTCGGGCCAGACGGTGATGCGGGAGTAACCGGCGACATCGCCGGCCGGGTCCAGGGTGACGATCAGCAAGGCCTCGCCCGCCAGCGCCTGGGCCTGGTTCTCGACCACCCAGCGCGTGACGCTGTCTTCACCGATCGGGCGCGGCAGATCGTAGATTGGCCCCGAGACCTGCGGATCGGACAGCAGGGCGACCAGGCCCGGCACGTGTTTCAGCTCGGCCCGCGCGCGGCCCAGGCCCAGGGTCGTCACATCGGCGGTCCGCACCGCCTGGCGGATCCCTCGGCCTCGTCGTCCGAGGCGTGGATGACGGTCTTGGGCGGCGCGCTCATGGTCCAGCCAGTCGCTCCAGGGCCTCGCCGTCCAGACGCCGGACGGTCCATTCGGTCTTCGCCGAGGCCCCGAGACTATCGTAGAACTCGATCGAGGGCGTGTTCCAGTTGAGCACCGCCCACTCCAGCCGCCCCAATTCAGCGTCGACACAGCGCCGCGCCAGTCGCGCCAGCAGCGCCTTGCCCGCCCCGACGCCCCGCGCTTCGGGCCGCACGAACAGGTCTTCCAGGTAGATCCCGGCCCGGCCGCGGAAGGTGGAGTAGTTGTAGAACCACAGCGCAAAGCCCACCGGCTGGCCATTGTGCTCGGCAATCTCGCAGAAGCTGCGCGGGTTCTCCCCGAACAGGTCGCGGCGGATGTCGGCCTCGGTCGCCTCGACCTCGTGCAGCAGCCGCTCGTACTCGGCCAGCTCGCGGATGAAGGTCAGGATCAGCGGCGCGTCGGCGACGGTCGCCACCCGGATGTTCACGCTCATGTCACAAACCTAGGCGGCCCGGGGCCGAATGGCCAAGCCCCGGTGACCAAGATCGGTGACAGATCGCCTCCCGCTCAGACCCGCGCGCCGGTCGTCTCCTCGGAGACCTCCCACAGGCGCTCGGCCAGCTCGGCGTCCAGGGCGTGGGGCATGACGCCCTCGAACGGCGCGTCCTGGGACCACGGCACGGCCTGGGCGCAATTCTCGAGATAGAGGCCGCCGACGCCCTCGAGCTCGTCGCCCAGGGCCGCCCAGACGCTGGTCGACGCGCCCTGTTCGGTGGACTTGAAGCGGTCGTTCAGCTTGCCGTTCTCGTCCATCCACCCGAAGGCGATCATCTCCTCGCGCGGCAGGTGGCGCTGGAGCGGGGTCATGATCCCACCCGGCATGACGGCATTGGCATTGACGCCCAGGTCGGCGAAGCGCTCGTTGAAGCCCACCGCGAACAGCGAGTTGGCCGTCTTGGCCTGACCATAGGCCTCCCACTTGTCGTAGGGGCGCTGGCGATAGTGGATGTCGTCGAAATTGATCCCGCTGCGGCGGTGGCCGATCGACGACAGCGACACCAGCCGGCTCTGCCGCCCGTCCTGCGCCGCGTTCATCAGGGCCCGGGCCAGCAGGACCGACAGCAGATAGTGGCCGAAGTGGTTCGTGCCGACCTGCATCTCCAGGTCCTGGGCCGTGTAGCTCTGCGGGCAGGCCATGACGCCGGCGTTGTTGATCAGGATGTCCAGCGGCTTGTCGCCCCAGGCGCTGGCGAAGGCCGCCACGGAGGTGAAGTCCGAGAGGTCGATGAGGCCGACCGAGACCTTGCCCGGCGCGGTCTTGCCGATGTCGGCGGCGGTGGCTTCGCCGGCCGCCTTGTTACGGACGGCGAGCATGACCTCGGCCCCCGCTTCGGCCAGGGCGCGGGCGGTCTCGACGCCGATCCCCGAGGCGCCGCCGGTGACGATGGCGCGGACGCCGTTCAGGTCATGCTCGGCGGCGACCTCTCGGGCCGTCGAGGTCGCACCGAAGTCCGAGGTGATGCGGTCGGTCATGGCTCAGCCCACCTTGCTGAAGTCGGGGGCGCGCTTTTCCGCGAAGGCGGCGAACGCCTCCTTGGCTTCGGCGCTCTTGAGTTGGGCGGAGAAGATCGCGTTCTCCTTCCGCATCTGCTCCTGGATGGCGGGAGCATCCAGCATCAGCGCCTTGGTGCCTCGCACCGAGGCCGGCGCGCGGGCGGCGATCGCCTCGGCGCCCTTGCGGGCTCGCTCGCGCAGCTCGGCGGCGGGCACGGCGGCGTTGGCGAGGCCCCAGGCTGCGGCCGTCTTGCCGTCCACCGCCTCGCCGAGGACGAACATCGAGAAGGCCCGCGCGTGGCCGATGCGGGCCGGCAGCAGCAGCGAGGACGCCGCCTCGGGCGCCAGGGCCAGGTTCACGAACGGCGTGGTCAGCAGCGCGTCTTCCGCCACATAGACCAGGTCGCAGTGCAGCAGCATGGTCACGCCCACGCCCACCGCCCGGCCATGGACCGCCGCCACGATCGGCGCCTTGGCGCGGCCCAGGGCGATCAGCAGCGGGTTGCCCTCGCTGCGCGCGTCGTTGGCGCCCGCGTCGCCGCTGTTGACGGCCGCGAAGTCGCCCAGGTCGTTGCCGGCGGTGAACATGTCGCCGTTGCCCTGGATCAGCACGCAGCGGATCGACGGGTCGTTGCTGGCCCGGTCCACGCCATCGCCCAGCGCCTGGTACATGGCGCGGGTCAGGGCGTTCTTCTTCTCGGGCCGGTTGATGGTGAGCGTCAGGATCCCGTCCGACAGCTCGCTCAGGATGTGGTCCGTCATGCCGCGTTCGGCCACAGGGGGCCGCCTTCCCTCGATGATTTCGGTTTTGGGCGAACCTAGGCCGCGGCCCGGTACCAGTCGATCCCGTTCTCGTCCCGCTCACGCACCGCCTGACCGCGGGCGATCAGACAGTTGAGGTGCGCCAGGCTCTCGCCGGTCGCCAGGCCCAGGAGATGCTCGTTGATCGGCCGGCGGAACAGGACGCTGAAGACGTCCACCACCCGCTTCGGCTCGGCCAGCAGGCCATGCAGCCGCTCCAGGCCCCGCTCGTGCCCGCTGACCAGGTGGTCGATCCGCGCGTGCAGGCCGTGGAAGGGTTCGTTGTGCGCCGGCAGCACCAGCACGTCGTCCGGCACCTTGTCCTTGATGCGCGTGAGCGAGGTGATCCAGTCGGTCAGCGGATCACCGTCGGGCTCGGTCGGGAAGACCGAGACGTTGGACGAGATCTTGGGCAGCACCTGGTCGCCCGAGATCATCAGCTTCAGGTCTTCGCAGTAGAGACTGGCGTGTTCGGGACTGTGGCCCGAGCCGACGACCACCTTCCAGACCTGGTCGCCGATGGTGACCGCATCCCCATCGTTCAGGCGGCGGAAGCTGTCCGGCAGGGCGTAGAGTCCGCGCCCGAAGCCGCCGAACTTCGCCCGGTAATTCTCGATGGCGTCCTCGTCCCAGCCGGTCGCCTTGAAGAAGGCCAGGGCGTCGGCCGGAGCCTCACGCCCCGTGTCCGCGGCCAGCGAACGGCAGGTCATGAACTCCAGCCGGGTGATCCACAGCCGCGCATCGAACTTGCGCGTGAGGTAGCCCGACATGCCGATGTGGTCGGGGTGCATATGGGTGACGAACACCCGCGTGACCGGCTTGCCTTCCAGCGGCCCCTTCAGCGCGGCGCGCCAGGCGTTGCGGCTGTCGATGCCGCCCAGACCGGTGTCGACGATGGCCCAGCCGTCGCGGCCGTCAGCGGTCTTCTCGGCGATGGCCCAGACGTTGATGAACGCCAGGGCGCCGCCCAGCGGCATGCGCATCCACTTGACGCCGGGCGCGATGTCGACCGCCTCCTCGCCGACCTTCGGCCCCTGCTCGAACGGATAGACCAGCTTGGGTCGATGGCTTTCCCAGCCGCCCTGTTCGATGCCGTCCCGCAAACGCCCCACTCCCGATCATTCAGTCCCCCATTATCCGTTGGGGACCTTAGGGAGGGCAACGCCTTAAGGCGTCAGCTGAAGATCCACCCCGTGGCGAGGCTGGATTGCTGCACCCCGACCAGCACCATCTGGGTGCCGCCGGTGAGGTCGATGACGGTGTCGGCGCCCACCTGGCTGACCGTGTAGGTCCCGATCACGAACACCCGATCGCCCTCGGCGGCGCTGAAGTCGATAACCCGGTCCAGGCCCGCGCCCGAGAAGGTGTGGAAGATGTCCGCGCCCGCGCCGCCGCTGAGGGTGTCCGCGCCGCGGTCGCCCGAGATGAAGTCGTTGCCGGCGCCGCCCGAGACCGAGTCGTCGTCCTTGCCGCCGCGCACCACGTCGTTGCCGTCGCCGCCCGAAAGGGTGTCGTTGCCGGCGTTGCCGTTCATGATGTCGAGGCCGCCGGCGCCGCTCATGCTGTCGGCGCCGGAGAAGCCCTCCAGCAGGTCGTTCAGCGCGGCGCCGTTGATCACGTCATTGCCGCCCAGGAACACCGACATGTTGGAAAAGTCGGGCGCGCCCTGGCCATAGGGCAGCGAGAAGTCGGTGATCGAGATCAGGGTCTGGCTGTTGAGGTCGACCTTCAGGCTCGTGAAGGTCCCGCCCGTCGGGAAACCGGCCGTCAGGGTGAAGCTGCCGCCGAAGGTCACGTCCAGCGTGCCGTTGATCAGGCCCGAGACCGTGGTGCGCAGGGCCAGCGTCGTCGCCGTGGACGAGACCACCTGGGTCGTCCCGATCGTCAGAGACGCGATCGAGCCGAACGAAATCGTGCTCGAGCCTGGATTGTAAGAGACTATCGCCACAGGTCGCTCCCCACTGTTGACCGGCGTCCGTAGTGCCGGTGCAGGGCGCGAAGCTCATCCCCCGATCGGGGGTGTGACATCAGGCCTGGGCGGGCGCGAACTGGTCCGCCCAGCGGCGGAAGAGTCCCGGATCCGACAGGCCGGCCTGCTGGGCGGCCACCTTGCCCCCGACGAAACAGAACAGCGCCGGAATTCCCTGCACGCCGAAGCGCCCGGCCAGTTGGGGATTGGCGTCCACGTCGATCTTGATGAAGCGCGCCTTGGGCTCCAGCTCGGCGGCCGCGCGTTCGAAGATCGGGGCGATGGCCCGGCAGGGTCCGCACCAGGCCGCCCAGAAATCGACGATCAACGGCAGGTCGCTCCTGGCCAGGTGCTTGTCGAAGCGCGGCGTGTCGAGGGGCACGGGCGCGCCGGTGAACAGCGCCTTCTGGCATTTCCCGCATTTCGCGCCGTCGGCCAGCCGCGCCGGCGGCAGGCGGTTGGTCGCGTCGCAGTGCGGGCACACCACATGCAGGGCGTCGGGCATGGGAAACCTCCTCGCTTCGACAACGCCGATGCGGGCATTCGGTTGAATGACGCGGCGTCTGCATGGCTAGTAGCGGCAACGATATCGAGGAGACACCCGTGGGCCAGATCAAAGATCAGCCGGATACTGCCCTGGCCGCAAAGCTGGATCCGATCGTCGACGCCGCCCTGGCCGAGCAGCGGATCGCCGGCGCAGTGGTGCTGGTGGGGCGCCAGGGCCAGCGCGCCTATGCCCGCGCCGCCGGGCTGGCCGACGTCGAGGCCGGCCGCGCCATGACCCTGGATGCGATCTTCCGCGCCTCGTCGCTGACCAAGCCGATGGTGACGGCGGCGGCGCTGTCGCTGGTGGAAGACGGCGTGGTCGGCCTGGACGACCCGGTGACCCGCTACCTCCCGGATTTCCAGCCCAAGTGGCAGGGCCAGGCGCCGACCATCACCCTGCGCCAGTTGCTGACCCACACGGCCGGCCTGTCGTACGGCTTCATGCAGCCGAACGACGGCCCCTATCTGAAGCTGGGCGTGTCGGACGGCATGGACCAGCCGGGCCTGGGCTTCCCCGAGGAGCTGAAGCGGATCACCGAGGCGGGCCTGTTCTTCCCGCCGGGCGCGGCGTGGCTCTATTCGGTCGGGCTGGACGTGCTGGGCGCGGCGATCGAGGAGGCGACCGGCCGCACGCTGGGCGAGGTGGTCGCCGAGCGGGTCACGAAGAAGCTGGGCATGGCCGACACGGGCTTTGCCGTTTCGGACCGCGCGCGGCTGGCCCGCGCCTACGCCGACGGACCGCCGCCGAAGCCGATGGGCGCGACCCACACCGTGCCGTTCGCCGAACTGTCGGGCATCCGCTTCGCTCCCGATCGCATCTTCGCCCCGGGCTCGTTCCCCTCGGGCGGAGCCGGCATGGCTTGCTCGGCGACCGACTTCCACACCTTCCTCGAGGCGATGCTGGACGGCGGCGGGCCGGTGGTCAGCGCCGAGACGGCCGAGGCGATGCGCACCAACCAGACCGGCGGCCATGCCATCGTCACCAGCGGCCCGGGCTGGGGCTTCGGCTTCGGTGGGGCGGTTATGCTGGACCCGGCGGCGTCAGGGTCGCCGCTACCGGCCGGCGCCTGGATGTGGGGCGGGGTCTATGGCCACAGCTGGTTCGTCGATCCGGCCAGCCGCACCACCTTCGTCCTGATGACCAACACCTCCACCGAGGGCATGAGCGGGCGTCTGTCGCAGGAGCTGACGGCGGCCGTCGCGGGAAGCTAGACGCAGCCTTGTCCCGGACGGCGGCGCGGGGAATAGTCCCGCCGCTTTCCGGGAGGGTTATCGATGCTCAGGTTCGCCGCGGCGCTGGCCGCCACCACGATGATCGCCGGCGCGGCGCAGGCCCAGCAGCCCGGCGAAACCGGCTTCCGGTCGATGTACAAGGAGCTGGTCGAGACCAACACGACCTTCTCGGCCGGCAGTTGCACCCTGGCCGCCGAGCGGATGGCCGCGCGCCTGAAGGCCGCCGGGTTCGCGGACGCCGACGTCACCCTCTTCACCCCGCCCGACGCGCCGAAGGACGGCGGCCTGGTGGCTGTGCTGGCCGGCAAGGACCCGAAGGCCAAGCCGATCCTGTTGCTGGCGCACATCGACGTGGTCGAGGCCAAGCGCGAGGACTGGGAGCGCGACCCGTTCGTCCTGGTCGAGGAGAACGGCTATTTCTACGGGCGGGGTTCGTCGGACGACAAGGCGCAGGCCACCATCTGGACCGACCTGCTGATCCGCCTGAAGCAGGAGGGCTACAAGCCCAAGCACGCCATCAAGATCGCCCTGACCTGCGGTGAGGAAGGTGGCGGACAGATCAACGGCGCGGCCTGGCTGGCCCAGAACCGGCGCGACCTGATCGACGCGGCCTTCGCGCTTAACCAGGGCGCGGGCGGCGCGCTGGACAAGGCCGGCGGCAAGCCGGTGGTCCACAACATCCAGGCCGGCGAGAAGACCTCGGTCAGCTTCCGGCTGGAGGCGACCAATCCGGGCGGCCACTCGTCGCGACCGGTTCCGGACAACGCCATCTACCAGCTGGCCCGCGCCATCGACCGGATCGCCGCCTACCAGTTCCCGGTGCAGATGAACGACACGACCCGGGCTTACTTCAGCAAGATGGCCCCGATCACCGGCGGCGAGATGGGCGCGGCGATGACCGCCATCGTGGCCAACCCCAATGACGCGGCGGCCAATGCGACGCTGAGCAAGGACGCCAATCACAACGCCATCCTGCGCACCACCTGCGTCGCCACCCAGATCTCGGGCGGCCACGCCCAGAACGCCCTGCCCCAGCGCGCCAACGCCACGATCAACTGCCGGATTTTCCCGGGCGAGGCGCCCGCCGCAGTGCGCGACGCCCTGATCAAGGCCGTGGGCGACGCCAAGGTCGAGGTCTCGCAACCGCCCAAGGGCCGGGGCGAGAAGCCCGCGCCGCCGTTGACGCCCCAGGTGGTCGGGCCGATCGAGAAGGTCTCGAACCAGATGTGGCCCGGCATCCCGGTCGTGCCGATCCTGCAGGCCGGCGGCACCGATGCAGGCCCGCTGATCGCCGTGGGCATTCCGACCTACGGTGTCTCGGGCATCTTCTACGACCCCGACCTGGGCCGACTGCACGGGCTGAACGAACGGATCGGCGTCAAGTCGCTGCTGGACGCGCGCGAGTTCAGCTATCGCCTGGTGAAACTATACGCCGACGCGAAGTGACCGCTGTCCGCCTCTGGATCGCCGCCAGCCACGACGCCGCCCACCGCAATGGCGGGTGGGCGTTCGTGCGCGCCGGCCTGGGCGACCCCACGGGCTGGGCGGGCGGCGACCGGCGGACCACGCGGGCGCGGACGATTCTCACCGGCTTCCTCACCGCGCTGAAGGACCTG
>Ga0209026_1000361_pt1 | contig 42722 bp, 40 predicted proteins | sample AraplaCL_Col_mCL_FD_184262 | JGI IMG/M metagenome (GOLD analysis project Ga0209026, IMG submission 184262) | Arabidopsis root microbial communities from the University of North Carolina, USA - plate scrape CL_Col_mCL (SPAdes) (version 2) | ecosystem: Host-associated > Plants > Roots >... | reverse complement strand
ATCCTTTAAGCGTTCTTTCATCTTTTCCTTCATTTCATCCTTGTCGGCTTCGTAGTGCTTATACTGATCGGAGGTAAGTACATTTTTCAGTTCGGTATCTTTGGTTTTATCAATTTCTTTCATCTGCCTGAACTTGGCTAGTTTACCTCCATCGCCTTTTAAAAGCGGTTCCATTTTTTGAGCTGCAGCCAGATTAATAGCCTGCACTTTTACAACTTGTACAGTATCTAACTGCAGCTTAGTTTTCATCATGCTGGTTTGCATTTTAGCACGTTGTTCGGGCGTGGAGTTTTTAAGCATGTCGGCTTTATCCTGTGCCGTAGCCGGAGTAACTATCATACAGGCAAGCAATAAAAAACCGGCGCTTAGTGCGACTTTGATAGGGTTGGGTTTCATTATGACTAAAATTTTGGTTGAAAACGAATATAATAGAAATGATACATATTGACTATCAGTGAGCTAGTTGGTTTAATGGCAAACCGCTTAAAACAAAAATCCCGCTATTGGCGGGATTATATTCATTGTACCAGGCCGACAGATATTAAAAACCTACCGAATTGCCACCATCAACAGGTAAAACAACGCCCGTGATATATTTTGCAGCATCGGAAGCCAGGAAGTAAATGGCTTCGGCTACATCTTCCGGTTCGCCCAAGTAGCCCATTGGTGTGCGCGACATAACTTTTTGTTTTCTTTCGGGATCGCTATCCAAGGCTTTTGCCGACATGTTGGTTTTAATAAAGCCTGGAGCAACGCAGTTAACCCGTATGCCTTTCGGCGAAAGCTCAACAGCCATGGCCTTTGTCATGCCCTCGATACCTGTTTTAGCCGCTGTGTACGCAATAACTAAAGGAATGCCGTATTGTGCCGCCATCGAACTGATATTGATGATACAGCCTTTTTTTTCGTTGAGCATTACCTTAGTAGCTTCACGGCATATTGCAAAAACCGAGTTTAAGTTTGTCTGGATAACCAACTGAAAATCGGAATCGGTTACTGTTGTGAATGGCTTCTTCATATTGATGCCGGCGTTGTTTACCAATATATCGATACGGCCATGCTCAATAATAACATCTGTTATCAGTTGGGGGATACCGTCGAGGTTACTTAGATCAAATGCTTTATAGGTGCATAGTGAACCAAGTGATTCACATACCGCTTTGAGGTTATCTTCATTTCGCCCAATAATGATCGTCTTGATGCCGCTTGCCACGAACTTTTTTGTTGCGGCGAGGCCAAGCCCCGAAGCTCCGCCTGTTATGATAGCTATTTTTTGTGCCGATGTTGTATTTGTCATATCCGAATAGAATTGAAGCAAATATATATGTTTTTCTTAATTCATTGCAATCGATTTCAATACGTATAAATCACAATTTAGCCCCGGTAGAGCGGTAAAAACGTTGCTTTTTATTTTTTTTTAGTTGATTTATTGATATCCCGTATATGATTAAAAATATCCTCGGTGTTATAGTCGGATAAAAGGATGTTGTAATCCTGCCAGAATTTTTCGCCCGCATCGCTGTCATGATCGTTTATACTTTCGTTACGGCCAATTTTCGAACTAAATGAAGCAGTTTGTGCAGTATCTACCGCAGTTACCTGGTAATTAAATTTCACATGGGCGGGGAGGCTCGCTTTAGATCCAGGATTATCAACCCGAATAATATTTTCGCCTTCAACATCGGCAAGTACCCATTTATTGCCCACCTGTTGGTAACCAACCGTATAATGATCCTGGGTAAGGCCAATGTTAACATCGCCAACCCGAAGCAATATGTGTTTGCCAAAATTGCTCGATGCCAAATCTTTCAACCCGGCAGGGCTGAGGCCATAATCAAAGTATATAAAGGCATAGGTTTTGGTATCAATAAACATTTTACCACGGTAGGTTCCTTCGGCCGTTGCTGATTTTTCTTTAAAATCTATTTCATATGCCTCGTATCCTTTAATATCGACAGGGCCGCTTACCTCAAAGCGGTGTTTGGTTAAGCCTTCGTCACTCAAAAAGCCGCTGGTGAATAGATGATTTACGATGTCATCTTCAAAAACTGAGTTAGGTTTTTGGCCAAGCTCAACCATACTGAAATCCCGCTGATTCTTTTCGTAACGGGCTTTTACCAGTCTGAAAAGGTCTGCACGTTTATCTGCATAGCCGAAATTGTATACGTCGAAAACCGCCTCCGATAGTTCTAATGGAGTATCTCCATTGAAGGTGTACATGCGGTAAAACCCGCGGATAATATGTGGATGGTTGATGTAGTTATCTTTTATCCGGTCGAGGGCTTTTTGTATGATCTTTAATGGGTCGCGGTAACCAATGCTTACTTCTTTTAACTCTGTGCTGTTTTTTTCGAGTACGATATTAAGTTCATTACGGGTACCTGCTATTGGCAGACGCTGCGTTTTAAAACCTATGCAGGATATTTTTAGGGTGTCGTTAAGATTAGCAGGGGGAATGATCAAAGCAAACAAACCGGCGGAATTGGTGGACGTGCCAACGCCTTTCCTGTCTATACTGATGCTTACAGCGTGAAGAGGCTGCTGGTCGCCGGCATCAATCACTTTGCCATTGATGTGAATAGCCTGCTGTGCAAAAGTCTGGCTAACCAACATCAGTAAAGACAAAAGGAGTACGGTTGATAATCGGTTTTTCATATGTAACACCGTTGGTTTAAACAATTGCTATAAATAACGGTATAGTAGTTTAATTTTCAATGTGCTTAATGATATCGTTACAAAAAGAGCTTTCGAAAAAGGCATAAAGCGCCTTCGGCGCTATCAGACGGGAGAGATTGGATTAATTATCGTTGTGAGACTGTACGGGATGCTTTAGCTTGCTCAATAAATAGAAACAAAAAATGCCACCCATTTATGGGTAGCATTTGTGTTGCGGAGAGTTAGGGATTCGAACCCCAGGACCTGTTACAGTCAACAGTTTTCAAGACTGCCGCAATCGACCACTCTGCCAACTCTCCGGGGTCAAAAGTACAAAACCCGGCCGAATTGGCAAATTTGATTTCATCTTTTTTAAAAGTTGTTTAAACATCTGTCCTACAACAGGTTTATTAAATTATTGTTAACTTTTGGGAGCACGGAAGGTGTTAAACTTGGGCTTAACGATCTTCACCGTCCGCTTGGAAAGGTCGATGCTGGCGTTTAACTCGAAGCCCAGCAGTACGATCAGGGAGTTAAAATACAACCAGATCATCACCACGATGAGCGTGCCGATAGAACCGTATATTTTGTTGTATGCTGAGAAGTGATCGATATAAAATGAAAAACCGAGGGAGGTTAATACGGCTAAAAATGTAGCGAGTATAGACCCCGGGCTTAAGAATTTCCATTTTTGCTTATGCGCGGGGCCATAACGATATAAAATGGAAACAGTGGTGAAATAGAGTATTACGACGATGAGCCAACGTGATACCTGGATCAAATAGATCCACAGTTTGCTTTTTGACTCAAATACAAACTGGATAGAGCTGATGATGTTCTGGCTTACTACCATTGTGGCGATCGCTACAAATAAGGATAAGGATATGAGCACGGTTAATACCAGGGCTATCCACCGGCGCTTATACCAGCTACGGGTTTCGGTGATCAGCGATGATTTATTAAACTCGCGCATGAGCTTATTGATGCCGTTTGTAGCGAATATCATAGCTGATAGAAAGCCGAAGGACAATAAGCTCACATTTTGCTTTTTTACAACATCCTCGATGGTTGACTGGAAGGCGATATAAGCATTGTTGGGTAATATGAGTTGGATAATATCCAGAAAACGTTTTTGAAAGTGCCTGAATGGGATATAAGGGATGAGCGTAAAAAGAAAGATAATACCCGGAAACATCGCCAATAAAAAACTGTAGGCTAATGACGATGCTTTATTTACCAGGCTGTATTGCTTTATCTCTTCGAAAAAGAAGGCGGCGACCGTATATACGGGCAATGGCCTGAAACCTGGAATGATGATCACCTTCAGCCAGTCTAAAAAGTACTGATAAAACCTAAATCGTAATAAAAACCGGTGCAACCAATCCATAAACAAAGCTACTCAAAATATGGGCGCATCTTATCTAAAAAGTATTGCGGTGCCATACAAGGGCGTTTGGTTTTCATATCAACAAATACCAGCAGGGTTTCGCCAAGGTTGATCAGCTCGCCCTGTTCGTTAGTTAATTCGTATTTGAAGTGGATGCGTACACCCGGCATGGTTTCCATGATCACTTTAATTGTGATCTCCTCATCGTACAAAGCAGGCTTAATGTAGCGGCATTTTAGCTCCAGCACAGGCATCATTACACCAAACTCTTCCATACCCCGATAGGTGAGGCCGAGGCTGCGCAGCATCTCTACACGGCCTACCTCGTAAAATTCGGCGTAGTTACCGTAATACATATAGCCCATCTGGTCGGTTTCGCCGTAGCGGACACGTAATTTTGTGGTATTTACAAACATCTAGCGTTCTATTTTACGTTTATTAAGCGCCTCCTGGAATAAATGCGCGTTAATTTGGTGCTGTGCCATTGAGCTTGTAAAGTTGGTATAGCCCGAAAAATCAGGTTTGGCGCACATGTAAATATAGTCGCTGTGTTTATAATCTAAAACAGCGTTTATCGCGTTAAGCGATGGCATCATAATGGGGCCCGGAGGTAAACCGGTATACATATAAGTATTATATGGCGAGTTGGTAGCCAGTTGCTGCCTTAAAACACGGTGAATGCTAAAATCGTGGAGGGCGAATATCACTGTTGGGTCGGCTTCCAGCTTCATGCCTTTTTTCATGCGGTTTAAATATAAACCGGCGATGATCGGCATTTCACTATCATGGAGCGCTTCGGCATCCACTATCGAAGCTAAAATGGTTACCTTAACGGGATTTAACTTCATCTCAGCAGCTTTCAACCTTCTTTCTGGAGTCCAGAATTTTTGGTATTCATCGTACAGTTTGCTGAAGATCTTCCGTGGCGAACTGTTCCACTTAAACTGATAAGTATTAGGCAATACCATAGTATACACGTCTTCGGTAGTGAAGCCAAATTTCTTTACATAGTCCGCCGAATCCAATAAGTTGATGATAGAGGCGGAGTCGGGTTCGAGCTTTTTAGCCATAAAACCGGCAAACTCTTCCTTTGTCCTGAAGTTTTTAATTGCCACGCTAACAGGCTCTTGTGTACCCGATTTTAACATGTTAATTAACTTGCGGTTACTCATCCCTTCGTGCAGATGGTAGCGGCCGGGCTTAACATTGTTTACGTAGTGCATGCTGATTGCCGCGTCGCGGAAAGATACGCTGTCGCTGAGCATGCCTTCCTGTATCATATCGGCATAAACGTCGTTAAACGTAGCACTGGTATGAATGTATACGTATTCTTGTTTGCCTGTTACGTTCGGCCCGAAATAGCGGAGGTAGTAAAACACCCCTGTGCCGGCTAACGCTAAAATAATAAGGAGCACTAAGGCTATAATAAATTTACGGAAACCGCCTGATTTTTTCTGTTTTGCAGTCATGTTGTGTTAAATGCTTTTGTCTGATCGTTGCAGGGCAATTAAACCGCCCTTAAGGTTTTTAACGTTGGTATAACCATTTTGCTGTAGTATAAGTTTGCCGGTGTTACTGCGCATCCCTATTTTACACATCACGATAATCTCTTCATCCTTATCCCAATCTATATCGTCAAGGTTTGTGGCTAACCTGCCCAAGGGAATATTTAAGCCACCAATATTAAAGGTATGGTATTCCAATTCCTCGCGCACATCCAGCAAATGCAGGTTTTCACCCTCGTTTAGCCGTTGTTTTAGTTCTTCGGCAGTAATATCCATTACCTAATTTTTCTGTATCACCGTCAGGTTGATCCGTGTACCGATGCTTACTTTATTGGTCGAGTCGCCTTTGGCCGGAACCTGCGATTGTATCACCATTTTGGTCGAATCGGTAATCACACCATAAGTAACCGTACCGATAACTAAACCCGAGTTACTGATCACAAATTTGGCCGCGTCAAAATCCTGTCCGACAACATCGGGCACTTCAACCTCACTGGCGCCTTTACCATCCCCCAAAACAAGGTCAATTTTTGAGCCTGCTGGTATTTTACTGCCCGGCGTCAATATCTGCCCGGCAAATTTAACCTGCAGTACCCGGTCGCGTGCTATATCGTGTATATAAGTGGTATCACCGATCTTCAAGCCATAGTTTTTAATGTTCGCAACAGCAGTATTGTAAGTATCCTGGGTTAGATCGGGTAAGGCAACGGGAGGAGCAAGGCTCTTAACCACAGTAAGATAGATGGTACGACTCTCTTTTACATTGGTGCCAGCGTCGGGATCTTGTATAATGATGGTTCCGGGTGCTTTATCGACTATGTAGACCGAATCTATCTGGTATTTAAAACCCTGCTCATCCAATAAAGCGGTGGCTTTATCGATATTGGTACCCACCAAAGCCGGAACCGGGATGCCCGAACCATGGCGGGTATAGTAGCCCAGGCTCAAAAACACTATGGTAATAATCGCAATAACAGTACCTATGGCTATGCCCAGGTTGATGTAGAACTGCCTGGTTTTTAAGTAATCAATAAATTTACTCATCGTAAAGTATAAGCTTGCTGTATTTTTTATTCAAATTAGCACTCAAACATAGCGGAAAAATTTCAAATTAGCACCGCATTTTACTATTTACCTTTATTGGGATAGTTAATAAATTTAATAATAATCTGTTTATTTGAAGTAGCGTAAGCTAAACTGTCATTAACACCATCTATTGTATATGAATATCCAGAACGTAGCCCTTTTAGCCGGCGGTTTCAGCGGCGAATACGAAGTATCGATAAAAAGCGCGAAGTATATTGCAGAAAACCTTAAACCCGAAAAGTATAAGGTTTATACCATTTTGATTACCCGTAGCGATTGGTTTTATGTAGCCGATAGCGGCGAAAAAATTTCCGTGGATAAGAATAATTTCAGCTTAACGCTGGATGGCAAAAAGATCAAATTCGACTTTGCCTTTATCACTGTGCACGGCACTCCGGGCGAAGACGGTAAACTGCAAGGTTACCTGGATATGCTGGGTGTGCCTTACAATACCTGCGACGCTACCACATCGGCTATTACCATGAATAAGGCGTATACTAAAGCTATTGTGCATGGCATTGAGGGTTTGCATACCGCAAAATCAATGCAGCTGTTTAACCACGATGGGCATGATGTAGCTACAGTGGCTAACCGCCTGAAATTCCCGCTGTTCATCAAACCAAATAATGGCGGCAGCAGCGTTGGTATGAGCAAAGTACACAACGTGGCGGGGTTACCCGAAGCTTTGGAAAGAGCTTTCAAAGAAGATAATCAGATACTGGTTGAAGAATTTATTAAAGGCAGGGAGTTTAGCATCGGCATTGCACGTTTGCACGGTGAGCTGGTGGTATTGCCGGCCACAGAGATACTGAGCACCAAAGAGTTTTTTGACTATGAGGCCAAATATACCAGTGGCATGTCGGAAGAAATTACCCCTGCTGACTTAACGGATGAACAGAATATAACCATAGCCCGCATTGTGCGTGAGGTTTACCTGCGATTGAATTGCCACGGTATGACCCGCCTGGATTTTATTTTACAGGAGAATACACTCGACTTTTATTTTATCGAGATCAATACTACGCCGGGCCAAACAGCGGCCAGCCTGATACCACAACAGGTGAGAGCCGCGGGTATGGACATCCGTGAGTTTTATGATGCTTTGGTGGTGGGTGCGGTGCGCAATGCGTAACAACTATCTTAGGCAGCAATCTAACAGGTATGCTCAGTTTTAAAAACTTTAAAAAGTCGTACGGTACGTACCCGGCGCTCAAAATACCCGACTTGGCGCTCGATCCGGGTATCTACTGGATAAAGGGAGTAAACGGATCGGGTAAAAGCACGCTGCTCAAATCCATTGCCGGGATACTGTCATTTGACGGCGATATTGTGCTTGACGGTGGTATCAGCATTAAACAAGATGCGGTAGCTTACCGCAAGTTGGTAAACTTTAGCGAAGCCGAAGCACTGTTCCCGGAGTTTATTACCGGTACCGAACTTATCGACCTATTCGTATCGGCCAAAGGCGGTAAAAAGGGGCAGGAGCGGGGCCTTATTGACAGTATGAAGATGCAGGGTTTTGTCAACCGGCCGGTTGGTACTTATTCCAGCGGGATGCTCAAGAAGCTATCATTGCTACTTGCTTTTCTCGGGCAGCCTAAAATGATCCTGTTGGATGAGCCGTTAATCACTATTGACACCGCATCGCTCGAAATACTTTACAGTTGGATAGCTGACAGCCACCGTAATTACGGTACAACGTTTTTACTTACTTCGCATCAGGCGTTGGATGGCGACATTCTGCCTGAGGCGAAACAACTGTTGGTTGAAGATCAAACCCTAAAATTCATCGGCTGATGAATGCGCCATTGACCAACGTTTTGCTCAAAATATTTGCGGCCGGCTTTTACCGGGTGCATGCGGGGATATTATTCTTTCTGTTTTTGGTACTGTTCGGTTTGGTAGAACCGGCGCAATTGATTGGCTATCATACCGCACTGATGCTGGCGTTTATTACCAGTCCGCCAATGATGGCCGCAGTATTCGGCATTTGGTTACTTTATACCTTTAAAGGTTGGCATTATGTAACCGGGCAGATCTTTGCAGTGCAGCAATCCTTTTTATTTTACAGCAGTACCTCTTATTCAAAGCAAAAGCAATTTGTAAGCTGGTCTATGGTTCAGGCCATCATCAATTTGCCGGTACTGGCATATGCCGGGGTAAGCTTCGGTGTGGCTGTAAAGCACCACTATTATTTATCAGCATTAGCTATATTACTTTATTTAATTCTTATAATATCCTGTAGTTCATTGTTTTATGTAAGTACGATTAACCGGTTAATCGATGGCAGCAAGCAATCGTTCCTGATCAAACTCACGGCCAGCTGGCAGAAGCCATATTTTAGTTTATATGTGTATCACGTGTTTGATAAGCTAAAGTTAACTTACCTCATCACCAAGGTGTTATCCTATCTCATCATCACCGGCGTGTTTTTGCTTTTCGCAGATGTAAGTCACGATCTGCGCGTTGCGGGGATTGCTGTTTTGGCGATCGCCATGGCGCATGCCATTGTGATATTTGAAGAACGGAAGTTTGAAGAAACCTATTTAAACTTTTCACGAAACCTGCCGTATTCCAGGGTAAACCTGTTTTTGTCGTTCGCGGGAGTTTACTTTTTACTGCTGCTGCCCGAGGGTATTTGGTTGTTTACCCGTTTCCCGCCATTGATGGCATTGGGCTTATTCGCTTTTGGTTTGAGCGTTACGCTGTTGTATCACAGCTTTTTATACCTGTTTGGTTTAAATATGGATAAATATATGCAGTGGGTGCCGGGGATGTTTGTATTGATCTTCTGGGTGATTATGTTTAAGCTGATCTGGTTTATCATTCCGGTGATATTGGTGGTTGGTTTTCTGATCTTTTATAACAATTATTACCAGGTGCCGATGGTGGTGAAGGAGGAGGAGAAGTAGTGTATCACGGTTGAAATGCGATACCATATTAAATGCTCGTTATAAGCGAGCGCAAGTCAGTATATTTTTATAAGCCGTTTATTTTGTGTATATTGTATGGTTTAGTTTATGAAAGCCATGATAAAATTACGCGAAGAACAGCACATGGGTATACCCATGAATACCCATATTATACCCATGTGTTTTATGGGTATAAAAATCGCAAAAGGCTCGTTTGATTGAATTTGAAAGGGTTTTGTGAAAAAACCGTTAAAAATACCCATAAATACCCATGTGTTTTTGAGTCAGAATCAATACACTAAGAATAAGAAACCTATAGCCCTTATATGCAAACCGAGCACTACTTAACATTATTTCAAAAAGCTGTTGACGGGCTTGATCATACGCCCTTTATCCAAAATGGTTTAGAACACAAAGTAGGGGTATGGCTCGACTCGGTTGTTCTTAAGATCCAAAAACCATCCTGGAGAAATAGCGACGCTACACCATTTAAAAACGCCATTTTTTTCTCTGTATGGGTGAGCGATGAAACGCTTGCACAAAACAAATTGTACTACAATATACATGCTTTAAAGCTAAGAGAGCTAAAGGCTTATAAACTTAAAAGTCGTGACTTTGCTCAGAATTTCCGCATACAATTTAAGTCACTCGAAGATGAATGGCCAAATGTGAGCACCAAATTCGGCCCGCTTACCTTGATGGAAGGCTGGGTTACTATTGATGACGATAACCTTGAGGGTCAGATCCAAAACCTTGCACAAAAGTTGCTAAACATCCATTTTATTATTGATGACCTGCTCGGGGCAGCGAAAAAATAAGCGTTAAAAAGCTTCTGTTTGTTTTATCTCATATTTTTAAAATAAAATTTCAAAATACATTAATACCATGTAGATTTGTTTTAATCTATCAAATTAGTAGACATTTTTAACAAGATAATATCATGAGTTTAAGATTAGGCGATACCGCACCAAATTTCACTGCACAGACCTCACAAGGCGAGATCAATTTTTACGATTATTTAGGCGACAGCTGGGGCGTACTGTTTTCGCACCCGGGCGACTACACACCCGTGTGTACTACGGAGTTAGGCCGCACAGCTGCTTTAAAGGATGAGTTCACCAAACGTAACGTTAAGGTTTTGGCTCTGAGCGTTGATTCGGTTGAATCGCACAATGGCTGGATCAAAGACATCAACGAAACGCAAGGGGTGGAAGTTAACTTCCCGATCATTGCCGATGCCGACCGTAAGATATCCGAAGCTTATGACATGATCCACCCAAACGCCTCGGTAAATGCTACTGTGCGTTCGTTATTCATCATTGCGCCTGACAAAACTGTGAAACTGATCATTACTTACCCCGCGTCGACGGGCCGTAACTTTGTAGAGATCTTGAGGGTGATTGACTCGTTGCAGTTAACAGCGAAATACAGTGTGGCTACGCCTGTGGATTGGAAGGACGGGGAGGACGTAGTTGTGGTGCCAGCGATCAAAACTGAAGACATACCAGCTAAGTTTCCGAAGGGCTATACCGCGATAAAACCATACCTCAGAATGACCCCACAACCAAATAAATAATTTTTCTTGCATTTTATTGTTAATTTTATATCTTTGATTTACAACGCTTAATTGGTTGATTTCCTTTCTGATACTTATCCCGTTTTCAGTTTGGTAACGTTTAAGCACAATGATTTTTTAATACTCTATACTATTATTTATTATGAAAACTGGAAAAGTAAAATGGTTTAACACTCAAAAAGGTTATGGGTTCATCGTTACCGAAGACGGTAAAGATCTGTTTGTTCATTTCAAGGATGTACAAGGCGGCGTAAACGCTATAAAAGATAACGATAACGTAGAATATGAGGTTGAAGAGGGCAGAAAGGGATTGCAAGCTGTAAACGTAAAGAAAGTATAATATACTATCAACCATAGATTTTTAACCCCTGAAAATTTTTCAGGGGTTTTTTTGTGCTTTTTGTTCCGATATTGATCTGTTTGCCTATTTTAGCCACCACAATACCTGTTATATGACCAATACCGATACACAAAAAAACACCCGCAACGTTATTTTCCTGGTGATTGTAGCTTCTTTAGGCTACTTTGTTGATATATACGATCTGCTCATCTTCTCCATCTTGCGCAAAGACAGCTTAGCAGCCATTGGTGTTCCAGCCGATCAGATCACTGAAAAAGGTGTATTCATCATCAATATGCAAATGCTTGGTTTGTTGATAGGCGGCGTAGTATGGGGTATAATCGGCGATAAATACGGCCGCTTAAAAGTATTGTTCGGCTCTATTTTACTATACTCGATAGCCAATTTTGCCAATGGTTTTGTTGGCGATGTTAACACTTACGCGCTTATCCGCTTTATAGCAGGTATAGGTTTGGCCGGTGAATTAGGTGCAGGCATTACCCTTGTAAGCGAAACCATGAGTAAGGAAAACCGGGGCTATGGCACTATGATAGTTGCTGTTGTTGGTCTTTTTGGAGCCGTGGCGGCTGCTCAGGTGGCTCACTTAGGTTGGCAAAAAGCATACTTTATTGGTGGCGGACTGGGCGTTTTATTGCTGCTATTGCGTATAGGCACTTTCGAATCGGGCATGTTCAAACAGGTCGAAAAAAGTGACGTATCCAAAGGTAATATGTTTATGCTGTTTAGCGATCGTAAACGTTTTTGGAAGTACCTGTGCTGCATCCTGATTGGTATGCCGTTGTGGTACGTAGTAGGAGTGCTTGTAACGCTGTCGCCCGAGTTCGGCAAGGCATTGGGCGCTACCCAGCCTTTAAGCGCGGGTACCGGTATTATGTGGACTTATATCGGCATCTCAATCGGCGATATTTTTGCCGGCTTATTCGCACAGATTACCAAATCGCGCAAGTTGACTATGTTGGTATTTTTGCTGATCTCTGTTGTTTGTGTAGTATTTTACCTCAATGCCAACGGCCTGGATGGCCAGCGCTTTATCTGGCTTTGCCTGTGTATGGGTATATCGGTAGGTTACTGGGCAACTTTTGTTACTATTTCGTCCGAGCAGTTTGGCACAAATCTCCGCGCTACTGTAACCACTACTGTACCTAACTTTGTACGCGGATCGCTGATACCGATCAATTTTGCATTCTTATGGTTTGTTGGGCATTTTAACCCCGATAAAACAAACAAGGCCGCCCACTCGGCGGCCATGATCAAAAGCGGTTATGTTATGATGGGTATTACTACAGCAATTGCGTTACTTGCCCTAAGCCAGTTGAAAGAGAGTTTTGGAAAAGACCTGGATTATGTTGAGGGAGGCCTAAGTTAACATGAACAGACAAGTTTAAAAGCGGGGTATAGCCCATTTCTCTGCTAAAATTTAAATAGGCCATACCCATGCTGAATGAACAGGTTATTACCAATAGCACCAACAGTCCACTTATAAATAGCTTTTTCATAGTTGTAAGGTTTATTTCCTGGTGAGTAATCTTAAAGTTAATCCGTCCATTTTTACCCGGGCACTGTCGGAAATGTTATAGGTTAAATGCGGATAGGTCTGATGACCGGCTGTATTAACCGACGGGGCAAATTTAAACGACAGATCATGCAGCGTTAACTCTGCGCCTGCTTTTGCCTGGATGTCTGCATTTTCAATAATATTCCCTGAATTGATTATCAGACCTGACTTACTGCCAACATCTGTTTTTAAGTTTTTGATAACGTTTCCGCTTAAGCTTATTTGGTTTCTTCCTTTCTGGATCAGCGACAAACTGTCAAGTTTAAACATCTGGAGGTTTATCATTTTGTACGACGATATTGGCTCTCCATCTGCATATTCGTATTTGTCCAACTTTTGGCCTTTTACTAAAAATGCATCATCTGTTTTTATAAGTGATAAATTAGGGCAAACTATCAAAATCCTGTTAAACCTATCCTCATTGAAAAATTTTTTATCAGGTTCACCGGTCCTATACTGAGATATCATTGACGGTTTTTCAGTCATGTTTACATCTATAACCAATCTATTGCCGATTTTCTTAATCTGTACACTATCTTCATTGTGTTTAGCACGATATATAGCAAAAGGCCCCTGTTTAAACTCCACATCTATCATATTCGCGGCATTAATTTGTACCTCACTAAAATCTTTCAGGTCAATTTTATCAAATTCTCCATAAGGATCTTTGTATTTCCCGGTCTTGTATTCGGCCTTTAGCGCTGTATTGTATGCCATAAGCGCCATCACAAAAACTAAAAAAGCGCCTAGTATAAATTTGTTACTTGTCTTCATTTTATTCTGATTTAAAGTTTTCTGATTTAAAATTCTCGTACCTGGCCTGCAAGTCTTCCAGCGTGATATCCAGTAAATAAATATTACGAAAGAATTCTGGAAGATCCTGCTGTAAAAACCTTTCTTTACGATAGGCTTTAACAGTCTTTATGCCGTCAGCAGCTACAAAAAAACCAATTCCGCGTTTGTTGAATATTACTTCCTGGCTTTGTAAAAACTCGTAAGTACGCATTACCGTGTTTGGGTTTACCTCCAGCTCGATAGCCAGATCGCGCACCGAAGGTATTTTCTCATCGGGCAACCAAATGCCCCTTAATATTTTTTCGCTCACAAATGCTGCTATTTGCAGATATATGGCTTCGTTGTTTCTAAACTCCATTTCTCGCTCTCCCTTCGTTTAAACTTTCTTCTCTTTGAGCCTGAAATAGGCCGCGAACCAAAACAATACACCTAATGCTCCAAACAAAGTTAATATCCAATTAAATGGGTATGGGTTCACATCTATATTGGCATAATCGGAAGATTTAGCAGTTACATTGTATGGAAAGGCCATGCCTGTGAATGGCGGATTATGAGATATAGCTTGTCCTGTCATCAATTCCAAAACCCAGTCGTTTATAAACCATACCAACATCAACACAATGAAAAACGAAAAGGCCGTTTTTATAAAATGCATTTTTTTGAAAAAGATAGCTCCATAGATTACTATGCCATGCAAAAAAGCGTATATCACAAATGTGGTATAGAACTTGTTCTCCGTCGAAAACACATCAAGAATAGGGGCGGTGCCTGCCGGCCAGTGTCCTAATTGAATAACGGTGTAAACTATTGCATAGTAAACAGCAATAAATATGATCTGAAAAAACACAAATGAATAGATCCAGCCGACAAGGAATTTTTCGAAAGAAGATGCCGGTAACGTTAAGGATGCTATAGTTTTTCTTTTATCGCCCAGATTGTTAAATATGTTACTCGTAAATATGCCGCCAGAAGCTATAAAAAAGCCAATAAAGAACGCGATCTGCAATTTCATATTCATAGGCTCAAAGGCTCTGTAGTTAACAAGGCCAATAACAGCTGTCATAATGCCTACCAGCACAAATAACATCATGGCGTAGCTTCTGTAATTTTCTACCGTATGCTTTTTAAACAGCATACCAAATCTTTTAAAACTAAATATCTGGTTCATTTTGTTGATGAATTTAAAATATTGATCAATGGTTTATTATCGCTTACAATGGCATTAAATAACAGCTCCATATCCACTTTGCTGTATAAACCATCGGCATTATTAAGTATCACGTTTTTACCGCGGATGTTTTCTTCCTGGTATAGCGCAGGTTGCATATCGTTACTATCTAAAGTTGTAAAATATACCTTTTCACTAATGGCATCTAAGGCTTCATTTACGACTATTTCGTGATTATGTAATACAACCAGCGTATCTATCAGGCTATCCAGATCGCGCACCTGATGGGTGGAAATGATAATACACCTGTCTTCGGTTAAAACCGAGGCGATTATTTTGCGGAACTGTACTTTAGATGGGATATCCAAACCATTGGTCGGCTCGTCCATCACCAGCAGGCTTGTATTAGTCGCTAATCCGAATGCGATCATCACCTTTTTTTGCTGCCCGAAAGATAATTTATCCAAAACCGATTCCCGCGGTACGTCAAACTCTTCCAGGTAACTGTAAAAATGCGCTTCGTTAAAAACAGGATAAAAAGGAGCGGTGTTTTTAACGAACTGAGCAGCGGTTACCGATGGCACGTATAACTCCTCGGGAATAAAATACATCTCCGATAAAAAGTCAACCGACCGGTCGGCGCTGTTTAGTCCGTTAATAAAACAGTAGCCGCTTTGCGGATAGGTGAGGCCTGTTATATTATGCAACAAGGTTGATTTACCTGCTCCATTTTTACCTAGCAAGCCATAAATATGGCCTTTTGATAAATTTAGATTCAGATTTCTAAACAACATGGCTTTTTTGGAGTAGCCAAAATTGAGGTCCTTTATTTGAATCATATCTATTTGTTTTAGTGTATTAGTTTAATAGTACACTACAAAAGTATATAAAGAATTTATAACTCCAAATTATTCTGAAATATTTTTCCAGGAGGCATTCGTTAGCTGGTATTAATTCCTGCGATTAGTGCTTATTCGTGTTTTTAATTAAATTTGTCGGGTATGATAACCAAGGAAGAAATAGCCGCTCAATATCAACAAATACAGGATGAGATATGCGCAGGGCTGCAGCAGGTTGACGGCAAGGCACAGTTTGTAGAAGAGTTATGGCAGCGTGATGGCGGGGGCGGAGGGCGTACCCGGGTAATTCAAAACGGCAATGTTTTTGAAAAGGGAGGCGTTAATTTTTCTGCAGTGCATGGTCAATTACCCGAAGTAATGAAAAATGCGCTCAAGGTTGAGCAGCGCGATTTTTTTGCGACAGGTGTATCTATCGTAATCCATCCAAATCATCCTATGGTACCCATCATCCATATGAATATCCGGTACTTTGAAATGGAGGCCGAACCCGGACACGAACCTGTTAAATGGTTTGGCGGCGGTATCGATCTTACACCTCACTATGTTATTGAAGATGACGCACGTTTCTTTCACAGTCAGCTAAAAGCCGTTTGTGGCAGATTTAGTGATGAGTTTTACGAGCGTTTTAAAAAATGGGCGGATGATTACTTCTTTATCAAACACCGTAACGAAACACGCGGAATAGGCGGCATATTTTATGATCGTTTAGCTGCGACAGAGCAACAGAGCTGGGATGATATTTTCGAGTTTTCGAAAGCTGTTGGCCGCTCGTTTTTACCAACTTATACCGAAATTGTAAACCGCAACCGTAATAAAGAATATGCCGAAGCGCAACAAGAGTGGCAATATCAGCGTCGAAGCCGGTATGCTGAGTTTAATTTGGTGTACGATGCGGGTACTAAATTCGGGCTGGAAACCAATGGCCGTATCGAATCAATATTAATGAGCCTTCCTCCGCAAGCACGCTGGATATACAATTACCAGCCGGAACCGGGATCGGAAGAAGAAAAAACTTTAAGCCTGTTAAAAAAAGGGATAAATTGGGTATAGTTAACATGAAAAAATTCATCTTAATCAGTATAAGCGTTATCACTATCGCACTAACTTCCTTTGTTAATCCAACTACCTTAAAAGGTACCTGGCAATTTAAAGGTGGGATTTACAATAGCAAGCCAGATACTGCATCTTTATTATATACCATGCGCCGTGTTTATACCGATCACGATTTCAATGCTTTTGCAAGTCAGGCGGGTTATAAAACAGAGCGTTATGAGGCTGGTAATTACGTTATCAAAGGAGATACCTGTTTTGAAACTCAGACCTATAGCAGTCAGCCATCGCAGGCGATCGGCAAAACTATAGCTTATATCATTACTTTTAAAAAAGACGAGTTTATTCTTTCGGGAACTTTGCCTAGCGGTATGGTGGTTGAGGAGCATTGGAGCAAGGTTACATTGCCTAAAAACAAATGACCCGGGCATTTAATCTCTTACGAAGTCAATTTCGCACATTTTAGCAACAATCCTAATATAATCGGCGTAATCGCGCTCAAATCCCAAATATTTATCAACAGCGTATCCCTGTACCGCATATTTTCTTAACTTCGCACGTCGCTTTAAAATACACCTAAATTAAATTAGCATAAGCGGCAATGCATAATATATAACAAATGGCTGAAGACGATCAAACGAACAATTTCGACAGAATTATCCCGATCAATATTGACGAAGAGATGCGAGCCGCATACATTGATTATTCAATGTCGGTTATCGTATCAAGAGCACTACCCGATGTTCGTGACGGGTTAAAACCAGTTCACCGCCGTGTATTATTCGGCATGTTAGACCTTGGATTAAACGCAAACAAACCTTATAAAAAATCGGCCCGTATTGTGGGTGAGGTGCTCGGTAAGTACCATCCGCATGGCGACTCCTCTGTTTACGGTACCATGGTACGTATGGCGCAGGATTGGAGCTTGCGGTATCCCTTAGTTGATGGTCAGGGTAACTACGGCTCAATCGACGGTGATAACCCAGCGGCGATGCGTTATACAGAAGCAAGGTTGCAAAAGATAGCCGAAGAGATGCTGGCCGATATCAATAAAGATACCATTGATTTCCAGCTTAACTTTGACGACTCACTGGAAGAACCAACGGTATTGCCCGCAAAATTCCCTAACTTATTGGTGAATGGTGCATCAGGTATCGCCGTAGGCATGGCCACTAACATGGCTCCGCATAACTTAACCGAGGTTGTAAATGCAACCATCGCCTATATCGATAATCGCGAGATAGAGATATCAGAGTTGATGAAATACGTAAAAGGCCCCGATTTTCCGACCGGTGGTATCATTTACGGATTTGAAGGCGCCCGCGAAGCATCAGAAACAGGCCGTGGCCGTATCGTATTACGCTCGAGGGCCGAAATCGAAGTTTATAACAACGATCGCGAGCGCATCATCGTAACCGAAATACCTTACCAGGTAACCAAATCGGATATGATTGAGCGTACTGCCGAATTGGTCAACGATAAAAAACTGGAAGGTATATCCGCTATCCGCGATGAATCAAACCGCGAGGGTATCCGGATTATTTACGAAGTAAAACGTGATGCAAATGCGTCTATTGTATTAAATACCTTATTCAAATACACATCGTTACAAACATCATTTAGTGTAAATAACATTGCCCTGGTACATGGCAGGCCGATGCTACTTAATCTGAAGGATCTGATCCATCACTTTGTTGAGCACCGTCACGAGGTAATTGTACGCCGTACCAAATTTGAACTGGCCGAAGCTGAAAAGCGCGCGCATATTTTGGAAGGTTTATTAATCGCACTCGACCATTTAGATGAAGTAATTAAACTGATCCGCGAATCGGCTACGCCTGATGAAGCACGCGATGGTTTAATGACCACATTCAACCTGAGCGAGATACAGGCACGTGCTATCCTGGATATGACTTTACGTCGTTTAACCGGACTGGAGCGCGACAAGATCAAAGCAGAGTATGCCGAGTTGATGAAACTGATCGACTACTTGAAAACAATTTTAGCCGACGAAGGCCTGCGTATGCAGATCATTAAAGACGAGCTGATCGAGATCCGCGAAAAATACGGAGATGAGCGCAAAACCGAGATCGTACACTCATCTGCAGAAATGCAAACCGAAGACTTTATCGAGGACGAGAATGTGGTAATTACCATTTCGCACGAAGGTTACATTAAACGTACGCCTTTAACCGAATATCGTACACAGGCAAGAGGTGGTAAGGGCGCTATCGGTAGCAACAGCCGCGATGCCGACTTTATCGAGCACCTGCTTATCGCATCGAACCACAATTATATGTTGTTCTTTACCGAAGCCGGTCGTTGTTTCTGGCTGCGTGTGTTCGAAATACCTGAAGGTACACGTACCTCCAAAGGCCGTGCTATCCAGAACATCATTAACATACCAAAAGAAGAGAATATTAAGGCTTACATCAAACTGATCAACCTAAAAGATCAGGAATACCTTAAAAATAACTTCATTATTATGTGTACCCAAAAAGGTACCATTAAGAAAACTTCGCTCGAGGCTTATTCTCGTCCGCGCGCAAATGGTATCAACGCCATCAACATTAACGAAGGTGATACCTTGCTGGCAGCTAACTTAACTAGTGGCAGCAGTGAGATCGTAATGGCGTTACGCTCAGGCAGGGCTATCCGCTTTAATGAGTCGACAGTTAGGCCGATGGGACGTACTGCAACCGGTGTTCGTGGCATAACTCTTGCGCATGATAAGGACGAAGTTGTAGGCATGATCAGCATTGATGATGCTGAAACTACCGTTTTGGTGGTGTCAGAGAACGGATATGGCAAACGTACCGATATTGAAGATTACCGTGTAACCAATAGGGGGGGTAAAGGTGTTAAAACCATTAACATTACCGATAAAACCGGTCCGTTGGTTGCTATAAAAGGTGTTACCGATAAGGATGACCTGATGATTATTAACCGTTCGGGTATCATTATCCGTATTGCTTTGGATACTCTAAGGACGATGGGCCGTGCAACGCAAGGAGTGAGGCTGATTAACCTGAAAGAAGGTGACAGTATTGCGTCGGTAGCGCAAATTGAGCGGGAAGAGGAAGTTGAAGAAGAAGCAGCTGAAGGTGCTGAAGGCGGCGAAACCCCGGAAGCAGGTACTACTGACGAAGGTTCGACCGATGCTCCTGAAGCTACCGACACTGAAGAAAAAGAATAATAACAGCTAAATGGATATCCGTAAATTTGCTTTACTGATAGTTTCTATTTGTTTTACATCCTTCGTTGCTTTTGGTCAAACAGAAGCAATGAAGGATGTGGTTAACAACATTGCCTTTTATTATAAAAAAAACGATCTCAAATACCTGGCTGATGCAAAGAAATCAGTAGATGGTTCAATTAAAACCCATGCCGACTCGCTCGATTTTGGCAAGAATATCTACAAAGCGGTAGTCTACTCAAGTATCGTATACATCGACTCACTCAATAAACTTAACCAACCCGATACCTTATTTTTACAAACAACAAAGCTCGTAAACAGGTTATTGCACAATCGTAAATTGTATAAGTTTGATATTGAAGTAAACTACATAAAGGGCTGTATTGCAAATGTATACCTGCGTAAGGCTTTTGATAGTTACTCCAGAAATAATTACCGCCAGGCCATTACCAACTTTAAACTGGCCAAGGGTTATGTACCGGCTGCTAAAGAGATTGATGGCTACCTTGCTAACATTTATTATAAATTAGGTAGTTATACCACGGCGGTTACTTATTACGACACCTTACTAAGGTCGCGAAAACCTAAAATAGAATACATACAATCTGCCGCTAATATTTATAAATCATTGGGTGATACCACCAAGGCTTTACAGATAATCCAGAACGGCATCGAAGATTATCCACATGATCGTTATCTGCGATTAGAGGAAGCCAATATCTATAACAATAAAAAAGATTATGCTCGTCTCAGACCGCTGGTCGATGAGTTATTGAACGAATCGCCCGATGATGCCGAACTAATATTTATGGCGGCTAATTGTTACGATCATTTAAATGAGTTTAGCAAGGCCGAAAGCCTTTATCAAAATGCTATCGAACTGAATAGTACAGATTATACGCCGATTTTTAATTTAGGCCTGCTTTATTTAAAAAAGGCAGCTATCCCTAAAGATCATTCGGATTATCTGGCAAGCATTAATCAATCTAAAAATTGGCTGGAAAAAGCATACGAAATTTCACCCAATAACGAAATGTGCTTAAAAGCATTACAAATGTTATATTTGCAAACAGGTAACCAAAGCCAGCTAATTAAAATAAATAGTAAATTAAAACAGCTAACAAATTATTAACCATGAGAATAAAACTTCTGATAACAGGTATAGTGGGCCTTGTTTCGGCAACTACAGTTTTCGCCCAAAAAGGCGAATTAAGCAATGCGCAAGATTCATACAATAGCTATGCTACGTTAAGAGGACAAAAAACAGGTCCTTTGGCAATTAAAGCAGTAACTGATCTTAACAATGCTAAGGTTTCAATCGACAAAGCGGCGGCAAATGCAAAAACCGCTACGCTGCCGTTAACCTATGCTGTTAAAGGTGCTGTATATGCATCGTTAACTTTACGCGATACGGTTGCGAGTACATCAATACCATTATTTGCCACGGCCGAGGAAGCTTTGAAAAAAGCTAAAGAGCTGGATACAAAAGGGGAGAACAAGAAACTTATTGACGATGCTTATCTGGAACTTGTACAATACAAATATAACGCAGGGGTGAAGGCTTATCAGACTCAAAAATATTCGATCGCGTATGATGATTTCTTATTTTATCGCAGTGTACGCCCTGACGATACAACAGCTATTTACCTGACAGGCTTGTCGGCCGCAGCGGCTCAAAAGTATGATGAGGCAATTGCAAATTATACTAAACTGACTACCACAAAATACTCCAAGAACCCTGACGTATATTCGGATCTTTCGTTAATTTACTTACAGAAGAAGGATACAGCATCGGCTATTAAAGTTATTACTGAAGGTGCTGAGAAATATCCAGGAAACAATAAACTTTCAAAAAGAGAGATTGAATTAAACCTGCAAGCCGGCAACCAGGCCAAGGTGCTTGAAAAAATGGAAAAAGCTATAGCCAATGATCCTAAAAACAAGACACTTTATTACTATGCTGGCTTAACATATACCCAGGCTAAGGACTTAACTAAAGCTGAGGCGATGTACCGCAAGGCGTTGGAAATTGATCCTAATTATTACGAAGCCAGTCTAAATCTGGGTTATATTTTATTGAACCCGGGAATTACCGCTTTTAACGCAGCTCAAAAATTACCAACAAGTAAACAAAAAGAATATGATGCCGCTATGGCAAAAGCCAAAGCATCATTTGAAGCAGCAAAACCGGTAATTTTAAGAACGATAGAAATTAATCCAAACTCGATTGATGCTCTGACGAACTTGAAGCAATGTTATTTAGGTTTAAAAGATATGGTGAATGCAAATGCAACACAGAAAAAGATAGATGCTTTAAAGCAGTAAAAGGAGAGCCCGGGTAATCCCCGGGCCTTTTATCGATTCTTTTACTTAACATAATATTAATTATAAGAATTATAGAATTGTAGTTTTTTACTTCATAACCATAAGCGCACTGTTTATACTGTTGCCGATATTGATACCAGCTATCAAACGCCAGGTCAAAAAACCAGAGGTTACAGATGCTGACTTATTTGAAGACTTTGTTTGCAATGATTTTTTGCTCGTAAAAATCATTACTTAATAGTTGTACCAGATATCGTAGTTTTGGCCGATAGTGTGTTCGATGAACTTAATTTCACACAGCTTAATACTGATTATGAATTTTTTATTAAACCAAAGTATTACAGCAAAACGCACCGTACCGGAGTTAAATATTGCACAAAAAAAGAATTTTCATTTTTTAAAAATCAGATAAAAATCCCCGTTTATATTATGCTCGGTATTGGCGGCCCATCCCATTTCCCGGATAAGTTGTATCTAATACCATTCAACTATGTTAGTTCAAACACTGTCCCGATAGGAATGCTGATTCAGTATGAAGTAAAAATCAACCAGGGTATTGATTTTTCTACTTACTAATATTTGCTAACTTTGTTAGCAATGAAACAATCCGGAAGCGCTGATCTGCCTTTACACTATGGTTATGTACCCATTTGGCTTGCCGAACGCATGGCTAAACTGGGCTTGGCCATTATTGAAGCCATTATTACCGAATACGGTAAAGCCGAAGTTTTGCGACGTTTAAGTGATCCGTTTTGGTTTCAAAGCCTGGGCGCTGTAATGGGTATGGATTGGCACTCGTCAGGAATTACAACTTCGGTTATGGGCGCTTTAAAACGCTCTGTAAATCCCCACTCAAGAGAATTAGGTATTTACATTTGTGGCGGTAAAGGGAAATTCAGCAGGCAAACCCCAGCCGAATTAATAGCTATTGGCAACAAAACAGGCTTAGATGGTTATTACCTTGCACGTTGCAGTAAGCTGAGCGCCAAGGTTGATAATACTGCTATTCAGGATGGTTTTCAGCTTTATTTGCATAGTTTTATTGTAAGCGACGAAGGCGAATGGGCCGTTGTACAGCAAGGAATGAGCAACCAAAGCTCAACGGCACGGCGCTATCACTGGCATTCGCCTACATTAACTTCGTTTGTTGAAGAACCGCACACCTCAATTTATGGTAAAAATTGTGGGCAAATATTAAACATGGTTGATAAACAGGCTGCACCATCGCGCTCATCGATAATGGAAATAAGCAGCGAAGAACCAATTAAAATGCTTGCCGAAATAAAAAAATTGCTGATGCCAGCTCACCACGATGTGCGTGCTAATGACGTCGATTTAAAGCGACTTGGATCGGTTTTATGGCTTGCAAACGAAAAAAAACCGTCGGATTTTGCCGAGTTGCTATTGTTGGAAGGCCTAGGGCCGCGTACCTTACAATCATTGGCTTTGGTAAGCGAGGTTATTTATGGCACACCAGCACGGTTTACCGACCCGGCAAGGTTTTCGTTTGCGCATGGCGGCAAGGATGGCCATCCGTTCCCGGTACCGATAAAAACTTATGACGAAACCATCGCGACTTTACAAACTGCTGTACACAAAGCTAAAATCGGTCAATCCGATAAACAGGAAGCCATAAAAAAGCTATCGCAAATAGCGCGAAGAGCAGAAAATAATTTTACGCCGAATGCCGATCTCGACAAGGTAATTGAGAAAGAACGTAATGAATCATGGAAATATGGTGGCCGAACAGTATTTGGCAAAGCAAAACCTCCTGTGGAACCACAACTTAAACTGTTTTAATTGTAGGAGCCGACGACGGGGATCGAACCTGCGACCTACGCATTACGAATGCGTTGCTCTACCAACTGAGCTACGTCGGCTAAAAAATATCTTAATTAAAGATACTAATTAGTCGCACTTTGAGGAAACCAAACCTGCATCTCCCCTTTCCCACGGTTTGCCCAATCGCAATAAGGTATTAAAGTTACCTTATTAGCCGCCACCTCACTTTTTAGCACAGTAACGCCCGTAAACATTGTTTGGTTAAATTCGGGTTTAAAAACATTATTTGGGTGCAATACGATATTGCTAACTTTTACATTATTGTCTTTCCATTCGGCACAATACATAATAGGGCCGCGTTGTAAGGCAACTTTACCGATATCATCTTTAACTAGTGGGTTAGCTATCACCTTTTTTACGTCCATCGGCAGGTTAACCTCTATCCTATCGTTCTTATGCCACATCCGGCCGATAACTGCATAGCCATTTTGCATAGTGTATTTTACCGGCTTGCCGTTTAATTTGATCACCACGTTTTGCTCTTTTCCACTTTCAAAGGTATACAGATCGGATGGGATAGCCTGATTTTGTACCCAGCCAGGTATTCGGATCTTTATGTTAAATTGTTCCGCTTTTGCGGGATCAACTGTAAATGCCAGCAAACCATCCCAAGGGTAATTATTTTGCTGTGTGATTTTTACCGGTTGATCTTTAACCGAAAGTTCGGCCACACCTTTAATAAACAGGTTTACAAATACATCGTCGCCTTTTTGTGCATACATATAGCCTGAAAGCGAGGGCAGAAAACGAGCCAGGTTTGTAGGACAGCAGGAGCACTCAAACCATCCTGAACGCTCGGCCTCAACACCTTTGCCCGATGCATCATTAACTTGCATGGCGTTGGTGTAAAAGAACGAATTACCGTTTAAGCCAACGCCTGATATCAGTCCGTTATATAACACCTTTTCCAGCACATCGATATATTTTGAATCGCCGTGCAATAAAAACATGCGCTGGTTCCAATACACATCGCCTACAGCCGCGCAGGTTTCGTTATAAGCAGTGGCATTGGGTAATTCGTAATCTTCGCCAAACCTTTCGCCGCTGGGTACGGCGCCAATACCGCCCTGAACGTAGATCTTTTTACCAACCATATTGCTCCATATTCGATCAATAGCAGCAATATATTCCTTATCGCCTGTTAAAGCGGCAACATCCGCCATGCCCGAGTACAGGTACATCGCTCTTACCGCATGGCCTTCGGCTTCGTCTTGAGCAACTACAGGTACATCATCCTGCCAATACATGCCATTTTTCCACTCATCATGGCTGTTTTTATCATAAGGTCGTTTACCACGCTCGTCGATAAAAAACTTGGCCAGATCTAAATAATCCTTTTTGCCGGTGATGCGATAGAGTTTAACTAAACCCATTTCAACAATTTCGTGCCCGGGCTCCATGTGCATCTTATTCGGGCCGAAGGTTTGCACCAGCAGATCAGCATTTTTTAAAGCGATATTAAGAAAATTACGTTTTCCGGTTGCCTGGAAGTGCGCGCTTGCTGCTTCAAATAAATGGCCTGAGTTATATAATTCATGGCTTAATTCATGTTCTTTAACCCAGCGCTCCAGGCCCGACCATGGGTGTGGGTGCAACGGGTCGATGGTGCGAGCGGTATACAGATAACCATCTGGTTCTTGTGCTTTGGCAACGATACTGATCAGCGAATCGACGTACCTATCCAGTTTAGGATCTGGATGAACAGCTAATGAAAACGACGCGCCTTCAATTGTCTTATAGATATCCGTATCGTCAAAAGGAAATTTAGTGCAAAATTTACCACTTTTTTGAGCCGCCATCTCAAAGTTCTTTACCCTGCCGGTGCTTTCGCAACGGGCAAATGATGCCGGTATAGTAACGGTTCGGTTAGTTTCAATGCGTGGCGACCAGAAGCTATCGTCCAGTTTTACTTTGGTGAAGGACACCGGTTTAATGGTATAATCCTTATTCTGCCCATAAACTAACCCGGCGCACGCAACTGCAGCAATTGTTAAAGCATTGCTTATTTTATTCATAGCGGTTTTTAATTGGTCTTCCGAAGTTATTATATAAATGTCAAAAAGACAAATAAAAACTCTAATCCTTTATATAACCGATATTACTTTCGATACCGTTACCTTCTTGACCTCTGTTTCAGCGTCCGGTTGGCGACCACCTGCGGTGACCTTTATTTTACCGGCAAGCTCGTTGATATGCCCTTGGCTATCAATTAACGACAGATCCTGTGGCGACAAATCAAATTTGATCACTTTGCTTTCGCCAGCTTTTAAAAATGTCCTTTCAAAACCTTTCAGTGCTCTTATCGGAACCTTAATTTTAGCATTTTCATGCGACAAGTATAACTCTGTTACTTCTTCGCCATCCATTTTGCCAGTATTGGTAACCTTAACACTTATGGCAATACTCTTTCCCTTATTTACGCTTACCGGTAATGTCAGGGCATCATATTTGAAAGTAGTGTAGCTCAATCCAAAACCAAAGCCATATAAAGGTTTCCCCTTAAAATAGCGGTAAGTACGGTTATTCATCGAATAATCATCAAATTTAGGCAGGTCGTTATCGCTCTTGTAGAAAGTAACGGGTAAACGCCCGGCCGGGTTATAGTCGCCAAACAAAACATCGGCAATGGCAGTACCTGCCGATTGCCCGCCATACCAGGCGTTAATTATTGCAGGTAAATTTTCTGATTCCCAGGGCGTGGCGATGGCGCTGCCAGTCATCATTACAAAAACAACTGGCTTACCTGTGTTTTTCAAGGCTTTTAGCAGGTCGGTTTGCGCGGTAGGCAGGGCAATGGTTGTTTTATCGCCACCGCTGAAACCGGTTTTACTAACCTTCATCTCTTCCCCTTCCAATTGCGGCGCTATCCCGCCTATAAAAATGATCGCATCCGCGTCCTTAACCCGTTGCGCAACGGCACTAAAGTCCGGCGTTACATCGGGCGAACCTACGTAATCGGTACCTTGTTCATAAACTACTTCGGTGTTTGAACCTAGCTTGGCTTTTATCCCGGCAAGGGCTGTTATCAATTGTGATGGGGTGCCATTATAATTGCCTAATACACTTTTAACATTATCGGCATTTGGACCTATAACAGCTATTTTCTTTAATGACTTACTTAATGGAAGCGTGTGATTTTCGTTTTTTAATAGCACGATTGATTGTTGCGCCATTTTAAGTGCGTGTGCTTTATGCTCAGGATTCTCTAATACCGAGGTTGTTATCTGTGCGTATTTAACCATTTCAGGCGGATCGAACATGCCTAAACGGAAACGGATGGTAAATAATCTTCTCAACGAAATGTCCAATTGACTTTCTGGTAGTTTTCCATCTTTAACAGCGCTGATCAATGTTTTATAGGTACGGTTACCACATTCTACGTCCGTTCCGTGTAATACTGCATCTGCAGCGGCAGCTTCTGCGTCGGGTGATGTTTTATGACGCTCCCAAAAATCATCTATCGCGCCGCAATCCGATGTTACGTATCCGGTAAATTTCCAATCGTTACGTAAGATACTGGTCATCAACAGATCGTTACCGCAGCAGGGTTGCCCTTGAAAAGCATTATAAGCGCACATTACACCAGCTACCTTAGCATTAACCACCAGGTTTTTAAATGCAGGCAAATAAGTGTCCCACAGATCATAATCGCTTACCTCGACATTAAAAACATGGCGCGATGGCTCGGGCCCGCTATGAATAGCATAGTGTTTTGCACACGCCGCGGCTTTTAAATATTTCGGATCATTGCCCTGCAAACCGGTTACGAAAGCTTTACCCATTGCGCCGGTCAGGTACGGGTCTTCGCCATAAGTTTCCTGTCCACGCCCCCAACGCGGGTCACGAAATATGTTAATATTCGGTGTCCAATAGGTCAATCCTAAATAAATCCCCCGTTTGCCGTCTTTAATACTCTCATTATTAATGGCACGGCCTTCCTCGGCTGTATAATCGGCCATGGTATGTAATGAGTTTTTATCAAACGTAGCAGCCATGCCAATGGCTTGTGGGTATACAGTAACCTTAAACGGTGTGCGGGCAACGCCGTGCAGGCATTCGTTCCACCAGTTATAAGCCGGGATTCCCAGGCGATCAATGGCAGGTGCCGAGTTGAGCATCTGCCCCACTTTTTCTTCTAGCGTTAAACGCGAAACCAGATCGTTAACACGTGTGTCAATGGGCAGTTCCGGATTCTGAAAACTGTACTCGTAGTGTTTTTTTGAAACCAGTGATAACAATGGGATGGCTGCAATAATAGCAAGCACTAAACAGATAGCTTTAAAATGTTTGATTTTCATTTTCGGTATAATTGGATAATTGAAGATAGATAAAAAAATCAATAATGCAATCGGTTGTATTTTAGTTTTTTTTGCGTTTCTATACCAAAAAGCCTAATTATAGGTTAATCATTTATTATTGCAGTTTTTATTTATCTTCAATTTTTAATTGTAACTATTTCCGCATGTTGAGACTGTTACCAACCCTAAATCTAATTAACAGTATATCAGTTTATTGCAAACATGTATTAAACCAACCATCTTTTTCAAGGTGGTGCTTATCATCCATTATATTTCTTTTTTTAGCTTATAATAACACCGCAAACGCCGAGGGCAGTAAAGAATTAACTGCAAATGGTGGAAACAGGGCTTATCTGTATTCAAGTAATACATCCACCTTGTCGTTCCCCTTCCCTACTATCGGCACTATGAAAGTTTACGCTAAAGTTGGCGAAACTATCAACGTTGGTTCGAGCGCGCAGGGCATGAAAGCCGGCACTATCAACTTACGTGCACCGGATGGTTCAACTTATACCAGCGGGAGCTCCACAACAGTAGGTTTGATCGGCAACAGAGCTCAGGAAGTTGCCGGGCCATTGCCCAACGTTGGTGGCTATACCCCTTTTACCAAAACAGTTTTAGCCGGGCAAGCCGGCGTTTGGGAAATAGACTTTGTTTCGCCAAATAATGGCGCCGTATCCGGTGTAAATCCAACCGTGTTAACTGCATCGGCTAGCTGGACACAACCCGATGCCGAGTATATAGCCGCATTTGACGTATCGGTTGGAAATGCTGCTAATACCTCCTTTTTAACCGGGCGGGTTTATACTAATATATTTTCGGGTTTATTGGGCGCTTACGATATCGGCTTCAATGCGATAGTTGAAATACTGACCAAGGATGGATATCTCTACACGTTAGACAATAATGGCCAGGCAGGCGATGGGTTTGCTTTTTTTGCTAACAACAAAGGTTTCAGGAATGCCGCGGGTGCTGCGTCATACCAAAGCGTTGATAGTGATACTAATCCAAACGTGCAGGATCCACGCGCTGCTGACACTCAAACCGACATTACTCATAAGATATTCTTTAACATGCCCGCGGCAGACTTGCCCACAATCGCGAACACACCAGGAGGTGGAACTACCTGGCTATTAAACCCACCCTTTGTACCGACTATCAGCAATGTAAGTTTTACCGGAACTGAGGGTACAGTTTCCTTTGCAGGAACAAGCCCATTGGGTGGTAATATTAATTTTACCGCAGGTGCCAATGGTACCTATAATATAGCCATTGATGTGAATAAGAACGGTGTATTTACTGATGCGATCGACCGTCAAATAATCGGTATTGTAAATACCGGAGCTAACAGTATTTATTGGGATGGACTTGACGGATTAGGAAACAAAGTACCGGCAAGTCCGGGTAAGTACACGGCTACCATCAGTTTATCATTATATGGTGCCGAAGTGCATTTTCCGTTTTTTGATGTTGAGCGGAACGTCAACGGGATTTTACTAACCCGAACTAATGGCACCTTATCACCTGATTATACCGTGTATTGGGACGATAGTCCGGTAACGGTTACTCTTGGTGGTACACCATCAAACCCGGTTAAAAACACAACAGGGATCAGCAGCCAGGTAAATGGCCACAAGTGGGGTACGCCGGGATCAAGCCCGACCGAGTTCGGTAACGAAAAAAGCCTGGATACCTGGGCTTATGCTGCGGGTACTCCTGTTGTGGCAACGGTTGATTTTACCATCCGCGAAACTGACCTGGAAACAGTAAGCGTTACATCAAATAATGGTTGCGTTGGCCAACCTGTAATTTATACTATAGTTGTACGCAATAATGGCCCGAGTGATGCTGTTGCTGCTAAATTCCATTTTACTTTTCCAAATGAAATTACGGGAGTTTCGGCTACAAGCGCAGCGACGTCAGGTACGTCCACTTTAACATCGGGCGTTGTAAGCACTAACACGTATGATGCTGTTTTGAATATGAACAACGGTGCAGTCCGAACGTTTACCATCAATGGCACTGTTACTGCATTGCCTGCCGGCGGAGTACTTAGCACTACGGCAAGTATGCTTCGGACGGCAGATTTTACCGACCCTGATGCTACTAATCCCGATGCCGCGCCCCCAACCGATCCAGCTGCGGAATGCAACTCGGCCCCGTCAGGCACGGGCTGTAATAATATTAAAACCAATACGTCGTCATTCGTCGCCGTTCCAAATGCGGGCGCAGATCAAACTGTTATCCAGAACGCAACAGTTACTCTATCTGCTAATACTACAGGCACCTGGTCTCAATTCGGTAACACACCCAATGTGACTACTATAACAAATAACAAAAGTGCCACAACTACTGTATCCGGGTTTACGACTTTAGGCACTTATAGCTTTGTATTTACCAATAGCAACGGCTGCACCGATACCGTTGCTGTTCATGTGGTCACGTCAACATTGGCTATACCCAGCATATTTACGCCTAATGGCGATGGTAAAAACGACAAATTTGTTATTGGTGGCTTGCAATTTTATCCCGGTAGCCAGCTATTAATATTTAACCGCTGGGGGAACGAGGTTTTCCGTGGTGATAACTATTTAAACAACTGGGACGGCAGCGGTTTAACCGAAGGTACTTACTATTACATATTAAACCGCAAAGATAGCTCCGGCGCGATAACCTCATTTAAAGGCTGGGTATATTTAAAACGATAATGAATTATTCTAAAAGGTACATATTGCTGTTGCTGATAGCTTTTAGCTTTGCTAAAGGATACGGGCAGCAAACTGTACAATTTAGTCAATACGTTTTTAATGGACTTGCTGTAAACCCCGCCTATGCCGGCTACAAACAGGATTGGACACTCAATCTAAGCAGCCGCCTGCAATGGACCGGGATTAGCGGCGCGCCTAAAACCAGCACGGTATCGGCAGACGGACTTACCAACAACAGCAATATAGGACTTGGTATTATAGCTACTTCGGACATACTTGGGCCGCAAAATACCTCATCATTGTATGCTAATTATGCCTATCGCTTGCAGTTGGATGATAACGATACCCGACGTTTAAGTTTTGGCTTAGCTGCCGGATTGGTACAATATAGCCTCGACGGCTCTAAATTTACGGCTACCGACGTTGGCGATGGCGCCGTTCCATCCGGTTACGAAAGTAAGTTAACGCCTGATTTTCGATTGGGAGTTTACTATTATACACCAGACTATTATGTTGGCGCCTCGATACTTAATGTTTTATCGGGTGCTGCGAGCTTTATTGATAACCCAGCAGTGATCCGTGAAACCCGGCACGTTTATCTGACAGGCGGCGCGCTGCTGCCGCTAACCGATAATCTGGATTTCAAGCCTTCTATCATGTTTAAAGAGGATTTTAAAAGCCCTACCAACCTTGATTTAAATGCCTATTTGCTGCTCAATAAAATTATTTGGTTGGGCGCATCGTATCGCACAGGAGTTACTATCTGGAATAAAAGCAATTTGCAAAACGGCCTTGATAAAAGCGACGCCATCGCGGCGATATTTGAGCTCAAGGTTAGTGATACCTTTAGGTTTGGCTACTCGTACGATTTTACTACAAGCCAACTTTCAGGTTATCAAAGCGGCACGCACGAAATTTCGTTGAGCCTGACGTTTAAGAGCAAAAAGCCAAGAATACTAAGTCCACGATATTTTTAATGATGAGCGCATGAAAAAACTAATTATACTCATCATATTACTTATCCCTGTTTGCCTTTTGGCGCAGGAGCAACTCACCAGGAGGCAACAAGCCGATAAACTTTTTGAACGTTATGAGTACTCCAAAAGCTTAAGCTTGTATCTTGAAATTGAAGGTAAACAAAAATATGATTTGTCGTTGATCGTGCATATTGCTACTTGCTTTCGCGAAATGGGACAATACGAGCAAGCCGAAAAATGGTATGCTGATGTGGTTGCCGATGAAAAGGCCGATCCCATCAATAGTTATTATTATGCCGAGGTACTGCTGCGAAACAAGAACTTTGAAGCTGCCAAAAATATGTATAAAGCCTATTATACTAAAACAGGCAAACCAGATGATCTTGCTTTCAAGTTAGCAACGTGTGATTCGGCTGCGTTATGGATCGATCAGCTCTCGGGCTTTGTGGTAAAAAACGAACAAGGTTTAAATAGTTCGTATTCAGAATGGGGATTGACTTATTATGGCGCTACTGCGTTTATCTTCACTTCCGACAGAAAAACTACTGTAAGCAAAAAAGAAAAATACACTTACGCATGGACCGGCAATGGCTATTTTAAGCTTTTCGAGGCTCAAGGAACAAAATTGATAGAACTGCCTATCGATTTTAAAAACGACAAACTGCTGACTGGCGATTATCATGTGGGCCCGATAGCTTTAAATGCAACCGAGGATACAGCCTATATTACCATTACAACAGTTATCCCCAAAAAGGCGATCACAACCGAAAAAAAGTTAACGCCCCAAAAGCAAAGGCTCTATACACGTCGGCTACAATTGATTGTCGCTACTAAAAAAGATGGGCAATGGGGAAATTTTAAAAACTTCGCATACAACAATATTAACCAATACAGCATTGGCCATGCGGCGTTAAGTAGAAACGGACGGGTGATCTATTTTACATCGGATATGTATGGCGGGTTTGGCAAAACGGACATTTGGTATTGCGAGAAACTCGCAGACGGCAGTTGGGGAAAACCGGTTAATTGTGGCAATGTCATCAATACAAAAGAAGAGGAGGCCTTTCCTACTCTTAATGGCGACGATGTTTTATATTATTCTTCAAAGGGTTTGCCGGGCATGGGCGGGTTTGACCTGTTCTCGGCACAAGGTAGCAAATCAAATTGGAGCAAGCCCGAGCATATACCCTATCCAATTAACAGCACCAGCGACGACTTTTGGTATATCTCGAAAGATGGATTAACGGGCTACTTCTCATCTGATCGTGAAAATGGTGAAGGCAATGATGATATTTACAGCTTCAGTTATAAAACGCCGAAGCCTAAAAAAGTACCGAAGAAAGATGAACCTGAAATAACAGGGCCTGTTGCACCACCAAAACAATACGAGACGGGTAGCTCGTTTGTTTTAAATAACATTTACTACGATCTGGATAAGAGCAATATACGACCTGATGCCGCTGTAGAGTTAGATAAACTGGTGGTGATATTGAAAGAGCATCCTACCATGAAAATAGAACTCTCATCGCACACCGACTCGCGTGCGCCGGATGACTATAATATGGCCCTATCGCAACGCCGGGCAAGCTCCGCTGTAGCTTATCTGGTAAGCAAGGGTATAGATAAAAACAGGATGATAGCTAAAGGCTACGGCGAAACACGCCTGGTTAATAAATGCTCAAATGGTGTACCTTGTTCGGAAGCCGATCATCAATTAAACCGCCGGACAGAAGTGAAAATCCTCAGTCAGTAATTATTGTTCTAAAATAAAACGAAGTAGTTTTTGCGCCGATTCTTCGATGTTCTCGGAATCTGTTTTGATTACCAGATCACAGTGCGAGGGTACATCAAATGGATCGTTTATTCCGGTCAGGTTATTGATCTTATCCGGGTGCCCATCTGGCAGCAAAGCTTTGTGATACAATTGCTTGGTATCGCGTTGTACCAATACGTCAATACTACAATCAATATATACTGTTTTTACGTTTGGATATTTTGCAGTGATCTCTTTGCGGATATCATCATACGGATTGATAGCGCAAATAATCGTGACTACACCGTGGGCGGATAATTTGCTAGCTACAAATGCCAGCCGGCGAATGTTTTCGTTCCGGTCTTCTTTTGAGAAACCCAAATCGGCGCAAAGCACCTTACGATAAACATCACCATCGATAATTTCACATTTTACATTTTGCTGTTTTAAAAGTATGTTTACCCTATCGGCCAAAGTTGTTTTCCCGCTGCCGGATAAGCCACAAAACTGTATGATCATATTTAGCTTTGAATAATTAGTAGCAGTAAAGCACCTAAAAAAAATCGATATTCAGAAATTATTGTGGTAACGGCTCGGTTGATGTCATTCCTTTCGGATATCCTTTTTAGCAATACTATTTAGAGGTTGAATAGTCAAACGTTGGACATTGTTTAATTGCAGAATTGGCACACCTTCAGGGCGGCTGGCTTTAACGTTGTTAAGGCTTAGCCCGTCAACATCATCCAAAATAAAAGGTGGCCGGGTTTCTTTTCCTAAAAAGCTAACCTCCACGTTATTCAACTCAATGTTTTTGGCATGGCGAATGAAGAAACCATACGCCGGCAAAACTTTAAATTTTTCGGGTTCAGGGTATTCTTTTTCGTACTCGGGTACTATCTTTTGGATTTTCGACTCTGCTGAATCAATCGGGCGATAATAGATCCGGATGTTGTTGAGTTTAACGCCTTCAACGGGATGTCCCGGTAAACCGGCTATGATTGACGCGAAATGTGAATCGGCATTATAAACCATCATATTGCTGATATTTATGCGATGCATTGTTCCGGGTTTTGTACCTTCTGGCGCACGCAGGCGCCCTCCTATCCGCAAAAATATTGGCGAGCTAACCATGTCGCGCATGGTGATGTTCGACACGCTAACGTCTTCAATATCACCACCGTCGACAGTTTCCAAAGCCAATCCGCGGCAAAAATTGAATACGCAATTTGATATCACAATATTTCTAAAGCCACCGTTCGATTCGGTGCCGAGTTTGATACGCCCTGTTGGACCTTCGCGGTCGGGTACTTTTTTATATTCATCGCGTTTGTAGGTGCCATCTATAAATGTCCCGCGGTCGAATCCACTTACCTGGCAATTGGTAATGGTTACGTTTTCTGTCGAACGTAAATAACCAAGTGCGTAAGACGTTTTGAGACAAATGCCATCGTCCCAGGGCGAATTAATGCTACAATTTGAGATATGAACGTTATAGCAACAGTCTATATCCATTCCATCGCGGTTGGTATCCATTTTCAGATTGTCGATAGTAAGATTGTCTACTCCCGTTGCCAAAACGCCGAAGTGGCCGCCATAGGTAATGGTAAAATCTCTTAATATTACATTTCGGCAAAGCTTTAACCCTATAGTTTTATTGCCCATTCCCACTGAGTGTGGTGTATTTCGGTTTAAGCCTTTGCCATATAAAGTTCCGGGGCCGGTTATGGATATATCTTCGAGGTTTTCGCCCCATATCAAGCTGTTATGCCAATGGCTGTGGCCAAAATCCTGGTAAATGGTCGAACTGTTTGGTTCGGCAGCATCAAAGTTTTGTTTACTCGTTGGGATATAGTCAGCAGCAATAATAGTACAACCCTGATCGAGATAGAGAGCGATATGACTTTTTAGTCTGATTGAATAACTCAAGTAATTACCCGCCGGAAAATAAACTGTACCGCCACCTGCTACTACAGCTGCTTCTATTGCCTTGTTAATGGCTTCCGAATCTACTGTTTTGCCATCGCCTTTGGCACCATAATCGCGTACGTTATAATTAATACCCACGGCTTGTACATTGAAGGGTATTGAAAGTACGATAACAAGTAAAAATCTGTTTAGGTATCCGGATAACATCCTTTAGTTATTGATCGACCAAAGCTGCTAAATTTAAATAAAACAAGTTGTAAAATATTGATTACAACCTTTTGAAACAACTACACGTATCTGTTATTATATTTACGCTATGGATGTAAAAGAAATTGAACGCCTTATCAGGATTAGTCAGGAACATCCGTTGATGCCCGAAACCTATATTCCGTGGCATGAACAGCCAACGGCCGATGACATCTTTTTGCCCGAAATGTTGACTTCGTTACATGGATTGACGATATATGATACGCTGTCTCCTACACAAAAGCTTGAACTTGGCCGACATGAGTTGGTTCAGGTTATCGCATCGTATGCCTGGGGCGAAAGTCTATTTTGTCTGTTCATGACCCGCCACCTGCTTACTTTACCACCCGACAATGCCGAACATCGTTTTTTGTTGCGCGAACTGATAGAAGAATTCAGACATCAGGAAATGTTTGCGCGAGCCATTATGCAGTTGGGAGGCCAACCTGTATCCCAATCGCGCTCACATCGGTTTTTTGGACTGTTCAGTAACAAATACCTCCCTGCCGACTACTTATTTATGGGAAGCATCTCAGTTGAGCTGGTAACCGATATTTATGGTGATTATGCCCGTAAAGCACCTAATGTATACCCAGTATTGCGTAAGATGTTTGATCTGCACAGTATTGAGGAAGGGCGGCATATTCTTTTCACAAAAAGCCTGTTAAGTGATTATTCCGCAAAAGCGGGATACATTAAACGCACGTTATATAGTTATGTGATCCTGTTCAACATTTATTTTGTACGCACCATGTACGTGAAGAGAGAGATATTTGAACGAATAGGTATTGAGAACTCCGGCAATATATACAAACAAGCCTCAAAACACTATAAAACGAAATTCGCTGACACTTGCCTGAAAGACATCATTAAGTTTGTTGATGAATGGAAGGGCTTCAATAATTTAACGCGCTGGGCCTGGCGCTGGGTTTTGGGAGCAAAAATATAGTTAACAGTGAATAACGTGGCGCCTCGGACAATCGAAACGACACGTTATTTGCTGTTTTATACCGTCTCTTCTACCTTTTGCTTCGGTCTGCCGTTTTTAAACGCTTCGCGTGGTTTTAAACCTAATAGCTCCAACATAGCCATGTCATCGCTAAAGCTTGGGTTTGGTGTGGTTAACAATTTCTCACCTGCAAAAATGGAATTAGCTCCTGCCATAAAGCAAAATGCCTGCTCAACGGTGGTCATTTCGGTACGGCCGGCAGATAAGCGTACAACCGACTTCGGCATAATGATTTTGGTAGTTGCGATCATACGCACCATATCCCAAACAGAAACACGGGGCTGATCTGCCAGTGGCGTTCCTTTAACCGGAACCAATGCGTTAATCGGCACTGATTCAGGATGTTGTGGCAAGTTAGCCAAGGTATGTAACATCGAAATACGGTCTTCATTTGTTTCACCTAAACCGATGATGCCACCGCTGCAAACGGAGATATGCGCCTTACGTACATTCTCTAATGTTTTTAAGCGGTCATCATAAGTGCGGGTAGTGATGATACGTTTGTAATCGTCTTCGGATGTATCGAGATTATGGTTATAGGCATATAAGCCTGCATCAGCTAAACGTTGTGCCTGGCTTTCGGTCAACATACCCAGGGTACAGCAAACTTCCATATCCAGTTCGTTAACCGCTTTAACCATGTCGATCACTTTATCAAAGTCGCGGTTATCGCGCACTTCGCGCCAGGCCGCGCCCATGCATAAACGTGATGCACCGCCATTTTTTGCTTTTTGAGCAGCCGCGATTACTTCGTCTTTAGGCATTATGGCATGTACATCAACACCTGTGTTATAACGGGCAGCTTGCGGGCAATAAGCGCAATCCTCTGGGCAACCGCCGGTTTTTATCGAAATCAGCGAGCTGATCTGTACTTCGGAATAATCCTTGTTTTCACGGTGTATGGTAGCCGCCTGATAGATCAGGTCTAGCAGTGGTGAGTAATATATATCAGCAATCTCTTCTTTCGTCCAGTCGTGTCTAACTTCAGTCATAGTAAGTGTTTTTGTCGCGTCAAACTTATAAAAATTTGTTCTCTATCTCAAAAGGTATCGTCGTGCTCACTTAAAGCAAAATCTTACTCGCTAAATATAAGGGCAATAAAAACCCGGCGCAATCTGTAAACGTGGTGATAATAATGGATGATGCCACAGCCGGATCAATCCCTACCCTTTTGAGTAACAAGGGTATAGATGCGCCAGTTAAACCGGCGATGATCAAATTACCTGTCATTGCTAAAAACAATACCAAACCCAACAGTGGGTTTGAATCGTAAAATAAAGCGATGAGGAACACGATAAAGCCGTTGCTGGCACCATTAATCAGCCCTACCAAAAACTCTTTTAAAACAGTCTCGTAGGCTTGTTTATCTGACAGGTCGCTTAATGATATCCGTCGTACCGTTACCGCTAATGATTGTGTTGCCGCATTTCCGCCCATCCCGGCAATAATCGTCATATAAGCAGCTAACAAAGGTAATTTAGCGACTGTACCATCAAAACTACGGATAATGGATGCCGCCAGATAAGCCGTGCCGAGGTTAATGATCAACCAGGGTAAACGGCTTTTAACAGCGTCCTGCCAGTTTCCACTCAATTCTTCGTCTTCTGATACACCGGCGATCTTCAAGATATCTTCGGTGTTCTCTTCTTCCATTACGTCGATGATATCATCAACCGTAATGCGGCCGAGCAGGCGCATGTCATCATCAACAACCGGTATGCTGGCCAGGTTGTATTGCGATATCAGCTTGGCAACATCCTCCTGGTCAAGGTCGGCTTTAACGTAAACGTAATTGGTATTTAAAATATTGGCTATTTTAATTTCGGGCCTTGCTTTAATGATGGACTTAAGCGATACGATGCCTTTCAGGATCTCCTGGTCATCAACCACGTAAATAGTATAAAATTCCTCCATCTCTTCGGATTGATGGATGATCTCTTCAAGCGCGTCTTTTTTATCGAGGTTAATATTGACACGGATTACATCCGTATTCATCAAACCACCGGCGCTATCTTCGGGGTAACTTAATAACGAGCGTATTTCGGTCGCGTCTTCATGGTCAACATCTTTTAATATCTCGTGCTGTTCATGTTCTTCCAGTTGCGATATTAAGTCGGTCGCATCATCATAATCCAGTTCCTCGATAATCTCAGACCGTTTTTCGGGATCGAGGTTGAAGAGAATATCCTCCGGATGATGCTCCTCGTCCATTTCGGCAATTACTTCCGAAGCTGTTTCGACCGATAAAACGTTAATGATCCGTTCGCGCTCCTCCTGACTTAACTTTTCGAAGATAATCGCAATTTCGGACGCGTGATAATCCTCCAGAGCCTCTTTAAGCTCTAAATCATCGCCCTGTAACGCGGTGGTAATCCGCAGCAGATCGGCCTTATTGATTTCGAAGGATTGCATACCCGACTAAATTACGAATAATGCCCCAAAGGCCAATAAAAAAGGGCGAATAATCGCCCTGTAATATTTAACTAACTAATTAAGAAAGATTTAGTTTACCTTGATTTTTTGAAGTTTATACGACGTGTTGTCGTGATTAATAATTAACTCGTCCTGGTCGATAGATTCGATCATGATCTTACGTTCGCCGGTGCGGTCGTAGTTATGAATGAGCAGGAACATTTTGTCGTCGTTTTTGATCATCCTGAAAGGGGAAACAATGGTACTTGACAGTTTCGACTCCTTAAAAAAACTGATCTTCAACAAATGGGTAACAAAATCAAATTCGAACTTTTTTTCCTTTTCGAGGTAAATGCCAAGCGGAAGCGTGCTCATGATGATGATTTTAAAGGTTAGGTAATATGTTAATATCAAATATTAGTTCAACGGGCTGTTGCAACTAAATCGTGTGCAACCACGAAACTTTGATACCCTGAAGACAGTCGAAAAGAGCAATAATCTTTTCAACCTGACTTTTTCTCACCTCTATTTGAAGTTCACACGCGGTATCAAATTGCTGATGAATTGTTGTTAAGTTTTCGTTTTTAACAATACGCATCACATCGTTCATGTGTGAATAATCAAAATAGATGCCATAAACGTCATTTATGGTCTTTTCGATAATTTTTGCAGATTTTAGCGCCTCTTCAGTCGCCGAGCGGTAAGCATTGATCAATCCGGGCACACCCAGCAGCGTTCCACCAAAATAACGTACGACAACGACTAAAATATTGGTCAGATTTTTAGACAGCAATGTGTTTAAAATCGGACGGCCGGCAGTGCCCGATGGCTCACCGTCATCATTTACACGGAATACTGAGCGATCTGGCGTTAAGCGCAATGCAAAACAGTGGTGGTTAGCTTTAGTATGTTCAGCTTTCAATCGTGCCACTAGGGGCCTTATTTCAGTTTCAGATTTAATGGGATAGGCAAACGCCATAAACTTGCTGCCTTTGTCTTTAAACGTTCCTTCGCAGGGTTCGGTAATCGAAAGGTAGGTATCGTCAAACAGCATAGGGCTTTATTATCCGTAGATCATCCTCACCTACGCTATCTAAACTTAATATATCTCCCTCAATAACAGGTGATTTTATGCCATTTTTTAAAGTTGCTTTGCCGGTAAATATACGGGCTTCGTCCCATAGACTGGCATCAATAAAAGCCTGCAATGTTTTAGCGCCGCCTTCTATAATAAGAGATTGCACATCCTGCAGGTATAGCTGGAACAAAATGTACTGAGGCACAAAATTGTCGAAGTCTTCTAAAGCGATGTATTTGATCCTACCATCAACGTCTGTTTTAATAGCGTTAAAAACGAATGTTTCTACCGATTGATCGAATATATTCAGCGATTCTGGTAGCTCAAGCGTACGATCAATTACTACACGTTTCGGGGACCTGCCTCCACCATAACGAACGTTCAATTGCGGGTTATCGATCAACGCTGTGTTTTTGCCGATCAATATGGCGTCCTCTTCGCTGCGCCATTGGTGTACCAGCTTGCGCGACGCTTTGCTGGTGATCCAAAACTGGCTGTTATCTGCCGGAGCGAAAAAACCATCGCTGGTTTGCGCCCATTTAAGTATAATATATGGTCGTTGCTTTTGCACACGGGTAAAAAAGCGTTTGTTTAATTCAAGACACTCGGCTTCTAATACTCCAATAGTTACATCAATTCCTGCCGCCAAAAGTTTCTCAATCCCTTTGCCATTCACCTGATCAAAGGGATCACGGCAGCCCACAACAACATTGGGTATTTGGTATTTAATGATCAGATCGGCACAGGGAGGCGTTTTTCCATAATGCGCACAAGGCTCCAAGGTAACATAGATGGTTGATCGTTTAAAAAGCTCCGCAGCGTTTTCAAATTGGGCTAAGGCATCATTAACCGCATTAACCTCGGCATGGGCTTGGCCATACTGTTGATGGTAGCCCTCGCCTATTATCAAATCATCACAAACAATAACAGCGCCTACCATCGGGTTGGGACTGACGAGGCCTATGCCAAGTTTCGCCAACTCTAAAGCACGCTGCATATATTTATTATGGTCCGCCATTCTTGCAAAGGTATGCTTTTATGTTTCTTTGCAGTATGAAAACCATTGCCGATGCTTTGTTAATTTTTGATGATAGCCTGAAGAGCATCTACCCGGCAGATGAAATAACATCGATCAAATACCTGGTATTAAGCGATATAAGCAATTTATCAAAAGCGCAGTTAAGGGCATTTACTGATAATGAACTTAACGACGAGCAATGGCAAAGGCTGGAGCAAATTATAGCCGAACTTAAAACCGGCAAGCCTGTACAATACATTTTGGGCCATACCGAATTCTATGGATTAACTTATAAAGTTAATTCCTCGGTATTAATACCAAGGCCGGAAACGGAAGAACTGGTGGAATGGATCCTTTCTGAAATTCAAAAGTCAAAATTCAAAAGTCAAAAACCTTTTAGGATACTTGATATAGGCACAGGGAGCGGTTGTATACCTGTCACATTGAAGAAGCATGTGTCGGACGGCGAAGTAAGCGGACTGGATATTTCGCCAGAGGCGCTTAAAACGGCTCAGCAAAACGCCGAATTAAACAATGTTGATGTTAAATTTATCGAGGCTGATATTTTAAATTCCCATACCGCAATACTGAATCATGTTAAGTCGGGCGAATTGGAAATGTACGATATTATTGTAAGCAATCCGCCTTATGTTACCGAACAGGAAAAGGACGACATGCACAATAATGTTCTCGGCTTTGAGCCACATTTGGCGCTGTTTGTGGAAGATAACGACCCATTAGCGTTTTATAAAGCTATTGCTGATTTTGCTTTGCGTCAATTAGAAAAAGGTGGTTTACTTTTCTTCGAGATCAATGAAAATTTAGGCGAACAAACAGTAGAGTTATTGGATTATAAATCATTTAAAAACATTGAGTTAAGAAAAGACCTGAGAGGTAAAGATAGAATGATTAAAGCAGAGCTTTAAGTCTGATTATTCTTCTATCTTCTTCCTGCCTGCGCTCCTCGGATGATGACTGATGATCACACTTTTAAGATATTCCCTATCGAGGTGGGTATAGATCT
>Ga0209026_1000358_pt1 | contig 42992 bp, 28 predicted proteins | sample AraplaCL_Col_mCL_FD_184262 | JGI IMG/M metagenome (GOLD analysis project Ga0209026, IMG submission 184262) | Arabidopsis root microbial communities from the University of North Carolina, USA - plate scrape CL_Col_mCL (SPAdes) (version 2) | ecosystem: Host-associated > Plants > Roots >... | reverse complement strand
CGCTTCCCTGGATATTTTGACCCGAAAGGACTTCCGGAGAATGCGGCTCTAATGAAACAACAGGCGTATGGGCAAGTCGAAGAACTGATGAAAAATTACGGCAGGATTGACATCCTGTGGTACGACGGCGGCTGGCTGGCTCATAAAGGTTCCGATGCTGATGCTGCATGGTTTTGGGAGCCCCTGAAGTTGAACGCAATGGTTCGCCGGTATCAGCCAGACGTGGCCATCAACCCGAGGTCGGGAATGTTCGGTGATTTTCAAGTAAACGAAGGGAACGCGGAGGTTAAAGGGCCAATTATCAATATGCCCTGGGAAAAGTGCCTGAATCTCAACGGGACGAGTTGGGGATTCACTAAAACACAACACCTTATGCCATTCATATCGATCGTGCAAATGCTGGTAAACGTGGTTGACCGCGGCGGCAATATGTTGCTCAATGTGGGACCAGATGCAGATGGCGTAATTCCGGCCGCGCATGTAGCCCGCCTGAAGGAGGTTGGTAACTGGCTCAATGCAAACGGAGAAAGTATTTATGGAACCCGCGCGGGCCCGTTTCAACCTGTTGACAGTTTATACGGCAGCACCCACAAGGGCCGGATGATCTATGTCCATTTGATCGTTTCTTCTAAGCAAACTTCAACATTGCAACTCCCTCCGATAACCCAGCGTGTAATGTCCTGTGGTGTATTACATGGCGAAAAGATCAAATTCAAACAGGATAGTTCTGGTATTACGCTCAATTTAAAACCTGTTAAAACCGAAACAGCGGTTACGACTCTTGTTTTGAAAACTGATGGAAGTATTGGTAATTGATACAAGGATGGAACAGTGCCATTAAAAAAGGCAATAGGTTGGAATTCCTGACGGCAGGTAGGAGATACTTTAGAGATCCGTCTTACAATTTGGTGAGTTTACCCGCTCAGGTTTAACATCAGCCATAGTCTAACGCAATTGAAAACGTGCTGATTCGGCTTAATTCAATCATCATGATTTTACTCCCTAATAAAGTAGCCGGTGTCTTTTCATGATTGCTAATTGTGACTTTATAATTGGCTGTATCAAATATACTGAACCGATTTAAAAACGTAAAAACAGACTATTTGCTTATCCAAAGGTAATTGCCTGGGCCAAAATACTACCCCTTATCAAACATACTAATCGAGGTTTTATCAGGAATATTTTGCATTAAATATTGTAACTTAGAACACTTATAAACCCTATTCAAGATTTATTCATTGAATATGCTTACCAGGCCTGTTTCGTTTTTTTATTGTGTGCTCCTTTTGCTATTCAGTATGCAGGCAAAGGCACAGCTAAAATGCAAAATTGAGCATTACTCTACGGAGGATGGGTTATCACACAACAGGGTAATGTGTATGCTGAAAGACCACGAAGGTTTCATGTGGTTTGGCACGTGGGATGGCATTAATCGCTTTGATGGTCATAATTTTACCGTATATAAATCAAGGCCCGGTGATACCTCAAGCCTAAAAAATAACCGGATAGACGATATCGTGGAAGATAAGGCAGGGTACTTGTGGTTAAAGGCCTATGATAACCGCATTTACCGATTCGATAAGAAGACCGAGCAATTTCTATCGGTCGGCGAAATGCCGCCGTCGGCTAAAATAGACAACCCCGTTTATAACAAAATTGTATTGACCCGCGCAGGACAGATATGGTTGTTAACCAAAGCCCAGGGTGCCTTTTTTATTCCGAAACCAGATGTACCGCATCCACAATGCATACGATTTGCAGCGGGGCTTGATCAAAAACTCAGGCTGCCTTCCAATACAATTAATTTTTTTTATGAAGATCTCCGGTCCGATATATGGGTAGGCACGCCAAACGGTATCAGTTGCCTGAAAAAAGATGTATCAGGCAACAATTACAGTAATACCGTGCTTGATCCCGCTTTTACCCAGGGAGCCAATTTTACTTGTTTCGCCGATGCTCCGGACAAATTTTGGCTAGGTACTACTACAGGTAATTTGGTATACCTTGAAAGGAAATCAAACAAAATTTTTGAAAAAAAGATATCAGCTTACGCGTTAAATGGTTTATGCGCGGCAAAAAAAACGGATAAATTATTCGCCTCAACATCGGGCGGGCAACTCATCACAGTCGATGAAGCAAATTTCGATATCTCAGTATCCAATATACGCGGTGTGGGCGAATTATTTTCAATATACGAAGACAGTTCCGGTTTATTATGGGTAGAGCCCAAAAATTCCGGTGTGATTAAATTCGATCCGAAAAACCGCACATTTAAGGCTTATAACCAAAAGCGGGATGGTTACTATGATCATGGTTTACATTTTTTCAGAGTTTTCGAAGATAGGGACAAGCGGGTTTGGGTGAGTATGGAAAGCGGCGGCTTTGGGTATTATGACCAGGCTTCAGATGCGATAAATTATTTTTATGACGAACCTGGTGCTGAAGGTTCAAGATTTTCAAATATCATTATTTGCCTGTATTTGGATAACACAGGTATTTTGTGGCTGAATGGCGATGACAAGGGATTAAATAAAGTTGTTTTTGAGCATACTGATTTTAATCAGAAGTTGCTGGTTGAGCATACCGTGAGCCGTACAGATAATGAAATAAGGGGTATATGCTATGATAGCAAAAAACGACTTTGGCTGGCTTCAAAATCGGGTAAGTTATACGTTACTAAAGATGAAAGAACGGTTGCTATATCGTTTTTGAACCAGGCGCCCGAAGGTTTCGGTGTGATTTATGCGATCATCCGCGATAAGAAAGGTAACATGTGGCTGGGCACAAAAGGTAACGGTTTGTTTAAGGCCGAACCGGTAAATGAAGCCGAAACTGTATTTAAGCTAAGCCATTATCTTTCGGATAAGAATGATCCGAACAGTATTAGTAGCAATATTGTTTATTCGTTGTATGAGGATCGAAAAGACCGTATTTGGGTTGGCACTTATGAAGAAGGTGTTAACCTGGTAAAGGATCAGGGAGACAAAACCCAATTTATTAGTATTAAAAACGCCTTTAAAAATTACCCTAAAACCGGATTTTTTAAAGTACGGCATTTACAGGAAGACGCAGTTGGCAAATTATGGATCGCAACTACCGATGGCTTGCTTTTACTCGATCCTGATAACAATACGCCCGACAATTATCGCTTTGCAACCTACAGCAAAATTTCAGGCAATAGGGAGAGTTTAAGCAAAAATGATGTGCAATATATTTACCGCGATTCAAAGAACCGTATGTGGTTATCTACCTCCGGGGGAGGTTTAAACCTGGCAATCGGTAACGACCCGTTTAAGGCCCTGAAGTTTAAAGTTTATACAACCGAAGATGGATTGCCCAGCGACTATATAGTAAGTGCTGTTGAAGACAATAATGGCAGTTTATGGCTCGCATCAGAGAACGGCCTCTCGCAATTCGATCCGAAAAGAAATACGTTCCGGAATTATGACTCGTACGACGGTCTCGCTAAAAGCGGATTTTCAGAAGGATCAAATGTGAAACTACCCAACGGGGGCTTGGTTTTTGGTTGTATAAGTGGATACCTGTCATTCAATCCCGCTACCATAACCGATCATAAAATTGATGCCGCTATGGCATTGACTAATTTGCAGGTAAACAACAAAGACGTACCGATAGGAAACACCATATTAAAACTCAATATAAATGATACGCATGGTTTAAAATTGCAGTACGACGAAAATATATTGGGTATCGACTATTCCGTTTTGGATTTCAGATCTGGCAACAAGCAATTTTATCAATATCGATTAATAGGCTTTGACAATATCTGGCACGATAACAAAGGACAAAGACGCGCAACCTATACCAACTTGCCGCCAGGTGATTATAGCTTCGAAGTGAGGTGTTCAAACACCAATCTCTATTCAAATATGCCTTTTAAGAGTTTGAAAATTACCATATTGCCGCCGCCGTGGCGCACATGGTGGGCGTATTTATTGTATTTGTTTTTTTCAATCGCGCTGATCGAAACTGCCAGGCGCATAGCTTTAACAATGCTTAGATTGCGAAACCGGATTTCGGTTGAGAAAAAACTGGCCGATTTAAAATTGAGCTTTTTTACAAACGTATCACATGAGTTGCGCACCCCGCTGACACTCATTCTAAATCCTATTGAGGAAATCAGCAAGCGTGAGAATTTATCAGAACAGGGCAACGCACATATCAGCGTGGTGCGCAAAAATGCAAAACGTATGGTTCGCTTTATTAACCAATTGCTCGACTTGCGAAAGGTGCAAAGCGGAAAGGCGATATTAAAAGTATCTCAGGTAGAAATAGTTTCATTCGTGACCAAAATAAGCGAATATTTTGCCGACGTTGCAAACGAGAAAGCCATCAAACTAAATATAGAGGCGAGCAATAAGGAGATGTTTGTTTTTATTGATGCTGAAAAGATAGATATTGTCATCTATAATCTGCTGGCAAATGCTTTTAAATTTACCCCGTATGGTAAAAGTATTAGCGTGCTTATTCGCTTGTCTGTTAATCAAAACAAAGTGATTATCGAAATTGCCGATCAGGGCCAGGGTGTTAACGAAAGCAAACTGAACGATATTTTTGAGTTGTATTACGAAGGCGATCATGGTGATGGCAAAAATCTAAAAGGTACCGGTATTGGTTTGGCATTGTCAAAAGAACTGGTTGAATTACATCACGGCAAAATTTCGGCTCGTAATAATGCTGATAAGGGCTTGTCGGTAACTATTGAACTTGAACTCGGCAAAGAACACCTTATACAAGATGAGGTTGTATTTATTGACCTGCCCGAAGTGCCGCACGAGTTTGAAGAAGCGATGGACGATATGTTACATCAGTCTATCGGGCACCCGGTATTCCGGCATAATAACACGGTGCCATTGGTGTTGTTAGTCGAGGATAATCACGAGTTGCGCATGTTTTTAAACACCCAGCTAAGCGAATTTTATCGAGTTGAGCTGGCGGAGAACGGCGAGGAAGGTTTGATGAAAGCAAGTAAATTATTGCCCGATCTGGTTTTAAGTGATGTTATGATGCCGAAAATGGATGGCATACAAATGCTGGACAAGTTAAAAAACAACATTCAAACCAGTCACATCCCGGTTGTGTTACTTTCGGCCAAATTCTCTGTCGAAAGTCAGATCGAGGGACTAAATTACGGTGCTGATTATTATATTACCAAGCCATTTCACAATGATTTCTTATTTGCTTCAATCGAAAACCTGATCAGGCAGCGTAAAAAAATATTCGAGTCTTTTTTAGACGGAAAAAGAAGTATCGAGCTGAATCCCGGTGAAATCGTTATAACGTCGCACGACGAATTATTCCTGAAAAAAATCATCAGAATCGTTGAAGACCGAATGTCCGATCCTGATTTTAATATCGACGCCGTTGCCGAATCGCTCAACATGGGGCGTTCAACTTTTTACAAAAAATTCAAAAGTTTAACTAACCAGGCGCCGGTCGAGTTTGTACGCGAAATGCGTTTGAAGCGGGCTAAGCAACTATTAGATGCGGGCGAAAATAACGTCGCCGAAGTTGCCTATACTGTAGGCTTTAATCATGCAAAGTACTTCAGTACCTGTTTTAAGGATCAGTATCAACTATCCCCTTCCGAATATCTCAAAGCCAGGGTTTCTAAGGTGTGATCAGCCATTAAGCTTAATCTGTAGCCATTTTTCCGAAAATTTGAACCATTTATATCAAATTTTCGACCTCCATTCCACGCGTCCCGGCTACGTTTGTATACCCCAATAGCCAGTTTCTTAGCAGCCGTTGGGATATACCAATTATAATTATTCCGGGGCAAACCGTAAAAGCGTCTAAGCGTGTAACAGGTAGGCCTTAAACCTTCAAAAACCAATTAAATTATGAAAAAAGTTTTACTGTTTTTCACAGTGCTCTGTACATTGTTTTTTGTGCGGGCGCAGGCACAAACCAAACAAGTTACAGGTACCGTAACTGATGCCACATCTAAAGAGACCGTAGTAGGCGCAACAGTTTTGGTTAAGGGCACTTCTATCGGCACACAAACCGACGTAAACGGCCGATTCAAACTGACGGTACCAACTGCCGGTGATCCGGTGCTGATCTTCCGGTCCATTGGTTTTAAAACCCAGGAAATTAGAGTAAGCGGGAGAACCGAGATCAACGTGCCGCTGATCACCGAATCGACCCTGCTTAACGAGGTTGTTGCTATAGGCTATCAAACAGTTACCCGTCGTGATCTGGCGAGTGCGGTATCGTCGGTGACTTCAAAAGATCTGCGCGATAACCCAACGCTATCGGCTGCCGAAGCCCTGCAAGGCAAGCTGGCCGGTGTACAAATCACTATTGCCGACGGGCAACCCGGCGCTTCAGCAGATATATTTATCAGGGGGCGTACATCTATTACTCAAAGCGGGTCGCCGTTGTTTATTGTTGATGGTGTTCAGGTGGACAATGCTTTAACGGCTTTATCGCCGCAGGATATCGAATCGATAGATGTATTAAAAGATGCCGCTTCAACATCTATATATGGTGCCCGCGGTTCAAATGGTGTTATCATTATTACGACCAAAGGCGGAAAGAATACTAATGGCAAAACAACAGTTACGTACAGTAATTCTTTCGCAATTCAGAAATTCCCCAAAGAATTGAGTGTCATGAAACCATTCGATTTTGTTGAATACCAGTACGAACGGGCGAAGATCACTAACGATACTTCATTCATTTCGAGGTATTATAATACGGGTAACCCGTGGAGCAAACTACAAGGATATCAAAACAGCGATTTTGTTGACTGGCAGGATATTATGCTTGGCCGAAATGCGCTTCAACAAAGCCATAATGTGAGTGTTTCGGGCGGCACTAAACAAACGCAGTATAATTTAAGTGGCACTTATAACGATCAGCAAGGTTTGTTGCAGTTTACTGAATACAGAAGAGGGTTGATCAATTTCAGATTTGACCATCAAGCCAATGATGCTGTAAAGATCGGATTTAATGTGCGCTATAATAACAATGTACTGGACGGCCAGGGAACAACTGACGCTGGCGGCGCTGGAACAAATAATTTGAGACAAATAGTAAGATATCAGCCACTATTATTGCCAAATCAAACGGTAAACTTGTACGATCCTGCCGAAGCTACCGCTACAGCAGGTAACGGGTTGTCATTGATCAATCCCATACAGGATCTTCAGCAGCAATATCGGAAAAGGTCGAATAACGTACTGGACATTAACGCTTATCTTAATTTGAGTATCACCAAAAAACTAACATTCAGATCTGTGGCGGCTATTGACTATAACAATACCAACGCCCGGTCGTTTGATGACACGGTTACTTATAATGCACGTACCACAGGCGGAAAGCAGCCGTTGATTTTGGTTGCGAATACCAGTATCCGCACTATTAATAATTCAAACACGTTAGATTACAATAACAGGAACATTTTAGGGTCAAAACATACGATAGATATCCTTTTAGGGCAAGAAACTTATCAAACCTATACCACTGCAAACGGACTTGATCTGCGCAATTTTCCTATCGGTACTTCGCCCGATCAGGCTTTTGCAAACTATTCTTTAGCGCAAACGGTACAGCCGCCCACAGTATCCGAGATCCCGGTTCAAAACGCTTCATTCTTTTCGCGGGTGAGTTATAATTATGCCGGAAAATACTTTTTGACATTTAACGTTCGCGCCGATGCCAGCTCGGTATTCGGATCACAACACAAATGGGGTTATTTCCCATCGGGCTCCTTTGCATGGCGAATTTCGGATGAAAATTTTATGAAGAACCAGAACGTAGTAACTGATCTTAAATTAAGATTAAGCTATGGTACGGTTGGCAATAACCGCATCACTCCATTTTCTTACGGTAATTTCTTTTCTTCCGGAAAGTCATATTACCTGAACGATCTGTTTGTATTTGGTGCCTCAACGCCTAACGTATTAGGAAATCCCGACCTACAGTGGGAGTCGCAGGTATCAAGAAATATCGGCATTGATGCAGAGTTTTTAAAGGGCCGGGTTCAGCTTACGGTAGATGCTTATCGCAATACAACCAGTAACCTGTTATTGAGCAATGTTATTCCTACAAATTCGGGATATGGTAGTCAGTTTCAAAATGTTGGCTCAACCCAAAATACCGGTTTAGAGATACAATTGAACGGAACCATTATGCAGTCGAAAGATTTCAGATGGACAGGGACTTTTAATATCTCCTGGAATAAAAACATTATTAAAAGTTTAGGTGCACAACAATCATTTACGGTTAATTCGGGCTACTTTAATACATCGCAGCAACCAGCCGATTACCTGGTTAAAGTGGGGGATGAGGTAGGTACTTTTTACGGCCTGGTCAACGATGGGTATTACAAGATATCCGATTTTGATACTGCACCGTACAGCAATACTACCTATCCATGGGCTACAACCAAATATACCTTAAAGGCTGGGGTACCGGTATCGTCCATTTCATCGACCACCATAGAGCCGGGTACGCAAAAGTTTGTTGATATTAACGGCGATGGCAAAATCACCACGGCCGATTTTACCGTGATCGGGCACGCGTTGCCAAGAGCGATCGGCGGCTTTGGCCAGACCTTTAGCTACAAAGGTTTTGATGCAAGTATATTTTTGAATTACTCTTATGGAGGGACCATTGCAAATTATAATAAACTCGAGTTTACAAGCACCTATTCAAACGGAGCTAACCTGTTGAGCATATTTAATAACCGTTATCGCACAGTTGATCCTTCTACCGGCCAGCAGGTTCAGTATGCCAGCGCGACGGTTGGTGTTATCGGTGCCTCGCCTGATGTGCTGAACAACTTAAATGCCAATGCCAAATACTGGATCCCTGTTCAGGGTATAGAGTGGGACAATAACCAGACCTTCGCGCTGGAAAGCGGCTCATTTATCCGAATTAACAATATTACCATTGGTTATACCCTACCTAACAAGTTAACCAACAGGTTTAAGGTTTCTAACCTGCGAATATTTGTTACAGGTAATAACCTCGGCACTATAACTGGTTATACTGGCTATGATCCCGATGTAAGCACCAGGCGCTCATCGCCGGTAACCGCAGGTGCCGATTATTCTTCTTTCCCAAGAGCAAGGGTATTTGTAACAGGTTTAAGCGTTTCATTTTAATAGCATACCAACATGAAAAAAATATTGCATAAAAAATTGACCACACTGGCAATGGCGATAATAATCGTTGCCACGACATTGGTTTCGTGTAAAAAATTTATATCTCCCGAACCCGTCTCTTCTTTTAGCCAGGATTATATTTTCAGCAACCTGCCTTACGCGAAGGCGGCCGTAATTGGTGTGTACAATAACCTATCGGGCCAAAATTGTTATGGGCTGTATTTCAGTACCTACTATCCTTTTGATTGCGACGAAATGATGGGTGCGGCAGGCACGGCAGATAATGAGCGGAGGGACCTGGCTCATTATAATATTACTTCGCTCAATGGCGGCATTGCTTCCGCGTACGCAAATAATTACTCCGGTATTGAAAGGGCTAACATTTGCATTGAGCAAATTCCGCGAATGTCACTATACACGTCAGGAAGCACTATCGAGCAGGCAGAATTAAAACGGCTTTATGGGGAAGCGCTCACCTTAAGGGCGCAGTTTTATTTCGACCTCGTAAAGATCTGGGGCGATGTGCCCGCGCAATGGCAGCCGTCGGCAGAATTACCGACCTTATTTATTCCAAAAACGGAGCGTGATACAATTTATAACCGTATACTGAACGACCTGAAAACCGCCGAAAGCCTTGTTCCGTGGCGGACTGAAATTGCCGCGATCGGAGATCAGGCCGACGAACGCATCACCAAAGGTGCCGTAAAGGCGTTGAGGGCAAGGATTGCGTTATTCAGGGGAGGGTATTCATTACGCAAGGCAAGCGGGGTAATGGAACGTTCGGCAGATTATTTAACCTATTATACCATTGCCCGCGACGAGTGCGCCGACATTATGGCCCGACGTGACCAGCATACGCTTAATTCAAGCTATAAAGCGCTATGGCAAACCTATGTATGCGGACGTAACGCCAATGAGCCTAACGGCGAATTTTTGTTTCAGATTGCCGAAGGCGGTAATACAGGTACTACAGATGGTCGTATTGGAATACAAAACGGATCGAAGTTTGCCGGAGTAGGCGGCGGCTCTAATTCCATCTTGCCCACCTACTATTACTCGTTCGATTCGACAGATGTACGCAGAGACGTCACAGCGGCACCTTATGAAATTAAGACCGATTTGAAAAGTGTGCAGGCACATAATATTAATGTTGTTTATGATGGCAAATTTAGGCGCGATTGGTGGAGTAATCCGGTAAACCCTACATTGGCAACGTTAAATTCGGGTATCAACTGGGTATTGATCCGCTTTTCGGATGTGCTGTTAATGTTTGCCGAAGCGGATAATGAAATCAATCATGGCGCTTCTGCGGCTGACGTATCCGCGGTAACGGAGGTCGATAAACGTGGTCATGGTGGCAATGCGGCGCTTGTGCCCGCCATTCCTACCGACTACACTAACTTTTTTAAATTCATTGTGCGCGAACGGTACCTGGAGTTTGGCAGCGAAGGGATCCGGAAATACGATCTGATCCGATGGAACCTGTTGACGACTGCCATCAACGAGACAAAAGCGAACCTGGCAAATATGGGCGCCGCCACACCATTGGCCATGAACCCACCAAGCTATATGGCACCGCCGCCGGCGTACTGTATGTCTGCTTCGCTCCCATTATCATTGTATTATTGGAATACATTACCAGTTATTTTTAACGGAAGTAACCTAAATACCTATGATGATTCAAGGATGTTTGCTAACTCGTTGTACAAACCTGCGCCAGCAACAGCGCCGGCTAACACAACAAAAGTAAGTTGGTTGGGCTATAGTGGTATCAACTCTACTTTTACAACGGTATTCGCCGGCTCGTATAAGCCAAACCATAGCGAGCTTTATCCGATTTATATTAATCAGATCAATGCAAGTGCCGGCATCCTTACACAGGACTATGGCTATTAACTTCTATTTCCAAACCAAGGTTACTGACCGGTAACCTTGGTTTAATAAAACTATCGTTGATAATGAAAAATCAATTTTGTCAGTTGGGCATCTACGCTTTTTGTTTTTTTGCCTTCATAAATATCTCGTTTTTTATTCAGCCGGGGCATATTACCATATATCTTGCAGGTGATTCTACTATGTCGGATAAAGAAGTAAAAGCCTATCCCGAAACCGGATGGGGAATGCCCTTCCATGCTTTTTTCGATTCGACGGTAACAGTTAAAAATATCGCCAAAAACGGGCGAAGTACCAAAAGCTTTATCGCCGAAGGTTTGTGGAGTTCTATCTCAAACAATTTGCACAACGGCGACTATGTGCTCATACAATTTGGGCACAACGACGAAGTGCCAACCAAAACAAACTATACGCCGCCTGCTGATTTTAAAGCCAACCTGGTCAAATTTATTACCGAAACAAGGGCCAAAATGGGAAACCCGGTATTGCTTACACCGGTAGCACGACGTAAGTTTGGTAAAGACGGCACGGTACAAGGTACCCACGATGCCTACTCGGCAATAGTTCGCGCCGTTGCTCAGGAGCAAAATGTACCATTGATCGATCTGGATAAAGAGAGCCAGGCATTGGTACAGAAATTCGGTCCTGATGATTCAAAAATGCTTTATAACTACTTAGTTCCCGGCGAAAACCCAAACTATCCGGATGGCAAGCAGGATGATACCCATTTTAGCGAATTAGGCGCGCGTAAAATGGCCGAGATCATTTTGGCGGATATTAAGGCCTTGAAACTCGACCTGGCCAACAGGATCGTGATATCGCATTTTGGAATTAAATAAGAAGACAGCTATCATACTATGAAAACTAAATTTTATAAACCGGCGCTCGTGTTCTTTGCGATACTTCTGTTATCGTTTGTGCCCCCCGTCGAGCACATCAAGGTTTACCTCATCGGCGATTCGACCATGTGCCTGTACACTGCAAAACAATTCCCGATAAACGGCTGGGGCATGCCTTTTGCCAATTATTTTGATAAAGATGTAACCATAGATAACCGTGCCAGGGGTGGCAGAAGTACACGTACTTTCCTGGCAGAAAATCGCTGGCAGCCCATTGCTGATAGCCTGAAAGCCGGCGATTATGTATTGATGCAATTTGGGCACAACGATGAAGGCCCGCCGCCGCAATACGCCGACAGATACACACCCGTGCCCGATTATAAGGTGAACCTGATCAAATTTATTACTGAGACCCGTGCCAAAAACGCGATCCCCATTTTAATTACACCCGTTAGCCGCCGTAATTTTGATAAGGATGGTAACGCTAAAGAAACGCACATACCGTACACCAAAGCAGTATTTGAGATAGGCGAAGAATACAAAGTTCCGGTGATCGATCTGGATAAAATCAGCCGTGAGTATTATCAGCAACTGGGGCCGGTAAGATCTAAATTATTGTTTATGGAGCTCGATTCGGCCGAACATCCCAATTATCCCTTAGGCAGGCACGATAATACGCACTTTAATGAATACGGCGCCCGCAAAATGGCGCAGATCGTATTGGCAGAATTAAAAGCGCAGCATATCCCGTTAGCCGATCATATTGTTGTAGGCGCCAATAAAGCAAACGTAAATCCGCAAGCCAAATGAGAAGACTAACTTTGATATCCATCATGCTATTGAACCTTGGCCAGCTTTATGCCGCTAAACGTATTGTTGTGGCACAGGATGGCAGTGGTAATTATAAAACCGTACAGGAAGCTGTTAATGCGGTTGCCGATCATAGCAGTACCGTTACTGAAATATTTGTAAAAAAGGGAACTTATAAGGAGCGCATCGTGGTGTCTGTCGATAAAATAAACATTACCCTTATTGGTGAAGATGTAAATTCGACTATCTTAACTTTTGATAATTATGCAACCCGGCTTGATTCTGCTGGTAAAGCATTGGGCACATCGCGTACAGCAAGTTTTTACGTTTACGGTAATAATTTTACGGCAAAAAACATCACTTTTGAAAACTCCGCCGGACCAGTTGGGCAGGCGCTGGCCATTTATGTAGCCGGGGATAAAGCAGCCTTTTTCGACTGCCGTTTTTTAGGTTTCCAGGATACGATATATACCAATGGTCGCGGTACACGCGAATATTATAAAAGCTGCTACATAGAAGGAACAACCGATTTTATATTCGGTGCGGCAACTGCCTTGTTCGAAGATTGTAACATCTTTTGTAAAAAAGGCGGCTTGTATATTTCGGCTGCTTCAACATTGGATACCACCAAATACGGTTATGTGTTTACGCATTGCCATATCAGCGGCAGCGCACCCGATGGTAGCTTTGCTTTGGGCCGCCCCTGGCGCCCGTACGCCAGGGTTGTTTATTTATATTGCGATCTGGGGAATGTTGTCCTGCCAGCCGGATGGGATAACTGGCGCAATGCCGAGAACGAAAAAACCGCTTATTATGCCGAGTACAAAAATACGGGCCCCGGCTTTCAGCCGGATAAACGGGTTGCCTGGTCGCACCAGTTAACAGATGCCGAAGCAAAAAATTACAGTAAGGAATTAATACTAAACGGCTGGGAGCCTAAACAACCATAACATGAAAAATATGCTATTGATCTGCCTGTTGTTTAGTGCAATTGCCGTTATGGCACAAACCATTAAAAACGTTTTGAGTGGCTGGGTGCCGGGGGAACAGCCATACTCAAGCTATTGAAATAGTGTCTTGACTTTTACTGTCTGTATAATGGAATCTTTGCCCTATTTTTTTAATTTATTAAAGAACAACCGCTTAATTAACTCGGCTGTAACTACGGGGCGTCTTACGGAAACGGATCTGGCCGGGGTTGATTATGTGCGCAATAGCCGCAGTGAACTTTTGCTAAAAGACTTTGCTCTGGCAAAACACGAAAAATTTGATACGGTGACCATCTTTACCAGCAGTTTTGGCGTGCTGATCGATTTTATAAGCAAGGACCTCAAATACTTTGATAACACGGTCAGGTATTTTAACACCAACGTTGTGGCACGCAGCAAACCGCCTGTTACTATTGATGACAAGGTTTTTAAAATAAAAGGCAAGCGTATAGGTCACCAGGATCTGTTTGCCGGAATATTACTGGTAGATGTTTTACAGTCCGATCTGTATGGCTGTAAGATCATGACCAGCTTTCACGCAAAAAAAGCGACGAACCAATTTAGCCGGGCACCGGTTTTAACCGAGTCAGAATTTCTAAGCAATATCCGATCAATCAAATGATATGAAAAATAACTGTAAAAATAACTGGTTCCTTGCCGGACTTTGTTTTGCAATGCTCCAAAGCGCAACCGCCCAAACTCAGTTTAGCTGGAACAATCTTCCTAAAGCTGTTTTACCGACATTTAAAACCGATACAGTGAGCATCGTCAAATATGGCGCTGTTGCGGACGGGCTTACCCTGAATACCAAAGCCATTAATGCCGCTATTACAGCCTGCAATACAAACGGCGGCGGCGTAGTGTTAATTCCGCAGGGGCTATGGTTAACCGGCCCAATCGTATTAAAAAGCAATGTTAACCTGCATATAGATCGTGCGGCAATGGTGCAATTTACCGACGATAAAAGTCAGTACGCTTTAGTTGCCGCCAACTTTGAAGGCCATGCTGCTCCGCGTAACGAATCGCCCATATCGGGTACTAACCTCACTAATATCGCCATAACAGGCGGTGGTATTTTTGACGGCAGCGGCGACGCCTGGCGTGCTGTGAATAAAGACAGTTTAACTGAGCGGCAGTGGAAAGTTTTGTTATCATCGGGAGGTGTTTTAAGCGCAGACGGCCGGGACTGGCTTCCATCCGAAAGCTATGTAAAAGGAGCCCGGAACAAAGAAGCAGCAACACTGCAGCCAGGCAAACCCCTGAGCGACTATACCGAATACAAAGACTTTTACCGACCCAATATGCTGGTATTGACCAATTGTAAAAAAGTATTGCTAACAGGTGCTACTTTTCAAAATTCGCCCGCCTGGTGCATGCATACCTTGTTATGCGAAGATCTTACTTTAAACGATGTGCATGTACGTAACCCTTTTTACGCGCAAAACGGCGATGCGATAGATGTCGAATCATGCCGGAACGTGTTGATCGAAAACAGCACCTTTGATGCCGGCGACGATGGTTTATGCATCAAATCTGGCCGCGACGAAGAGGGCCGCAAGCGAGGCAAACCAACCGAAAACGTAGTGATCCGCAACAACATTGTTTACCGGGCGCACGGCGGCTTTGTGATCGGCAGCGAAATGAGTGGCGGCGCCCGGAATATATTTGTAACCGACTGTACTTTTATTGGTACCGATATCGGTTTGCGTTTTAAAACGGTACGTGGACGCGGCGGTGTTGTTGAAGATATTTATATCAAAAATATCGCCATGCGGAATATATTGAATGAAGCTATTTTGTTTGATATGTATTACATGAGCAGGGCCGGATCGACATTAGGTTTGAAAGAATTCCCGCCGGTTACAGAGGGCACACCTCAGTTTCGCAACTTCTATGTAAGTAACGTAGTTTGCAATGGTGCGCGAAAAGCGATGTTAGTACGCGGCTTGCCCGAAATGAGCATTAAAGGAATACACCTCGAAAATATGATCATTAAGGCCCAAACTGGTGTAGAATTAATAGAGGCCAGTGATATTAGCTTAAAAAATATAACACTACAAATAACAGACAAAAAACAACTGATAAATATTGAGAGCAGCAGCGACATTATATTGGATGACATAAAAAGCATTGATCCGACCAATCTGTTTTTAAATATAAATGGTGGGCGTTCGGGTGCTATCAGGTTAATTAATACGCGTGTTACTACCAATAAAAAAGCCGAGTTTAATAATGGGGCAAGCAAAAAAGCACTTATCGAATAATGGTTTCCAATTCTGCTCGGTTGTGCTCAGATCGTGAAGTTTGTCTTGGGCTTTTGGCTTGCCTTTATTTTTTAGGCCTGAATATAATGGCCTGCCCGCATTTAGGTTCAAGGTCTACCTGCAGTTTGTCGCCCGACTTTACTTTTATTGTTCTTACGGCTATACCTTCCTTGCCGTCGTCTTCATAGATTGTTGCGATGTATGTGATCCCTTTTTTTAGAAAACCGAGGTTTAGGGAAGTTTGCCAGGCCGAGAAACCAGTAGCGTTTCCCATAAACCAGGTATCACCACTTCTTCGGGCTACACTGGCTGATTCGCCGATCTCTCCTTGTAAAAAATGCGTTTCATCCCAAACGGTAGGTACATTTTTGAAAAATTCAAGGTCGGCGCTATCCTTGTAATCGGCCGATCTCCCGTACCAAAATATGGCCTGAAGTGGATCGAAATAGATAACGGTCAATGCAAGTTGATGCCCCTTGTTAACTTTCAGGTTTTTCGCGAATGTATTCGAGGGATTAGGATAACAAAAGGTAAAATCTGCCGCACCGGCAATAAAGCGGGTATAAGGTAAGGTCATGGTATGAAATGCATCCGGGCTGTTTTCATCGCCACGAATACCTTCCTGGCTTAGGTTGAAAGGGTAGCGGCGGCTTAGGCCGGTAGGTTTATAATGGTCGTGTACGTTTAGTACAAAACCGTAGTCGTTCACCTTTTTCATAGCGGTATCGAGCCATGAGATACCGTTCTGGGTGCCCCCGTCCACAAACCCAAATTTTATGCCGCTGACGCCCCATTGTTTATATAATGGTAAAATGGTATCCAGCTTTGCCTTCAAACCAACATAATTCACGTACAGGATAACGCCAATATTCTTGCTTTTTGCATAAGACAGGATCTGCGGAAGATCCAAACCGGATATAGGTTTCATAGGATCAGAAACCGTTCTGAACTCGGCGCCATACCAACCGGCGTCGAGCATAATATATTGGAAATTCATCTTAACCGCGAAGTCGACACCGTCAAGCGCGTTCTGTGTGTTGATCTGTACCCGGAAAACCTTGCCTGGCTTAATACCCTCCGGCATTTTTCCGGCGGGCGATACTAATTTCAAATTGAGCTGGCTGAACTCATGCAAGCCAACCGCTGAAGTTGCGCAGCTAATCGTACGCCACGGTGTTACGATGCTGTCCTTGAAAGTGACTAAAGTATCTTTATGAACAGCCTGCACTCTGCCCGAGCGATAGATCGTGTCGATATAAAAGGTCATAGCCAGGCTGTTCGGGATACTCCCTTTCACCAGCACACATTTGGTATAATTCCGGTTTTCGGCTTCACCTATCGAGACGTATAAATGGCTATCCGATACTAATGTAGAGGGCAGGTCGGAGGTGCGTGTCAGTTCATTTAGTTTTGTTGGGCTGAAGATCGACTCTTCGTGGTATTGAAAAATTGTAAAGTCATGTGCCAAATTGAATTCTGTATCCTCTTTTTTTAGCTTTACGCGACCCGGAATATTTCTGCAAACATATCTGAATGCGAAGCTTCCGTTATATACCCTGGAGATCAGGTCGAACCGGGCATTACTGCTGTGGCAATGAATAATAAGTTCGTTATAGTTATTTTCTATCGAAGAATTTTCTCCGAGCGGCCACGCAAACGTTTCCTTATGAGTGCCTTTCGTTACACCGTCAATCACTATTCCATCAAAAATGTCCGGGCCATCTGTTTGTAATCCCAATCGCGACCAGTCTGTTACCGCACGTCCGTCAAAATCCATTTTGTATTTCAGCCGACCTGTATTACTTGTTGTGAAACTGATGGCCGTTTTTTTGTCAGGCGATCTTAGTTCGTAACCTGAAGTGGTTTGCGAATAGCTGCAAAAAGTAAGTAATGTAAATAGCGCAATAAAAGATACCGTTATGTAATCAAGGCTTGTAATTCTCATTAGTTAGAGTTTAATCTGTGTTTTATGAATATGCTTTTACTTTATTTAACTATAAAATCAGATCGATGTATCAAATATACTAAACCGGTTCAGTATTGCAATGGCAAAGCTTTGTTAGAAAAAAAATATTTCTTTTTAATTTTTACCGCAGCTGTCGGTGTTTTATAAAGTATTAATAATCAGATTATTGTGTTGTTGGTGATAAGATTGTACAATAAATAGATAAATGGTGCCAATTGAACAGCTATTAGCCTATCGATATTTGTTGTAGGAGCTTCCTACCAATTATTAGCCGAGCACTATTTAGTCGGAACGATTTTTAAAACAATAAAACCATTTGCAACACCGGGGGTTGACGAAACACCCGGGAGTGTTTTGTAATAGCGATTGCTTTGAAAATAGTTTTGCCCGAGTGGGTGTTGTGGGAGGCAAATGTTAGCACCGTTTATTTAAAATACCAATTAACTAAAATCTCATGCTATGAACACAACGTTACACAAAGAAGCTTCCCTGCGATTGGGCAGAGGATGTTTGTTCCTGATCCCCTTTTTACTGGCGTTTTCGGCATCTGCCCTGGCGGATGTGCACGTTGCGCATGTACAAACAGTAACAAACGCGAGCAGTAAGCCCGCCGACCTTACCATTAAAGGCACGGTAGTAGATAGTAAAGGCGCACCGATACCCGGCGCTAATATTAAAGTAAAAAATAGCCCCAACGCCGTAGCGACCAACGCTAATGGCGAGTTTACAATAGTAGCCGCGTCCGGCAGCGATGTGCTGGTAGTTAGCTTCATTGGCTATAAAACACAAGAGGTGCCGGTAAATAACCGGACAAGCATTAAAATTACTTTGGAAGAGTTAAACTCAGAGCTTAACGAAGTAGTGGTTGTAGGTTTCGGTACCCAGAAGAAACGCGACCTTACCGGCGCTATAACCGTGGTAAAATCTGAGGATATCGTCGCGAGGCCTGGCCCCGACCCGATAGAGTCGTTACAGGGGAGGGTAGCCGGTTTGGATATTACCCGTTCATCGGGCCAGGCAGGCGCAGGCGTTAATATACAGTTGCGCGGTAACAGGTCATTGGGTGCCAGCAATGGCATTCCGCTGTTTATTATCGATGGTTTGCCCGGCGACTATTCAAGCCTGAATGCTAATGATATCGAATCGATCGAAGTATTGAAGGACGCTTCATCCACCTCTGTTTACGGTTCAAATGGCGCCAACGGGGTAATTATTATCACCACCAAACAGGGCAAAGCCGGCAAAACGAATATCGATTTTAACTCATACTATGGTTATAACGGTTGGTCGGTTGTGCCTAAAATGATTACTGGCGATGCCTATCTGCAGACCAAACGCGATGCTTACAGTTACGTGTGGGACCCTGTCAATTTGAAATGGACAACCACCGGCGCCATCTGGCAATCACCTGCCGATGATATAAACATTTTTGGTGCAACACGATTGGCATTGTATCAGCAAGGACAGTTTGTTGACTGGCCAAGTGTATTTATGCGAAAAAACCCGGCTACGCAGAACTATAGCCTGGGTGTTTCGGGCGGTACCGACAAAACGAAAGCTTATGTTTCATTTAACTACCAGAACGAGAACGGGCAGTACACCGGTGATGATTACAAAAACTACTCTACAAGCATCCGCGTTGATCATAAAGTAACGAACTGGGTATCAATCGGCGCCAACTTAAAGGGATCTTATGTAGTGAGAAACCGGGCTACTGATAAACTGGAAAACGCGCTTACTACCGATCCGCTTGTGCAGCCTTACAACATTGATGGGAGTTTAAATACCTCGCTTGGGAATAACGTATATAACTTGCTGCTCAACTACCAGCCGGGTGTTTACGCCAATACGGATAACAATACCAAAGTGTTTTTTAATCCGTATGTTGAAATCAGGCCAATAAAAGGTTTGAGCATTTTATCGCGCGCCAGTGGCGAAATGGATTATTCAAACAATTACAGGTTTGATGGTATCGGGTCGGTGGCATACGTGTATAACAATGCAAACATTGCTAAAGCATCCATCACCCAAAATCGTTACCAGGCGCTTCAGTGGGAAAACGTTCTCACCTACAACTTCAAAATAAGGAACGACCATGAGTTTACTTTTACCGGTGCCAGTACCTATTACGATTACCAAACCACAAACACACAACAAACGCAGAGCGGTATAACTTCAAATAATTTTGAGTGGTATACTATGTCAGCCAATGATCCCAACACCAGGGCGTCATCTTCTTATTCGATGTCAAAAAGCTGGGGCTTGGTTGCGCGTTTAAATTACTCTTACAAAAGCAAATATCTTTTCTCGGCCAGTGTTCGCCACGACGGCGCTTCTCAATTGTATTATACCAACCGTTGGGATACTTTCCCTGGCCTGTCTGCGGGTTGGAGGATATCTCAGGAGAGCTTTATGGCCGGAACGAAATCATGGCTTGATGATCTGAAACTTCGCGCAAGCTGGGGCACCACAGGTGCTTCAAGTATCCCTCCTTACAGTTCTGTTTCTAACCTGGAGTCGCTTAATGAGGCATTAGGTGGCACAACACAGGCTATTTACCGTAACACCAAATATCTAACCAACCCCGATCTGCGTTGGGAAAGGTCAACCACCACTAATATCGGTTTAGATGCATCGGTTTTTAACAGCCGCGTTAACCTCTCGTTAGATTACTATAATACAGGTACACCAAATGCAATCTACGCCGTTCAGCTGCCAAGCATTTACGGCACCTACACACCGGGTACTAATTATTTAACCAATATTAATATCGCTTCAACCAATAACAAGGGTGTGGAGTTAACGCTGAACACACGCAATATTGTGAAGAAGGATTTTGAGTGGTCGTCGGCGATTTCTTACTCTTATAACAGGGAAACGGTGCTGAAGATCACTAATGGCACAAACAACGTAGCCAACACCAGGAGCGGCCAGTCTAACATCAATGATGGCAACTATACATTGATGCTTGGTCAGCCGATCAACTCTTTCCGTGATTTTAAATTAGATGGTGTTTGGCAAATTGGCCAGGAGCAGGACGCCCTGGCATTTAACAAACGCCCTGGCGATCTGATGGTTGATGTGCCCGGTTTGGTTCACGTTGCTCCAGGCGTATACACCAAAACAGCTGCCGATGGTTCGGTTACTTATTACTACGGCAATCTTACGCTGGCTAAACAAATCAACCCTGCTTTAACAGCGGCAAACAACTATTACAATTATGGCTCTGCCGATTATCAGCCTGTTGGCCACAACAGCCCGGATTGGTCGTTTGGGTTTCAGAACAATTTCAAGTACAAAAATTTCGATCTGGGCATTTATACCTTTGTGCGCTGGGGGCAAACCATCAGCTATAATATGATGGGCTGGTACCAGCCAAACGGTTTTGCGGCCAATGCAAGCCCTTCAAGAACGTTCCCTGCCAGCTTCGATTACTGGACGCCAACAAACCCGGCAAATGTTTTCCCGGTAATGAACTATCAGGCTAATACTTCAACCATGATCGGTTTCGCGGGTTTAAACTATGTTAACGGCTCATTTATAAAAATTAAAAATATCTCGCTGGGTTATACGCTGCCATCAAACATTGCTAAAAAAATAGCATTGCAGAAACTGCGTATTTACGCTACCGTAACAAACCCGTTGATCATTACAAAAAGTCCACTGTTGAAAGATTACGATCCTGAGATGAACGGTAGTTTAGCTTATCCGCTAACTAAACAAGTGGTAGTGGGCCTTAACGTAACATTGTAAACCAATTAAAAATCCGACAATGAAAACTCCATTTATAAAACGAACTATATTTAAGACAGGCCTGTGTGCGCTGATGCTGTTATTGAGCGTATCATCCTGCAAAAAGCTGGACGAGTTTAATCCGGCCGCTGTATCACCCGAAACCACATTAAATAATTTTGCAGGTTGGAAGGCATATCAAAGCAACTGTTATACCGGCCTTTGGGGGTCGCTGATAGGGATGCAATATGGTTTGGTATCAGAAGTGGGTACCGACCTGTGGACGTTCTCTTACAACAACCATAACCAATACAAAGATATTATGGCCTACGAGGGTTTCACTACCAACTCGGGTATTATCAAAAACGTTTGGGATTTTGCCTGGGGTTCGGTTAACGACTGTAACGAGACCATCCAGCTTGCACCCCTGCTAACAGACGCCGCAGCTAACGCCGCCGATATCAAAGTACTGGTAGCCGAGGCAAAATGCTTAAGGGCTTACTATTATTCGGTGTTAGTTGCACAGTTTGGCAGCGTTCCGCTAATTGTAACCGACGATCCGGTAAAAACCCTGGCTCCGGTACGTACGCCCGTTGCGCAAATCTACGCGCAGATCATCTCCGATCTCACTGCCGCAGCTGCGGATTTGCCGATACTACCCTATCAAAATAATGCTGCACGTGTAACCAAAAAAGCTGCATTGGGTCTGCTTGCGCGTGCTTATGCACAGGGTGCCGGCGAAGGCTTGAGCGAAAATGGAAAATCATACTGGCAGCGTGCTAAGGAGGTTGCCGACGACCTGATCACCAATAAAGGATCGTACAATGCTAATATGTATACCGATTTTGCCCAGGTTTTTGCTTCGGCCAATAACCGCAACAATGCCGAGTCGCTGTTTACTGCATACGGCTTAAACCCTTACGATCCATCTTACGATGTGTTTACCGGTAACTCCAAACCCAATATTTACCTGCATTATTATCCAAAACTGGATGACGCATTCACCGCTGGTACTGATCTGTTTAAAAGGAGCGTAAACTCAAATACATCCAACGGTTATTACGGCCGTTTAAACCAGCAATTTGTAGCGCCTACCAAATACCTTATCAATTGCTTTAACGCCACTTACGATAAACGCTGGGAAAACACCTTCGTAACCGCATTTGCAAATTATTCGGGCGTACAGGCCATCACAAGCCTGGGCAGTGGCGCACCAAGCCCTGCAAACGTTACTTATGCTGCTGCACAGGTTACACTTACTGCTGCAATGTGTACCAAATACGGTATCGACGCCTCGCATGTAGGTCAAATTATCTATCCGTATGCCGATGTTAACGCTAAAAATGCTTCGGCAAATGCTACCTGGCAGTACATTCCATCAATTTGGACTAAAGGCGATCACACGGGCAATATTTCGGCTTTGCAAACCGTAGCTAACGCCAACGTGCACCCTTATCCGCTGGCCCAGGATGAAGACCGTTTTTTTGTATATTTGAGTAAAACCCCGCTTACCGCCGCAGATAAAGCAACCCGCAGGTACGTCACTATCAATATCGACGATTTGTTTGATCCGTCGGACGCTACAGGCAGTACCTACAAAGCAGTTACCGCATCTAATGGTTTGCCGAACATCAATCTTGCCAACTTATTTCCGGCTATGATGAAGTTCAATCATAATTTTGATGGTGGATGGCTGGGCGGTAACTTCCAGCAAAAACTGGGTAATATCATGATTATGCGTATGGCTGAGGTTTACCTGATCGACGCTGAGGCCACTTTACATACCGGCGGTAGCGGCGGCGCTGCTGCTCAATATCTAAATGTATTAAGGCAGCGTGCATGCAGAAATGCCGCCGACTTCAATACAACTACCGGGATGATGTTAACCACAGCTACTATGAACGATGTTTTTGACGAATATGCCCGCGAATTGTGCGGCGAATATAGCCGCTGGGCGCTTTTAAAACGTGAGAAAGCATTTGAGACACGGTTAGCCACATACAATGCAACCGCTGCTGCAAACTTTAACCCAGCCGTACACTATAATCGTCCTATTCCTTTCAGCTTTCTGAGTCAGATCACTAATGGGTCTGAATTTGGCACTAACGGATATTAAAACACGAATGAAGATCATCAGAATCACATTCAGGTGATTGGTTTACCCTGAATATGGTTCATATTTTATACCGCCCTGCAACATGCAGGGCGGTCTTTTTTTGCGCTTGTAAGCGCAGTAGCCAGGTCTCCGTTTTTTCAAAAGAACAGAAATAAAGGCTATTTGACGACTTTTTTCACTCTCACCGCGCTTAAACCTTTCGGTCCGTTCTCGGTTTCAAATGTAACCTGGTCACCTTCGGTTATCGCTTCTTGCATGGCTTTGATATGTACAAATACGCTTTCCTGTGTTAAAGAGTCCTGGATAAATCCAAACCCCTTGCTTTCGTTGAAAAAGGTGACCGTCCCTTTACGGAAAGGATCGGCCGGGGCCTGAGCTTCCTGTTTAGGTATAGAGATCTGGATCTCTTCGGCGATGATCTTTTTCCGCTTGTTTGGATCAGGAGGTACAGAGGTAATGTTGCCATCATCATCAATATAGGCCATCATCGCTTCCAGGCCTTTCCCTTTGTCCGAATTAGCCTTCCGATCCTCTGCTTTTTCTTTTTTGTCCTGCTGTTTTTTTGATTTTTTCTTCTCTCTTTCTTTTTTGCTGAATGTTTCTACCGGTTTTCCCATGATGGAATATACACAAATTATTTGAATATATGCACAGTAAATTTGATGAAGGCAAGATTACCGGTTGTTAAATATTATTTCTGCCGCGTTGGAATTTGAGATACAATAATTTTATACCGAGTTTATTTGGCAATACGCTTATTATCAATTATTTAAACTGAAGTGGTCTTTGCAAATTTCTCACATTTAAATCGCGCTTTCCCGATCACTTACTACTGATGTTTATTGAAAACTTAGCTCCAAAAAACAAAAACTCCGCTTACAGAATGAAAATTGGGTGTTCTAATTTGTTAAAAAATGTTAAAGTTTTTTGAAAATTTTATTCTGCTTTTTTTATTTGAACCATCATTTAAATACATAAACCAAACATCGTACAGGCATTTTTTGAAAGCTATTATCTTTAAATTTTAGTTGTTAGATCATGTTATCCAAATTTTCAATTACTCGTTTTAGCGTATCGCACAAGTTTACATTTCTCTTCTCCTTGTTTTTAGTTTCCCAGCTGGTGTTACGAGCCCAGCAGCCAGTTACAGGGGCATCCGGTAAGTCCGGTTTTACAGCAAAATTGATCAATATCGAAGCAGCGGCAAACGAAACATTTCGTTACACCACAACATTGCACAATGGTTCGGGCAATGCACGTGTTTACGAAATGAAAGCCAATTTGCCGGCTGGTTGGATGATCAGCTATAAGGTAGACGGCAGCCAGGTTACTTCGATAAACATGGATGCCGGCAAAACACAGGATATCGCTATCGAAATCAATGCCACAGCCAGCGCTGATCCTAAAAAGTATACGATCCCGATAAAGGCAGTATCGAACTCTGATACCTTATCGCTAAATCTGGAAGCTGTGGTAAAAGGTTCGTACAGTATGACGCTAACTACACCTACAGGCAGATTAAGCGACGAAGTAACTTCCGGTGGTCAAAAGCAACTACAATTGGTAATCAAAAACTCAGGCACGCTACCATTAAATGACCTCCAGATCTCATCTCAGTTACCAACCAATTGGGAATCTTCCTTTGAGCCCTCAAAAATCAAGCAATTAGAGCCTGGAAAAACTATAGATGTAACGGCTACCTTAAAGGTGCCCGATAAGACTATTGCCGGCGATTATGCTGCTAATTTTACCGCTACAAACAGCAACACTAATTCGCAGATTGCTTTCCGGCTGATGGTAAAAACGTCTTTACTTTCCGGCTGGATCGGCGTAATAGTCATGTTATTGGCTATAAGCATCGTATACTACCTCATTCGTAAATATGGCAGAAGATAAAGTATCCATTCCGGTTTTTACAAATGAAAGATCCAATTATACAACTTAAGGGGTTAACCAAACAATATGGTTGTCTTAAAGCGGTCGATGATCTGAACCTTGATGTCTATAAAGGCGAGATCTTCGGATTGCTGGGGCCTAACGGCGCGGGTAAAACCACAACCATATTGATGATGCTCGGACTTACTGATCCAACAAGCGGTACCGCCTGCGTTTGTGGGCATAACGCTACCAGCAGTCCAATTAAGGTTAAGAAAAAAGTAGGTTATATGCCCGACAGTGTTGGTTTTTACGACAACATGACAGCATTAGAAAACCTGATATACATCGGCAGGTTGAACGGGGTACCCGAAAATGAACTCCAAACACGCGCGGCCGGGGTGCTCGAAATTGTGGGCCTTGCTGCAGACAAGCATAAAAAGACCTCGGCTTTCTCCCGCGGCATGAAACAACGACTGGGCCTGGCCGATGTGCTGATCAAAAATCCCGACGTAATCATTTTAGACGAGCCAACACTTGGTATCGACCCTACCGGGGTAAGAGATTTTTTAGCATTAATAAAACAGTTAAGCCAAAAACAAGGACTTACCGTTTTGCTCTCTTCGCATCATTTGCATCATGTGCAGCAAGTGTGCGATAGGGTCGGGATCTTCGTTAATGGCAAATTGTTGGCACAGGGCGATATAGGGGCGCTATCCGGCCAACTGTTTGGCACAGACGGCCACATTACATCCATCACGGTAAAACAGGCAATTACGCAGCCCTGGCTGCTTGAGCCCGAACTGAAACAATGGGAAGCCATCAAGCAGATTACCATCAATAAAAACGAGCTTGAATTTACATGCAGCCGCGATATCACTCCCTCATTGGTCCGCCTTTTTGTCGAAAAAGAATATGATGTTATCGGCGTACATCAAAAAAATTATGGCCTGGATGATATCTATCAAAAATACTTCGAATCCAATAGAACTGAAATATAAGCTATGAAAAGTCAATCTGATGACACAAGACCTTTTAGCGTCATGGTTCACAAAGAAATAGCGGATCATATACGCAGCTGGCGTTTTGCCATACTTATTGCGTTGATCGTACTTACTTTTATTGCCTCCATGTATGTATCATTGGCCAACATAAAATCGGCTATAGGTAATACAAACGACCCGGATCATGTTTTTTTATACCTGAAACTATTAACCACTACCGACAATTCTATCCCCCCGTTTCATGTATTTCTGAGTTTTCTGGCACCCTTGCTGGGCATCAGTTTAGGCTTTGACGCGATCAATTCGGAGCAAAATAGCGGCACGTTAACCAGGTTAATGGCGCAACCTATTTACAGGGATAATCTTTTGCTGGCTAAGTTTGTGAGCGCCCTGGTGATTGTGAGCGGTTTATTTCTAGCATTGGCTTTGCTGATGATAGGCGGGGGACTGGTGTTAACAGGAGTACGCATGGAGCCGCAGGAACTGATCCGGATATTCGGGTTCATTGTAATAACTATTGCCTACGTAGCTTTTTGGTTAAGCTTATCTATCATGCTGTCAATTTTGTTTAAACAAGCAGCAACTTCCGCTCTTACGGCGATAGGTATTTGGTTGTTCTTTACCATATTTTACCAGATCGTGATCAACGTCGTTGTAAAGTCTTTTTTACCCGATCCCGCTTTACTTTCCCAGGCTCAGGTGATCTATTATAACGATCTTATTTTAAACCTGCTACGAGTTGCTCCAAACCAGCTTTACTCGGATGCTATCACCACCTTGCTGATGCCATCTGTACGCAGTCTCGGTCCTGTAACTATGGAGCAGATGGCCGGCGCCATACCGTCTCCGCTGCCTTTTAAAGAGAGTGTGATGATCGTTTGGCCACAAGTAAGTGGTTTAATAGCATCAACAGTGGGCTGTTTTGCGCTTGCCTATTTTCTTTTTATGCGTCGTGAAATACGTAGTTGATAAAAAGGATGATGCTCTAAGTGAATACCCCCGGTCGGAAGTTTGCCGGGTGCGTTAAAAGTCAATTACCTGCCCTGCTTGTAAGCTGAGCCAGGTAATTGCGAAAAAAAAATGAAAAGATGAGATATACAGGTAACCGACGTTTCTAAAAACCTCCTAGTTCAAACTTTTTACGTTATCCTTTACCCGTGCCATCAATTCATTTTCAATAGCTTCGTATTGTTTGTACTGGCTGGCGGTAAAATGAACGGTGAACTTTGATATTATATCTCGCTGTCGCGGATAACCTTTAAAAAAGCATCGCGATAAGTTTCGCCTATCGGGATAGCGCGCTCGCCGATGTAAACCTGGTTGCCATCTACCATCCTGATCTTATCTATCGATACGATGTACGATTTGTGGATGCGGTAGAAAGGTGGCTGCGGTAGTTGCGTTTCCAGGTCGCGCAGGGTTTGGTAAGTCACAAGGCGCTGTTCTGTAGTAAACAGCGATACATAGTTTTTTAAACCCTCAATGTATAAAATATCATCATAATTCACCTTCAGAAATTTATTCTTGCTTTCGCCTTTGATGAAAATATAATCGGTTGTATTAGGGGTAGCTGGCGAGTTAATTTCTGGTGCCGGCACTACGGGCATAGTTGCCATTGGTGTTGAGGTCGACAATATTTTATGCGCTTTGTTCGCCGCTTTTAAAAACCTGTCGAACGCGATGGGTTTTACCAGGTAATCAATCACATCGTGTTCGTAGCCCTCAAGCGCGTATTCGGGGTAGGCGGTTGTTAAAATAACCTTGCATTTGTTATCGCACAGTTTTAAAAATTGTATCCCGGTAAGCTCGGGCATTTGGATATCTAAAAATACCAGGTCGATACCGCCGTGCATTACCTGTGTCAGCGCATCAACAGCGCTTTTGGTAGTGCCCACCAGTTGTAAAAAAGGCACTTTGCCAATATAATCGGCAATTATTTTTGAGGCATATGCTTCATCATCAACGGCAAGGCAGCGTATCATTCTATATTTAAAGGTTTTGCAGGTGCAATATAACAGTTAAACAGGCTCATATATTGATCACCAGGGTGCTTTTATAGGTTTGGCCATTGTTACTGATCAGTAATTCGTGCTTATCGGGGTAGATCAGTTCCAGCCGGCGGCGTATATTGGCAAGCCCAACCCCGGTCGAATGATCTTTTTGATGGCGGTTGATCTGGTTACTTACAACAAAGCTTAACCGGTTGGCGGTTACGGTAAGATTAATTTTAATGGGATGGCCGGCATCATCAACAATGCCGTGTTTAAATGCATTTTCGACAAAAGGTACCAAAACTAAAGCAGCAACACGCTTACCGGCAATATCGCCATCTGTTTTAAAATCGACGAAAAACTCATCTTCAAAACGGAGTTGGTAAATGCTGATGTAATTTTCGATATAAGCTACCTCCTTCTGCAGGTCAACATAACCATCCGGACTTTCGGCCAGCATATATTGCATCAGTTGCGAAAGCTTGATCACCGCGTTACCCAGCTTTTCTGAAACAGGGTAGGCCTGCGAATAAATGTAATTAAGCGTGTTGTATAAAAAATGCGGGTTGATCTGGTTTTTTAAGAACGACAGTTCCGCCTGCGTTTTTGCTTCGCGCAGCGATTTGTTTTCCTGTTCTTTGTGCAGGGCATCAAAACTGCTGTAAACAGCCGCGCTCAAAACCAGGCCCGATGTTCCCCAATAAATATTATCCAAAATGTAGTAAGTGAGCGGAGTGCCTTCGTTGTAGTTATGCCTGTGAAAAAAATACCAGAAAGCCACTTCTTCAACCAGGTAACGTACAGCAATAAAACAGGTCAGGCCCACCAGTATGCCGCCAATTAACTGCGGTATTTTTCCTTTATTTAAAAATTGAGGATATACCCATAAATAGCAAACGTAAAACTCTATCATTTGCACAACGGTGTGCGAATAAGTAAAGAGCGGAAAATGGCTCTGTGTCGCTTCAAAACATTGCCCCACTATCAGGTAAAGCCAGTAAAGTGCCCAGCCGATGATATGGTAATAGATCTCCTTTTTCTTCATGGTGCTATAAAGCTAAGTCAAAAGTGCCGTTCCGGTCAAAAATTTATCCCAACACCCTGTTTTGTTATGCCAACGCCACAAACGCAGGTTTTTTGTGCTTACACCGGTTTGGGATAATTTTCCGGGCGGTTGGTATCATATTATTTATTGGCCGGGTATGTCGCCGCATTTTTGGATCATAATTAAAACCACGTATCATGAAAAATCTGATCAGCCATTTATTAGTCCTGTTCATCACCGGTACAGCCCTTGGCCAGAGCGGCGGCATCAGCGGCAAAATAACCGACAATACCCGGCAACCCTTAACCGGCGCCACGGTAATATTGCTGCATTTACCCGATTCTGCCAAAGCAGGCGCCCTGGCTGCAGACATTAACGGTTCGTACCTGTTTAATAAGGTAGCCAATGGTAAATATGTGATCAAGGCCGCGATGCTGGGTTTTACCACCACCTATAGTAAGCCGGTTGATTTCAAGGGTGCTGATATCACTTTAGCCACAATAACCCTTACCGATCATACCAGCAAATTAACTGAAGTTGCGATCACATCAACGCTCCCGGTGCTGGAGCAAAAAGCCGATAGGCTGGTAGTTAACGTCGAAAAAATGAATACCGCCGGCGATAATGCTTTAGAAATACTGAAAAAAGCGCCGGGAGTGCGGCTGGATAAAGATGATAATATCCTGTTTCATGGTAACGGCGGTGTTAACGTGATGATTGATGGTAAAATGACCTATATGAGCAGCACCGAGCTCAGTAATTACTTAAAAACCTTACCCGCCAATACAGTTAGTAAAATTGAACTGATGGCTAACCCGCCTTCAAACTTTGATGCCGCAGGTACAGCGGGCGTTATCAATATTATTTTGAAGCGAAATAAAACATTAGGATTAAACGGTACGGCCACTGCCTCTGCGGGCTACGGCAAATACGAAAAAGCATCGGCGGGCTTAAATCTTAACTATAACATCGATAAGGTAAGTTTATTTACACGCGCTAATTTTGGGCACTATAATTCGTTCAACAGGTTAACCATCAACCGCACCATTGCCGACGAACAATATAACCAGGTTAATTACTGGCACCCGGTTACCAACGCTACCGATGTTACCTTTGGTGCCGACTATTTCGTTAACAAACGCAGCACCGTTGGTATACTGTTAAAAGGCTATATCTCGCCCGAGGAAACAGTTGCCACCAGTAATTCGGTTACGCTAAATGCGGCTCAAAATACTATTGGCAGTGTGCAGATGGATAATCCGCAAAGCAACCACTATCATAAATACAATGCCAACCTCAACTATAAACTGAATATCGATAGTAACGGCCATAGCTTAAATTTTGATGCTGACTATATTACCAGTAACAGCACCCGCGCTGAGAGCTTTGCCAATAACTATTTTTTTGCCGATGGCAGTGCAAATGGCAACCCTATTTTAGAACGAAACAACACCCAGATAGGCTATGATATTTATGCCTTAAAGATGGACTATGTTAAACCTTTAGGCAAAACCATGAAGTTTGAAACCGGCTGGAAAAGCAGCTGGGTTAATACCCGCAGCAGCGGCCGTTTCGATTCGCTTAAAACTGCGGGCTGGATACCCGATACCCGCCGCAGCAATAACTTTAATTATGATGAGAATATCAATGCTGCGTACACCAGCCTGAGCAAAACTATCGGGAGTTTAGAGCTAAAAGCAGGTTTACGTGCCGAGCAAACCAACTCAACCCTAAACTCGGCAACCACAGGCGATAACGTAAAACGCAGCTACTGGCAGTTATTCCCAACAGCTTTTGCCTCATGGAAAATCACACCCGATAACCAGGTTAACGCGTCGTTCAGTCAGCGTATCTCGCGCCCTTCGTACAGTAGCCTAAATCCGTTTATTTCCTACTCAGACCCGTATACCGCCCGCCAGGGTAACCCGTACCTGCAGCCATCTATCTCACAATCTATAGGTTTGAGTTATGCCCATAAAAATTTTCAGATCATCAGTGTTAATTACCTGCATGCAACAGATATTATTTCCTCTGTAATTTATCAGAACGATCAAACCAAATTGAGCACTTCTATTAACGAAAACCTGGGCGAGGCCAACAGCCTGAGCGCATCATCGGCCGGGAGCTTTAATATTGTTAAACAATGGTGGGGCGTTGATGCCAACCTGGAGGTTGATTATAACAGCATTAATACCCTGGTGCAAAATCAACCGTACAAAAGCTCGCGTATTGCCTGGAGCGTTAACGCCGATCAGAATTTTATGCTGCCTAAAAACTATAAGCTGCAGCTATCTTCGTACTATAGCTCGCCCGATGTTGACGGGCTGTACCATACGCGATCAAACTACCAGATCGACCTTGGCGCTACCAAAACATTCTGGAACAAAAATGGAACGATCAGCATAAAATACCGCGATATTTTTGATAGCAGCCGCTTCCGCAGTGTGTTACAGTATAACAATGTAAACACCACCTGGCAAAACCAGTGGGAGAGCCGCCGTATCAGCGTAAGCTTTACTTATAAATTTGGTAACATGAAAATTAAAACCGCGCGCGACCGTACTACAGGTGCCGGTAGCGAAGAACGCCGCATGTAATATTGAATGTTTGGCTGCATGGTGAAACCTTTTTAAAAATAAACGAAAATATTTATCCGAATATGAAAATATATTTCTATGAAACTAATTGTCAATCAGTGCAATACAAGTATAAAATCTTCGTTTGTTCTTTATCTAAACGCGAGTTAAAATACACATATACCAAGTAAGGTATTACTATCCTAATTATTAAAAAGCTTTTCTTCAATTCGTTCTTTATAAGGTCAGTTAATTAATGAATGAAAACAGCCCCGCTAGAAGACGGGTGCTGTTTTTCTGTTTACAGATCTTAGTGTAACAACCACAGCTGACTATAATCTAACCTTTATAACCCGAAACTTATGAAGGCTTTGCGCTTAGTTATAGCTATTACTTTTGTTGCATTCTCCGCATCGGCCCAGCCAAACAACTTCGGCGATTTTTCTAAAACATTTGTAAGCGGCTACAAATCATTAAACCTGCCGCAATTGGAATTGAGTTATGTGGCCAACCTGCAACACATAGGCTCGGCAGAGCAGATTCAAAAACAGTTTGATTTTTTTAGTGCGACAAAAAGGGAACTCTCGGCCTATAATCCAGCACAATTAACATCAGCACAAAAGACAGATTATCAACTCATAGCTTACGAAGCAGGCCTAAACCTGCAAAGGCTCGCGCTCGAACAAAAGTGGGTACAATACCACGTAAAAACCATACCCGATAGCGGAATTATTCACGTTCCGGATGGTAAGCAATGGTACGCTTATATGTTAAACCGCTGGGTGAATGATAAAGTAAACCCGGATGAGATCTTTCAATTTGGCCTTGCCGAAGTAAAGCGCGTTCAGGGCCATATCGAAACTATCCGTGAACAAACCGGATTGAGCGAAGATGCTTTTTACAAACATTTAAATGATCCGTCGTTCTTTGTTTCGGACCAGCCTTCCATACAGCAGGCATTTGAACACAACAAAGAGGTGATCTATGCCAACCTCGATAAGCTTTTTAGTATAAGCGATATCGCACCTTTAAAAATTGAAAAAGGGACCAATGTGGCCCTGGTGCAAACCCCGGGTTATTATAACAACAATACGTTTTACTATAACCTGTTTGATAAACCTTACAATAGGCGCCAGTTCGACTGGTTGTTTATTCACGAGGCCGTTCCGGGTCATCACTATCAAAACTGTATCGTGGCGCAAACCAAAGTATCGGATGTGCAACAGTTGTTTTTTTATATAGGTTTTGCCGAAGGCTGGGGTGCTTACGCCGAAGAACTGGGTAAAGAACTTGGTCTGTATCAAACGCCTTACGACGAGTTAGGCAAATGGGAGTGGGATATTGTGCGCTCGGTGCGTGTGCCGCTTGATGTAGGGATTAATTATTACGGCTGGACGGATGCCCAGGCGCTCGATTTTTGGAAAAAAAATATTCGCGGCCAGGATGATATCGCCATGCGCGAGATCCAGCGGGTTAAACGCTGGCCGGCGCAAGTAGTTACCTATAAATACGGTGCTTTACAAATACTGCATTGGAAACAGGAGCTGCAAAAAAAGCAAGGGAAGGACTTTAATATCAAAGATTTTCACGACCGTGTGCTGAATCATGGCTCGCTGCCGCTGTTTATGGTAAAGGAGAATGTGTTTAAAGGTTAAAAACAGGCAGACAGCCCAAAGCCATCGGCCTGTGCCGGCGCGCTTAATCGGCGGCTCTGTCAATTCGCTTCATCATTGGTGGACGTTGGCCCGGATAACGGCGGTCCATCAACACCATACCTAAAATCCGTCCGTAGGGGTCGCGCTCAATAACGCCCGTTACCTGGGTGTTATCAAAATAAAACCAATCGATACCGCAAGGGGTAAGCGGCAATTTTGGGCCGCTGCCATGCTGGTAAAATAGCTTATGGTTTGTTAGGACGATAGTGCGTACGCCTGTGCTATCGGCGTAGTTTCCGGTATAGACTTTCAGGCTATCGTCACTCAAATCAATAGCATGTATGCTGTATGGTTTGCCAATAATGTTTGCAGCCAGTTCGTCGGTAATAAAATCGATCAGGGCGCTGCGTTGATTGGCAAACAGGGCTATGTAGATATCTTCTTTGGGCATGTAAATGGCATCGGTAACATAGCCTACCGCAACACCGCCATGTTCAACTATAGGGCTGCCTTGTATATGGCCGCCGGTTTGCCAACCGTAACCATAGTTTATCTCTTTACCGTTATTGAGTTTAAATGATGTCCAGGCTTTATCCAGTGTTTCTTTTTTTACCAGCCTGCCCGCAACCAAGGCCTGGTTCCATAACAGCAGATCGTGCGTAGTTGACAGCAAAGCGCCTGCCGCCGATGCCGAGCCACCCTGTGGCAGTACATTGCGAAAAACGTGTCCACGAGGCAGGTATGATGGTACCCTTCCGGGGATGACCGCACGGTCGTCCTGGTAATACGTATGCGCCATTCCTAATGGGATTAGGATATTTTTTTTAAGATAATCGGCATAAGCTATGCCCGATACCTGCTCGATAATGTAACCCAATATCACATACTCGGAGTTGGCGTAAAAATATTTAGAGCCCGGCTTAAAGGATAATGGTTTGGCCTGGTAAACCTTAATCACATTAATTACCGGCCCGTCGGGAATAGGCTGATCGGCTATGCCCGAGGTATGGCTCAGCAGGTTTTCAATAGTGATCGGCTGCCAGCTTTCGGGGCAATCGGCAATATATTTACTGATGGGGTCGGTAACGTTCAGTTTGCCCTGCTCCATCAGCTGAAGTATGCAAATGGCGGTGAATTGCTTGGTCATAGAACCGATCCCGAAAACCATATCGGGCTGCATTTTAACGTTAAGTTCCAGATTTGCCATACCAAAGGCATGCTCGTAAACTATTTTTCCGTGCTGCGCGATGATGGCCGTTCCTCCCGGCTCATCGGGCTTAAAACGCGAGTCGATGATCTGATCGAGCACCGCCGTATTAGCCGTTTGTGAAAATACATACGTCGCGAAAAACAGCATTAATAGTGTTTGAAGTGTTTTTTTCATTGTTTTAAGTAATTTTTTAACGATTAATAAGAAATTATTCTTATGTTTATTGCGCTGATGGCCAGTTATCTGCAGGCAATACTAAATAAAAATTTGGAACATAAGAAATTATTCTTATGTTTGTTTTATGAAATCAGCTAAACCAGATAAATCAGCATTGTCCGAACCAACAAAATCCGAACTGGAGATATTACAGGTGTTATGGCAGTTCGGCCCGTCGACCGCCCGGTTTGTTAACGACCAGATCAACCAGGAGAAACGCCCGGTAATTTATATGTCGACCCTGAAGCTGATGCAGATCATGATAGAGAAGGGCTTGCTGAAAAAGGACGATAGCCAGATGACGCATATTTACCGTGCCGCGGTTGAGGAAAATAAAACCAAAGGCGCCTTGCTGGATAAGGTTGTCGACAACCTGTTCAATGGTTCGGCGGGTAGTTTAATGATGCAATTATTAGGTAATAAAAAACTCTCGGCCGAAGAGATGGCCGAGTTTGAAGAACTGATCAAGAAGATAGACCAAAAATAGAAAGCCATGAAAACAACATTTTTTAGCTCCTATGTCTCTGAGCAAACCATCAGGGCCATCTGCTGGACGTTGATCCACTCGCTTTGGATAGGTGTTATAGCCGCCGCGCTTGCCGGGGTAGTTATTGCCGCTACAAAAAAGGCGCCGGCCAGCTTACGCTACCGCTTGCTTTGCGGTATTTTAATGTTGTTTGTTTTGGCAACCGGACTCACGCTTTTTATCGAGCTGGGCAAACCTGTAAATACCGCCACGGTAATTACTTTGAGCAGTAATGTGGCCGGGCAAACTATTATTAGCACTACTAATGCCTATGTAACGATAGACGGCTTTGATTACACCCGTGCTATTAGTTTTTTTGATCAATATTCGACCTGGATATTTGCGGCCTGGCTGCTGTGCTTCGTATTTAAAAGTGCTAAGCTTACCCGCGAATTGCTTTATGTTAAACGCGTGCGGCGTGTAGGTGTGATGGATATTGGCGCAGAATGGAGGGATAAAGTGGTGGCTTTAGGCCAAAAGCTGGGTATGGTGCGTGGCGTGGGTATTAAAGAGTCGAAACTGATTAACGTACCTGTGACCGTAGGTTATTTAAAGCCGGTGATCTTGTTACCGGCCGGGATGATATTGCAGCTTTCGCCGGAACAGATCGAATCGGTGATATATCACGAACTGGCGCATATTTTACGTCGTGATTATTTGGTGAATATTATGCAAAGTGTGGTCGAAACGGTATTCTTTTTTAACCCCGCCGTGTGGTGGATCTCGGCATTGATCCGCGAAGAGCGCGAAACCTGTTGCGATGATATCGTACTGGCGCATGTGCCACAAAAACGCAGTTACCTCGAAGCCTTAATGATCTTCCAGGAATATGAAAGCGACAGATCCTCGTATGCGATGGCTTTGAGCCTGCGCAAAAATCAGTTGATGAAGCGCCTGCGCCGTATGGTTAGCCACGAAAATCAAAAACTAAGCGCTGCCGAAAAGATCGTATTATTATCGGGTATGGTGTTCTTGTTGCTTTTTACCTTTGTACCAAAGGCCCAATCAGAAGTTAAACATGGCGCAAATTTTATAAAAAGGCAGGTAATGGCTGTTGTTGGCAATATCACACCACATCACGTATTACCTCCGCCGCCCGCAGGTAAAAAGGCACACGCCCCAAAGTTACACATCGATACATTAAAGAAGTCCGAATTTATTGGGCAACTAACCGATACCTTACCCAAACTGGTGCGCGTACAGTTCAACAAAACAAACGCCGACAGCCTGAACCGGGAGGTGAATGTAACAGATGATGCCAACAATCACTATTATTTTAAGATCGAGAACAAAAAATTGGTAGCGTTTACTATTAATGGCTTAGTGATACCCCCTGCAGAGTTTGGCCATTACCAGCCGCTGCTAAACCGTATTAATCAAATGATCGCCCAAGCACACGACAATAAGTACGAACATATAAAAGATGAAATGCAAAAGTCGGCAGATTACCGGGCACGCGACCTTGCGGACTTAAAAGCTTCCCGCGATCGCAAAGAAGACAACAGCATACAACGGTCGGACGATGAACGCGCCCGCGAACATGCAGACCGGGAAGTCGCCCGGAATAGGAAAGACGAGAATAGAACGAAAAGAGACGGTGAGCGCACCCGCGAACGTGCAAAACAAAACGCCGACCGGGAGAGGAAAGATGAAAACAGAGCACGAAGATCGGACGATGAGCGCACCCGTGAACGTGAAAACCAAAAAACCGACCGGGAAAGGAAAGATGCAGATACCGTTCGTAAGCACGTCGGCAAGTTTAAAGTTGCCACCCAAAACAAAGAGGTATATGCCAAAAATTATGAAGCAGGAGATACGAAAACGAGCTACCTGAAACTTACAGACGGCGATTCGGGCCGGAGCCTTGAATTGGAGTCGGTACATCCAAAGAAAAAGAGGATTGCCGATGCTGCCGAAAAGCAAGATCCTCAAACAGGGGATGTGGTGCCGCAAAAAAACTACGGTAAGTCATTTTTATATAGTGACGATGCTGCCCCGAAAAAGAAAGCGCACTACATGGATATATCTGCCGACCAGCAACGGGTACGAGGTGTGATAGCCACCCTGGTTCAAGAGAAAGTGATCTCTGATGCATCAGCGGTAGACTGGTTTGGCCTGAGCGATGATGAATTGATTGTGAATGGAACCAAACAGCCGGAAGCCCTGCATCAAAGGCTAAAAACCGAATACGGCGTTAAGCCTCATAATGGGTTGTATTACGGCCCGGTAAAAATGAATGGTACCGGGGTGTTTCTGGATAAGCAGGATCTAAGCAGGTAATCAGTAAAAAAGACAAAAGCTCTTTAGGTTACACTAAAGGGCTTTTGTTGGGTACGTTGCAAAACCTGATAACACTGAACAAATTCGTAAACAGTTAAGAGAAAGCCATCTTAGTAATGGTGCCGACTATGCCGGTTGGGTTTTTTGTAAAGTGAAGCCTGTTAAAACCTGGTGACGGCGAATTGTGGGTCGAGTTGATAAATGTCTTCTCGTGATACGATACCAGATTTTTGTTTTCTATCGAACTGGTTGCAATGAGCAATAATTGGGGGGAAACCCATTGCTTTTTTTCTTTCGGGATGTGTTCCATGCCGGCAATTTACGCAAAAAACAGCAGTAATTATCCCACGGGGCTATAAAAAGCCCTTGTGTTAAGCGCTTAAAGAGCAAAAAACTATCTTTTTATAGATTGGTTTTTAGCCCACTCTTTAGCACAATGCGCACCCAATGCAACGGCTGCATGTTCATCTGCACCATGGTAAAGTAATAACGCATTGGCTATCTCAACGGCTTTGTTCCTGATCTTAGCAGGCAATTTTTTGTACGATGGCGGATACTCGCCCCTGATCCATGGCATAGTGTTAGGTTTTTTAATAATTGGTTAAAATAGGTTTGGTTTAATAACCGGTATTACTAAGGTAACTAACTGCTTTTGAATAAGCAAGCCATTGAGGGAGGAATATTAACAGTGCATCAAAAGCACAGCAACCTGCAAAATGATGTTGCCATAAACACCTGCCAGCACATCATCAAGCATCACACCGGTGCCGCCGGGAAGATCTTCGAGTTTGCGGATGCCCAGGGGTTTTACCATATCAAAAAAGCGGAACAAAATAAAGCCTGCCAGCAACAACCACGCGTTGTGCGGTATCCAGATCATGGTAACGAGCATGCCGGCTACTTCATCGATCACTACACGATAGCTGTCTTTTCCCCAAAAGGGCTCAACTTTATCGCCAAGCCATATCCCCAAAAGGGTGATCAAAATAGTAATGGCGATAAAGATCCAGTTGTTTTGCCCGGCTTGCGTTGGCCATAGCAGCCAAACGAGCCCGCAGGTAACAGCCGCGGCGATGGTACCGCCGCCTTTGATATAACCGATGCCGAACCAGGTGGCGAGGAGTTTAATCATTGTAGTTTTTATGGTTATTTAAATTGTTTCTCAATTCCCTTTAAGGGGTATCTGTTTATAGAAACAATCCATATATAGTAACCCGTAGGGTTTATCCTGAATATGCAGGTTGCGGGTAGCCCCCGCCGGGGCAAAATGGCTATTGATGTTTTTCTACAAACAGGTAGTCCCTAAAGGGACATATCTCGATGTTCAATAAATACGTATGCACACAGACGGGTTTTTTATTACTGTTGATCCAGCACATCTTCCGCTTCTTCCGCAATCTCAGGCTTAATAATATTTCTTTTCGGGAAGTTGAAGAGCAACGAACTTAGCACCGGTAAAACAAAAATTGCTACGGTAAATACCGATACGAAGATGTCAGCCTTTTCGCCGCTCATGGCTTTGGTTACGTCGCTATCCGGGTAAAAGTGCATGTACAGCGAGAATGTAAGTTTAATACCAAGCACGCCGATCACGATAAAGGCGATAGTTTCTAAAAAAGTAAACTTCTCCATCAGCTTAACAAAAGCCTGCGCTACAAAACGCATAGCCAGTATACCGATGAACACGCCTGTATAAATTAAAAATACATGGTCGGTAAAAGCAACTGCAGCGAAAACGTTATCGATAGAGAAGGCAAGGTCCATAATCTCCACCAACACCACGGTTGCCCAAAGGGTACCAATTAAACCGACAATTTTTTTGTAAACCCAGTTTTGCTCTTTGTCTACAGCGTCGTCGCCGCCATCCTCGCTTTCGCTTAATTTACCTTTAAAGTAGCCAAAGGCCAGGTACAATAAGTAAAGTCCGCCAAGTGGTTTTAGCCACCATATTTTAACCAGCCATGCCGCCAAAAACAAACACACGCCGCGTAAAACATAGGCACCTAAAATACCATATCGTAACGCCTTGCTGCGTTGTTTTTTTGGCAGATCGAGCACCATGGTTGCCAATACCGCGGCATTATCAACCGATAGCAAGCTTTCGATAACGATGAGGTTTAAAATAATTAGCAGGCCGGCTTTAATATCAGCGCCTAACAAGGTGTGTAGTATATCCATTTTGTGTGTTATATGATGTCGGTGTTCAGCATACTTTTCAGCATGTTTGCCTGCACGTCGACTTCGCTTATGCTTTGTAAAAAGTTAATATCGTTTAATTTCCGGTAGTTTTCTACCAAAAGGTTTTTTATTTCGGCTGGGATCGTTGTTTTAATGATGTTGATGCTGTTGTTCAGTTGATCGTTCTTGTCGGTCAGCTCCTGTATAAACTGCCCTTTTTTCGATAGCTCAGTATTTAGATTAGCGGTATCGATTTGAGTTACATCGCAAAACAGAAAAAGCTGTTTGGTTGGCGAATAAATAAAATAGCGGTCGGTATCGTTCAGGTTGTACACTTCAAGCACCTGGTCGCCAGCTTTTAAACCGCAATAAAAACTGCTCCTGAAATCGTATTTGCACAGCAGCCCCATTAGTTTTTTATGGATGGTAGCATAAGCGTTGCTGTATATGTCGGCAGGGGCGTATTTTACCATTTCGGCGATAAGCGAAGGCTCGACGGTATAAAAGAAATCCTGCGCGTAATTGGTGCTGAAGGCGTTGATGTTTTTGGAAAAAGGATAATCGGAAGTATTATCCGATAGCGCCTGGTACAGCTTTCGCAGCGAGGTATTGATCTTTAACGCCTGGCGTTGCTGATCGTTACGAAACTGCTCGGCAGATAATAAAGAGCTTTTGATTTTATCGATGAGGTCCTTATTGATCTGGATCTCGTCGAGTAAAATGAGAATACTTTTCTCGTTGTTCTTTTTTATCTGCCGCAGCAGCTCAATTAAAGTTTGGGTAAACTGGAGGTGAAACAGCTCCAGTTTATTAATATCGAGTTCAACGTTATCTTCAAATAACTGGTGAATAACCTGGCTGCGCAGATAAATTTTGTAAATAATATCATCGCCAAAAAAAACAGAGAGTAACTGTAGTTTACTGATTATCCTGTTCGAATCGTTTAATATCGCCTTCCGGTTATCATCCATTATTCAAATTTAGCCAACCTGCGTCACATTTTTCTTTAGTTCGGCTTCTAAATTTTGTAATTCCGAATTCAAGTTCTTCCTGTTTTGTGCGCCTTCTTCGTGTATGCGTTTCACTTCGTTCAGTGTTTCGATCAACGATGCGGTAGTTTTTTTCAACGTTTCTATTGATACCACGGTTTTTTCGCCTTCGCGAGCCACGTCTATGCTGTTCTGTTTCAGCATATCGGCGTTCTTTTGCAGGATGGTGTTCGTCGTGTCGGAGATCTTTTTCTGCATCTCGACATTGGCTTTTTGCCTTTGCAGGGCCACGGCAATGGTCAGCTGGTTTTTCCATACCGGGATGGTTGTCGAGATGATGGATTGTGCCTTATCGGCGATAGAGGTATTGTTGTTTTGTACCACACGGATCTGCGCCAGCGATTGCATCATGATAAAGCGAACCACTTTCAAATCGGCCAGGCGTTTATCCAGGCGGGTTACAAACTCGCGCATATCGGCAATTTCGTAATCATTGTAATCGGCAGGGCGGCCTTCCATTTCGGCAAGCTTAATGCTGAGTTCGTTATATTTTAACTGACCGGCGATGATGAGGTCTTCCATTTGGTGGATGTAATCCACATTGCTATCGAACATGGTTTGCAGCGAGCTGTTATCCTTGATGGAGTTTAAACGGCCGGCTTTGATCTTGTTGGTGATCTTATCGATATTATCAACCACGGTATCGTATTTGGCAAAAAGCTTTTTGGCATCCATTACCAAGCCTTTCAGGAAAGGAATCTTCATAAAAAAGCCTTTTAGCCCGCTTTGATTCAGCTCGTCAACATCGATGTAGTTGAGTTCGGTTAATAGTTCGGTAATTAAGCCGCCTACTTCGCCCGAGTTATAGGTACGTACCGAGGTTAAAAACTGGTTACTGTATTTTTCCATCGAACCCTGTACCTCAGAGCCAAAGTTTAAAACCGAGTTCACATCGTGCGGGTCGAGGGTGTTGCTGATGGCGCCGTATTTTTGCTGATCGGCGGCGGTAACCACGGCGGTATTTACGTTGCCGTCTTTGTCAACTTTTAACGTCGATGGCAGGTTAACCGTCAGTTCGGGTATATCATTAACAACGGCAGGCGTTTCGGCGGTTACCGGGGTTGCAGGTATATCGTTAACCGGTGCCGGCGCAGCAGCCGGAGTTGGCTCGGCCGGGTTGGTGTTTGTATTTTCGGGTGTTGTTTCCATTGCAGACAATTTTTGATTTTTTGATTTGACTGATAAAACAACAGTACGTTACAAACCTGCCGTTTTACCGATGATTAAAATTAACAATTATTTTTAAGATAAGCTTGTGAGCAAGAAGCATGAGGCCGGAAGCTAAAAAAGCTTCTTGCATCTTGCCTCTTGTTTCCTGCTTCTTATTTTAATTGTACTTGGTCAAATAATCCTTTAAGCCGCCTTTCATACCGGCGCCAATGGCTTCAAATTTCCATTTGTCGTCCTTTTTATAGATACGGCCGAACTCCACGGCGGTCTCTATCGAAAAGTCCTCATCCAGCTCGTATTTCAATAGCTCTTCGTTGGTAGCCCCATCAAAAATGCGGACGAATGAGTTGCGTACCTGGCCAAAGTTCTGGCGGCGGTTTTCGGCTTCGTGTATGGTTACCACCACGCATATCTCGGTTGTTTTAGGGTTTATTTTCGAAAGATCGACCTTGATCTGCTCGAAAATAAACC